>Ga0307512_10006808_pt1 | contig 11475 bp, 12 predicted proteins | sample 14_EM_MG_FD_200267 | JGI IMG/M metagenome (GOLD analysis project Ga0307512, IMG submission 200267) | Populus trichocarpa ectomycorrhiza microbial communities from riparian zone in the Pacific Northwest, United States - 14_EM | ecosystem: Host-associated > Plants > Roots > Unclassified | place... | reverse complement strand
AATCCTCCCAATCGAGGTTCCTGGCAAACTGAAGAAGGGCGGTCTCGGTCTTGGATCCTATAAAAACAAGCTGTCCGGTCTCCGGGTCGATGACTTCAAAGGCAGTCGAGTTAATCGCGATCGATTGGTTGAACAAGCGCTTCAACTGAGGAGAGAGGATCGTATTAATGTCGTCCTGCTCGATGGAAAAATCGTCGGCATGTTTGAGATTCATTTGGGACTCGTCGGCAGCATCGGTGATGTCCTGTTCCTGGAGTTGATCCTGTTCCTGATCGGGTGCGTTCGTGAGGGCTTTGTTCTCCTTGAGGTTGCGAACGAATTTGGCATGGATACCGATCGAGCCGACGACGACGCTCATGACGTTCTGGGTGAGCGTTCCGGTCTTGTTAGTGCAGACGACGGAGGCATTTGCCATTGTCTCACAAGAACCGAGATTGCGAGCGAGGAGGTTTTCCGCAGTCATTCGTTTCGTGGCGAAAGCGAGCGCAAGAGTCACCACAAGCGGGAGGCCCCCCGGAACGGCGACAACGACCAGCGTTACCGAGATGATCAGTATGCGCATAAAGGCGATGCCCTTCTCATTAGAAGTACTATTAAGACGGGTCAACGTAGGAACCGAGGCGATGAAAGAAAAAACACTTACCGAGAAGGTTCCCCAGTGCCCAGCTCGACGAAGAAACGGATCATGAGGGCAGTGAAAAAAATTAAGCCGGTAGCACTACCAATCTTTGCGATGAGTCCAGCCAGGTTGTTTAGCTTCTCCTGCAACGCAGTAGGGCCGGGATCTCCCCGGAGAGCTGCGAAACGAGCGGAGTGGTCAGTGTCCGAAAACCAGGGTAACTTTCAGAGAACATACCCATCATGATACGACAGTTGAAACTCTTCTGACCGACGGCGATAACCACGTACTTGCCATAGCCTTCGAGGACCTTGGAGCCAGAAACCAAGAAGCAATCCGTATGGGCGTTGGGGGCGTCAAAATCATGAGCGTCAACGCCCTCGAACTCTGCCTGCTCCCTGAGGGCAATGCATTCATCGTAGTTAACCTTCTTGATGGTGTCAGACTCTCCTGTTGTGCCGGACTCGTCGCACTCGACATTGTGGCCGGAAATGAAGATACCGTCGCAAGGGACGATCTCACCGGGCTCGAGGAGGGCAACATCACCAACGAGTAACTCCTTGACGTCAATAACGCTCTCAATGCCAGAGCGAACAACCTTGACATCTCGTTCCTCCTTCTTGTCGTTGAGTACCCGGAAATGTCGTTCATTTTGCCAATCGCTTAGGGAACCGACCATTACCTTTGAAATAGACGTGAGCGCGCAAACGTTGCAATAACCGGAAGACACATACGACAATGAAGATAGTGACAACGATGGCGACACCTTCAACCCAATCGACCGGAGGTTTTGCTGGTTCCCGGCCCGGAGCAAAATCCTGGAAGTGACCAAGAGCCAAGGAGATAACTGAAGCAATCGAGAGGAGGATCTAGGGTGTAACGGGCGTCAGAGGCGGACTCGATAAACGTGGGAACGACTGGGGCTCACCAAAATTCTATCTTTGAACGCGAGCAACATCAACTGGAGCAGAGACTTGCTCGTTCGAGCAGGGAGAATGTTGAAGCCATATACTCGTTGCCTGTCCTCAAAAGTAGCGCTGTAGGCGCCACCTTCATGGGGGACCTCCTCCATAGCTCCGCCCTTCTCATCAGCAGGATCGATGACTACCGCGGCAGGGGCAACCACAGATTCGGACACTCTTCCACCGATGTTAATTCCTCTGTTGGGATCAACGCCAAGACCGGCCAAGAGGCCCTCGATACCACCCATACCCTCGAGGGTTTCGAGATTCTTGGGATCGACCAGGGAGGCGAGGTGGTAAGGCTTAAATGCGAAGGGGGTGGGGTCAATGTACTCGTCTTGAATGAGATCGAAGCGCATGCTCTCATGCTCATCATCACTCTCCTCCTCCGGGATCTCTTTGGTGTTACCCTTAACCCGGCTCTCAGAGTCGCCGATGTCTGAGATAGAGCCAACATGTGTTGGTGTTGGTGAACTGAGGGTGTCAACAGCGGACCAGACGGGGGTGGTTACTTCCGAAAGGGCCGAATAATAGGAGGAAGAATCGGCCGTTGTTTCCTCTTCGGCACTGGTCGTCGCCGCATTTGAGGGCCGTCGGGAATGCAAATGAGGGTCGCCTTGAGGGATGAGGAGGGACAGAGAAGTAGTACCGTCACCGGGCTTATTTTCCCGAAGGGCCGTGGTCGTCTTGAAGTGGATAGAAGACCGGGTTGAGAGAACAGGTGAAGGAGGAATTCCACTGGCCTCCACGCCTTCAGAAGCAGAAGTGTCGGCGGGGCGCTTCCGGGGTTCGAGTATTCCGGGACTCAGCAGCGAAAGGTCACTCGGTTTCCTTCCGTGATCAGTGGTAGGAAGAGAAGAAGAGGTAGGCCCTTCATGGTTGTCGACGTGGGTGGTAGGGATCGGGCTGACGTCTTCGGTGACTACGGGCGGTATTGCTGGCTTGCTGCCATTGTCCATGCTATAGCGGATCAAAAATCGTGAAGAAAATCGTATAAACCGAACCGGCTGCCAGGGTTAAGGGAGCCAAAGGAGCAGGGAGGAGGGGGGACGAGAGGGTTGTGTTGGACTTATCAGGATTATCATTCAGGATCCTAATTCTGTTTGGAATGACGAGCACAGCCTCGCTACTAGTTAGCGGAGTATTTGGCACGCGTCAGAATGAAATTTCTTACAGCGACTGTATGGACTCAGCTCGCGTTGAGTCGGGGTACCGGTGCACGGGGAGGCGGGGCTGCTGAGAGGGTTTCTGCCAAATCCTCGAGCATTTTCTTCGACTTTATACTCAACACCCGAAGGCGCCGAAGCTATCCGAGTGGACATTCTGAGCGCTATGTCCCTACTACCCCCGTACTGTCACCGGCATCGCAGCAGGTAAGGCGGGGTGCGTTAGGGACTGGCAATCCTCCGCCAAACCCGCTTCCAGCGTGATACATGTACAGTACTTCCCTGCGAGGACCCCCGTGAGAACTGTAACGCACGTGACATAAAGCCTGCCGGTCCCCACGGCACTACTGTAGTTACTATACCAGTACAGTGCATCCACTCCGCGGACGCAGGGCGCACATGTTCGCTCAAGTCACGCCATATATACCGAGATCAGCATCGACCCGACAGCTACATTTATCGTTTTTCCATTTCCTTTTAACCCATCGCGGGCTGATGATCACGCCCAACAAAACACGCACGATGCTCAAGGTCGACTATTCGGAGTTTGTTCCCCCAGGACATGCTGCCTCCTCACTTGTCAAATCCTCCACTTCCGGCATCCTAACAAAGGAACATCTCGACGATTCCAACGGAACCTTCCCTCTGTCAAGGATTTCGACACCGCACAGCCTCGATATCGCTCGTGAGACTCTCTGCCGGGAGTAATCTATCCATGATATGACCTGGTCTAGCGAACAAGGGAGACGAGATGAATCAAGGGTCGTGGAGGGCAACATACCAGTGGAGAGTTCCTGGGAGCCTGAGCGTGTTGTACGCGGCAGCGAGCTTATAGACGTTCCAGCTGTTCTTGAGCTCGGCCTTCTCAGCGTTAGCTTCGACGTTGTTCCCGTCAGTCTTGTTAAAGGCCCTCCGCCGAGCATACAAAAGCCCAAACGGTTCTTTCAACCGGAAAAATTCGAGGATGATAGAACCTGCTAGAGGCCTGCGACAATTTCTTGGCGTTCAGTGCCACGGTTTATCCGATAACTGGAAAGGTGATCACGGATGGGATCTCATGAACGCGCAGATAATACAGCTGTTCGGTCAGGAAATAGGCAAGCATGGCGAAGATTTACCGAAGTTCGAGTTTTAGCAATATCGAGGTGGCAGGGGGACACTTGGGATGTGAGGGCAACCGCTGAATGATTGGCAGGGTTCCTGCAGACCCAAGGACATCAGTGTCGTTCTGTTGCGATCCTCCCATTGGCAGGTTGGAACAGAAGTCAGCACTTACCCCAGACGCGGAACAATATGCGCGAGTCGTTGATCAACGGTGTGAACTTGGCGAGACGTTCACCAACGCTGCTATGTAACTTCGGACCTCCTGAAACTAGCCCTGTGCTGCAACGGCGCGCCCAAATTCAAGATAGGAATTGCGGTTTCAACACGTTTGAAAGGATTTAGAAGCATCTACAGTAAAAGATAGGGCGGAATGCCGCAACGTTTGGCGGTTCCGAGTCAAACTCCGTGAAACGAGTAGGACGTGCGGAAGCGAAAAAAAAAAGGGGGGGAAACACAGCCTCGAATTTGATACGTCACGGCATGTGAGCACAATGCACAGCGGAAGAGAGACGGACAGGCGAGCGACAAACTCACTCTGTTCCCTTCCGGCTACTTGGGTACTGCACAATCTGGTCTAGATTAACCGCCCCGGAGGCAACCAGCCCGTCCAAGATGTTTTTGTTCTTGCTGGTCATGGTATAGTCGTTCGCGACGGCTTCTCAAGACGCAAGCGCGGGGTGATGTCAGCCGGTGAGGCTGATCACAGTGTCACTAGCGTGTGATTTTCTTATGTCCTGTACCATCAATCCTTTGCGGATGCCTCTCTTCTCGTCCGCGTTACAGTCCCCTAGAACGTATCATGGGCCGATCCTGGGCTGGCCGATTTAGAGGCTTCTCGCTCTTTTGTGAGCTGAGAGGCCACATAGTGGTCCAAGTGCAATGACAGCTCTTCGAGTGGGAGAGGTATAGTCGGTTTCGTCAGCCGAATACACGTGCTAAGATCCATGGGGGGATCCCGATACATTTCGGGCACGTTTTCAATCTGAGCTTGGAGCCAGTAAATCCATCAGTGTTCAGGATCGAAGAGAAAAACAACTCGCAAGCGTTATCTGCAAGTTCCAACACTCACAAAGTAGGAGAGCAAGCGACGATCAACTACTGAAGCCCCCTCCACACCGTTCCATCGCAAATCGACAAAGTGTGGTACCCAAACCTTGGCTGGTTCCAGCAAAAAGTTGCTCTGCCGTCGAAACTGTTGCAATCGCAGCGGACCTCCGAGCGGTGAGAGTAGATCCGGATCGAACCCCCCTGATGGTGGCGTGTGGCTGTTTATAAATTGAGGGCAAACAAATGAGTTCGAAGCTATCTGATGTTCTTGAATCCCATCCAATGATCGTAGATTTCTTTCAGGTGCTGCGGCATAGTCAAAGTGAAGATGGACAGAATCCGGGTGTAGGACAAGGGGCCGTCGGGATCTGACGAAATATATGTTCGCGTAGCATCGTTATTTCCCTGAGCGTTTCTCTCACTCTCGACGTTGGGGATTCTTAGCCTGATATGTTTGAAAGACCGTGGGATGAAACGCGAGAGACTAGGGCGCAAGCCCTCAGAGCCTCCCTGTCCCTGTAAAGGTAATCGACGACGAGCAAGACTAGTTCGGCCGGTAGGTCTGGTAGAGCCCATTTGTCGAGGTCTGCGCGGGGTTGTGTTTGAGAGGAAATCGGCGAATGCCGGTTCTTTTTGGTGTGGTGGCTTGCAACGGTCGTTTTATGTACATCGGGAGGAAATGCCTCACGCAATGGCTGCCGGTTTCTACATCCCTTGGTGCCCCCTGGGTCAATTACAGCAAGTCTTATACATATCAATAAATCAAGGGCTAAGGTAGATCAGACGAGGGAAAACAATCAAGCAAAAAAGCAAAGACAATCAAAACACGCAGAAAGGTAGATAAGCAAAAATATCCCAATATAACACGGAAAAGGTCCCTAGGTAACTCTGTCCTTAATGCGGTCGACCAGCTCCCGCTACTCGTTGAAGCCCTCGTTCTTAGCAGCGAGGTCTTCGTTGGTGATATCCAGCTCGTGTTAAGTTTCCGGTATTCGATCCTGGCTTGCTGAGCGTGGCTCGACCGACTTACTACGGCGAGGGAGAGGCGCAGATAGCTGGAAGGGGCTGAGGAGTGCTGCTGGGTGGGTATCGTCCATATCAGGGGGAGCAGATGAGGGGCGATTTGTTGAACGGTCTCCCCCACCATCTTGAGAATTGGAATACGTTGGATCGTTCCCTGAAGGCTCAGGATTCATCGAAGAGTGTTCTGGGGCGGGAGACTGAGTGTGACCAAGGAAAAGCTCCAAGTCGGAAAGCCGATTGCGGTCATGATCTTCGTCAGGGAACGTAAAGGGATGATGAAGGGGTGTGGACGAGATCTCCATGTCTCGTTCTCCGGAGCTTCTGGCGCTAAAAGCATTAGGAGAAACGGTAGGCAGCACGGGAGAGCGGCGTGCAGGGGAACGGGAGGGCGAGGCCGAGGATGCGGTCCTTGATACAGGGGATGTAATAGCGCGAAGTTCTGAGAGCTCACGTTCGAGACGTTCGTTCACGCGCATTAACCTTGGCGATAGATGAGAGGACAGCAGAAAATAGGGGGGTGTCCTCACCTGATACACTCATGCTCGACGCGGAGGATATGCTGGAAGTCACGCTGGGCCTCGTTAGCTGATGGTTGCGAGACGGATGGCTCTGGGGCTAGTTGGGACTGGGGAGGGGGGTGTGGAACTGGCGGCACTCCGCCGCCATCTAATGCAGGAGGAGGGCCAGAACTTGTGTCTGTAGGTTCCTTCCTTAATTTAAGGGAGTCTTGCATGGATTGATTTTCTGCCTGAAACCCGTTAATCGCACCTGATAGTTGGCCAACAAGGGCTTGGATTTCTGCAGTGGCATTTGTGACCCCACCCCTCCGCGTGGGCCTTGTTCGTGCGGGAGTTATCGATGATGACCGACGTAGAGAATTAACGGCTTCGGCTTCCGGGGGAGGCGAGGTCTGGACGGCAACCGATATAACACGTGAGGAATGCTTCAGTCTCTGTGACAACAGTTGGTGGTATTAGAGAAGAAACTCTGGCAGCGTCGAGCAGCTTACACGATTATTCAGTTCATGAACTTCTCGTTCCAAGGTATGATTATGTTCTTCTGCTATACTCAGGGAGTTAACCACCTCTGAAAGGGGGATCTCCGGTAGGTTTGGATGTAGCGCTTCAATTATGCTGCATCTCTGAGGGATTGGTTTGATGTCCGCAATACGTTGGTGATCCTGACTTTCCAATTCGGCTTCTCTGCGGGCGACCTGAGCTTCCAGTGTTAATATGGTTTCGTGCGCGTTGTGAAGCGCCTCCGAGGTTTGTTGATATCGTCTGCGTTCAAGGGCAAGGGCGTGGAGCAATGCCTCCATCCTCGGGGGTGTGATTGGTAGAGGAGTAGGATCGATGAACCCAGTCGACCGTCCTGGGAGAATATTTAAGCAGGGCATGTAGGCACTGTAGCTGAACTCACCTGCAGGGGCAGGTAAGTACATCGTGGCAGATGGCCACCGCTCAAAATCACCCCTGGATCTCTCGACTAGAACCGAGTGGAACGTTCAAGCGGGGGTGAAACCGAAATAGCGGAGACAGTGCGGCCCGGATGGAGAGCTCACCTCTTCTAATCAACGATTCTACCACTTCCCGCATCTCCTCCTTCTCTCTCTGGAGCTCTTGGACGAGATTCATCCACAGATGTTTGTCATTCTTTCTCCGTTCGACATCCAATTCGGCTTGAAGAATGTCGAGTGTCTCGAGCGCATTGAGGAGTCTCGTTCTCAGATTTGCATTGCGTGCGAGGGATGCCTCGAGTTGCGAAGTCAAGATGTTCGTCTGGGCAATGTGATCAATGTGGGTCACGAAGTGGGTGTGGTATGGTGGTGGATCAACGGACTTGATCGGTTTGTCGGGCCACCAGGGCTCTCAAATCCGGTGGTCCCATTTGAATACAAGCAAAACACAGCGGATACTCGACAAAACAGAAAACAGAGACAGAAGAACGATAGCAGATGTACAGCAGCAGCGAGAGCAAGGAAACAGAAACGAACACAAAGCGCAACCCAGACTTACTCCCACACTCCGCCGTCAGCCAGAAACATTCGGTTGTTACCGTCGATTTTGAGCTCCGAACGTGGAAATGTGACGTGACTGCTGTCCCGTGATATCCCGTGATAATCCAGTAACGCGTCATTTGCGACGCGCTCAGGGCCGGCTGGAGATGTCCCACGACGACGAGGTCTACACGTCAGATCCCGATGAACTCGAAATTTTGCTTGCAACAAAGCCGGAGTACTGGCGGACAGATACTCTTTCTCCGCCATCCCTAAAGATCACAGGCAATACAAGCAACCGGTTGACGCGGGAACCGATTCCAAGCCCTCAGCCACAGCTATCGGATGATTCACCTCGTCCGCGGAAACGAATAAAGGTAAGCTTTGAGGAAGCGAAAACCTACTACGTAAGAAAGGTTGATTCGCTTTTAGCTTTATGAGACGTCATCAAATTCCAGCCTGCCTCTGCGAGGCAACACGTTCACATTCCCCCTGCCCCCGTCATCGCGGATGTCTAGTTTCAGAGACGATTCCTCAGTGTCGAATGCCCCCTGCGTCTCGAGCACTCATCCGGAGCGATTGGAAGAGCAGGATCCGCCTGACGATGCCGAAAGTGATGACGAGTTTCTCTTGTCCATGAAACCATACCGACCACTTGATGCTCCCTCTACGCCAACGTCAAGCTCTCCCTTATCACCGTTGTCACGTCAGACATCGCAAGACCCTCTTGATCTTTCCAAACCTCTCTCTTGTGGCACATCACCGGAAGTCACATCCTCTCCTTCTGAGCTTTCGAGGCATATCGGCGGTTCTTCGTCGAACCCCCTTGCCAGAAGTCCGTCGCCCACTCCAGGTGCCCGGCGGTCATCGATATTACAACAGAGACTTGTCGATCCTGAGCTTCGACCTGGCCCCGAAGACGCGGAAGGTTCCACACGTCGGTGGTCTTTCCGATCAAGGAAAGCCAATCAACTCCAGCCATATAGGTTCGATCGTTTACAGTACAAACAACAGCTAAGGGGTAATCCCGATGCTGTAGTGGTCGCGTTGAGCCCACGCCGACGGAGGTCGTCTCCGAGTTCTTCAGTAGACCAAGAGTTTATCGCAGACGACGATGAGGGGAATACTCAAGAGACCGGTGAACTCTCCGGGCTCACAATCACTGGAGAAGAGGAAAGCCAGTCTCAGTCGAGAGATAGCCGCCATCTTCGCCAGGGTGTTCCTTCACAAAGAGCCAGCCCCCCTGCACAACCACCTCCACAATGGTACCTTGACGGAATGAAGGCGATTTCTGATACGGGTAGCGGCGATGACGAAGTAGTCGGATACCTTGCTGACCGCTCTCGTAAGAAGCAGGCGGCTGCTGAAGCCAACAATCACGATGGGGTACCTGTAGTGAGTTACGAGTGGTCACTGGGAATCCGGGAACCTGATCCACCCACCAGAATACAGACGAATCAGGTGGCCAGCCGAGGAGGAGGCGGGGGCGGGGTCCTAAACCCCCGCCATGGTTTCGCCATATCGAAAAACCGACGTCCCGCTCACCCGTCCCTCCACCACCGAATAATCGCAGCTCGCGTGACCAGAGTATGGAAGGCGTAGAAATCCCACCCCCTGATTTTGAGCCCTTATCCCCTGGTTCTTCTGATTCGTCTGATGGTCGCTCGGGATCAATTCACTCTCAACCGTCTCCCTGCAGAAGACCAAGGCCGTCCACGTCAGTTGAGCCCTCAGACAATTCTGAGACAGATCAAGAGACAGGGCTTAGCAAGAAACAGCTTCGAGCACTTCGTCGTATGCTGCCTGCAGGAATGATCCAGAAACAACTACGCCGGCCACCACCACCGAGGCGCTCACGTTCTGTAACAGCACCACCACCACTCGATCACAGTCCATCCCCATCCCGAGTGACACCGGGGAGGGCTAGGACCCGTCACGCAAAATCTGGAGCAGATCCTACCCATGTGATCAAAGGAGACTTGGAGAGTTCTGATGAGGGGCGATCGGTAATCAGCGTCAGTTCCACTGGTCGCTCGATTTCGGACGTCGAGGAATTACGCTCTCGCACGTTTCCAGGTGTTTTGGACTTGTCTCTCGACTCTTCCGATGAGTCGAGCGTTTCATACGTGGAGGATGTCACTGTCGACGATGCTGACATCGGTGCCTGGGTTCACCGGAAGCCAGTGAACCTTCGACCTGACTATGGTGACTTCGGAGAAGCCGAGGAAGGGGATCTCATCGACCGCATGCTTTCGAGGACCACCGTGTCAAGGCGACGCAAGAAGAAGCCGTTGAAGGATGGGATGCTTAATTTGCCTGTCATTAAGCGTGGTCACCGGAAGCGTAAGAAACCGATGAACATCTACGTTAACGGTTCCAGACCAGGCGAGCGCTCGCGGCAGCTCCGCATTCCCGACCTGTTTGGAACGGCACAAGTCAGCAAGAGAGCGCGTGACGATGTCGGCCGAAGGTCTGTCCCTCGCGAAAGCAGAAAGGCACACGGTCAGTTATCTCCTTCCGCCTCACACTGTTGGATGGTGACAGTCTCACTTCCCAAAGATCCGCCAAGGCGTGCCGGGAAGACAGACAAAGGCCATTCTACAGGAAACTCAACGCCACCCAGGAAGAAGAAACACCCAAATGGACAACCGCATCAAAATCACAACTTCCCAACGACAACGACTCGCCTCATTACTGGCAGGCAGCACGTAAACGCCATGAACCTCGAGCTTGAGGAAGAATCTGAATACCCACCGCGCCAACGATCCTACTCCCCTGGGAATTCCCAACAAGATACCCCCATTCACTCCGTTTTGGAGACCACTCACTACCGCGCGATACACCCCTCGGAGTTCAAAGTCCTCCCACCAGGCATATCGTTTGGCCCCAACACATACCTCGGCAGGGGGTGGTTGCGAAACCTCCTCGCGGAGCTCTCTGGTCAAGATGTAGTTGTCCCACCATCGTTTCTCGTAAACGGTGTGGAGTTTAGTTCAACGATGGACGTCGAGGATTTTGCAAAGGCGTTCGTGTCAACAGTTGATCGGTTACTGGCAACACTCCAAGTTGGAACGGTGAAGCTCACGGCCGATTGGAATGAATGGCAAAACACCCTCCATCCCTTATTTCGGTTGTTTACGTGGATGGTTTCGGGAGGTTATTCGATTACCGAACCACTCCGCAAAGATGCCCTCGAACGGGCTTCCCGGCTGGCGACCCATTTGGATACGGAACTGGAGCGTACATCCACTACAGAGACCAAGGCGTTCTTACTTACGGTCCGCTGGATCTCTTTTGAATTGCTTTTACGCGTACACAAAGCATCTGGTTCCATCCCCCTCCATACCCTCAGCACAGCACTAGTCAAACATCTCTTTCAACCGGCCTTCCTCAAACCTGCAGCATCGACGTTCCCGGGTCCTACTGTTCTCGAAACGCTTGATTCCTCACAACAACTCTTCCAAGTGTGGATCTGCCTCTTCCACACCCTCGAGCATTTGGCAAAGTTGTTCCATGACCCGACGAGAGATGGGGTGGCGTCCCCGGATATACATCCTA
>Ga0307512_10006807_pt1 | contig 11476 bp, 11 predicted proteins | sample 14_EM_MG_FD_200267 | JGI IMG/M metagenome (GOLD analysis project Ga0307512, IMG submission 200267) | Populus trichocarpa ectomycorrhiza microbial communities from riparian zone in the Pacific Northwest, United States - 14_EM | ecosystem: Host-associated > Plants > Roots > Unclassified | place... | reverse complement strand
TACAACGTACATTCAGATCGCCGACACAAATCCTTCGATAACATTTACCGGTCAACTCAGTGACGTTTCCCAAGTCGAAAAGTTCGAGCTGAGCGGAGAAGCTTATGCTCAACGTAATGGTAATCCGACTCATGCATGTCCCCTAGGGTTTATACCGTTCTCTCAAACTTTCTCCTTCAGATACGGTCCTCGCATACAAACAACGCCAAAAACTCGGACGTTTCGCAGAGAAGCCAGATGAAGATTCACAGAAAACTGAAGAGGACATTAACATCCAAGTAGGTTCCAGATGCCAAGTCGAATCAAGCGAACCAGGTTTCCACAAACGCGGCACGGTACGATTCGTCGGCAAGACCACGTTTTCTCCAGGTACCTGGCTCGGGGTCGAGTACGACGAACCAATTGGGAAGAACGATGGATCGTCAGTGTCCCGCTTCCTTTAACTGCAGATTCACTGATAGGTATCCATGTGCAGGGTCCAAGGAGAGAGGTATTTCGAGTGTCGACAGGGATATGGCGTGTTCGTTCGGCCGAGCAAGGTCGAGGTCGGAGATTTCCCGGTGGAGGAGATTAACTTTGACGAGGAGATGTAATACCACGTTGGAACCTCCATAGCATGTGCATGATTGCGTGAACCGCCCAGGCATACAGTCATTTTGGATACAAAACTTGCATCGACAGAATAGAAAACGAAGTACATGCGTCCAATACCAAACCTTCAGAAAGTATCGATATCGTCCCCAGAGAATTGCAGCGGGTTTGACTCTCGAGGGTCGGATGTCTGGGCTTCAGGCTTCAAGGAAAACGGAAAAAGGCATTAAAGTGAATCAAGAGGCCCCACCCAAATCTGGGAGGTCCTCAAATTCTTCAAAAAACGAAGATGTCCGGTTAGAATGTAGTGTAATTCAACAAACATGATGGAAAGCTCACGTGCTGCGATTAAATCGAAATAACGATTTATATCGAATTTTCCTGAATCTTGCACAGGGGCAGAGTGACTAGGTCGCGGGGCCCTACTTGAAGCACGGTGATAAGGCCAATCCCGCAGGTCGCGGGCTAAGGGTGGCTCAGAACTAGGGTCCTCAATGATGAACTGCGCTTCCCGGGACCCTTGGGGATTCCAAAGGACAGCTGAATGGAGCTTCACAACCCTCTGAAGGACCTCGATTACACGCGGGTTCAACGTAGACCCCCACATGGGGTCCTGGCGAATGAGACGTCTCAATCGAGTGTGTGCAGCAAAGTTGACGAGGATAGGGTTGAGGGGGACGTCACGACCAATCTTGCCTCTGGAACGGAACGGCGGCAGGGGAAGACCAGTGGGACTTCCTTCGCGTAAGTGACCATCCCCATTCTTAGAGGCATAAAAGCAGGTAATTTTTTGGGTGTCTGGATGCTTTATCACCACAGGGAAACCGCCAATCAAGAAGTGAGCGGGATGGAGAATGACCAGTTCATATTCCCCTTTTGTACCCTTCACAGTGATGGTCAATGTCTACACAGATAACGGCGGGTGAACCTGATCCTCACCTCGAACCAGTCAGCATTGGAATCTCGTCCGGGATCTGTTCCGCCGGTCTTGATAATATCTATTCTCCGGGAATTGTCTCGTTCTAAATTATCACGGATACATCCACTGTCCCACGCAGAAGGAGCGATCAGAAAAGTTGCGTAGGTTTCGTGGTGCCTGTGGAGATGGAGGGACACTGTAAAGGTTCCATTACACTGGTACTGTGGACACAAGGCAACAAGACAACAAGACGTACACCAAGTGGAATTGGAATCATCATCCAACGTCCAACCCTCCCGATAGGCTGGCGGTATGATTCCCAAGAAGACGATGAACTCCTCCTGGTGGAAGCGAACGGGTTAGGTTGGGTTATCAGCAAGAAACAAACAAATCCAGACCAACGCCTTCCTTTCCTCTGCGCAATCCTCGTCCCGGATCGCGGGCAGCATGTAAGCACGCTCATGGGTAATGTCAATCGTTCCCGTGATCAGATCACCTTCTTCAAGCTGGGCGGCACGCCGGCTGGAGATACCCGAGAAGCGGCTGGAGACGCTCCCCGAATCAAGACTGCTTCTGGGTTGAGACACTCCTGGCACAGAATCACCAATTTTTGGGAGGTGTGCAAACCCCTTGAGCGAAATATAACCGGCTGTAACGCGGGGTCCAGACATGAGTGTTTGTAGCGAGAGGTGTTGGGATCTCCTAGACGAACCGGTCCCCCGGGTGACGTTTTTTCTGACATAACCTGCCTCACGTGATTGACTGAGATTACCACCCGATCCCCCTCCTGAGCCCCACCCTGTACTACTGGCCGGCCCCGACTCGCCATCGGGTGTGAACCGCACGGAGACCAGATCCACGACTAGGAACGGCTGTACGAACCGCAGAGGCTACAGAGCACGAAGATGCCCGAAGGAAGAGCAAAGTTATCGAGAGGCGTTTCTGCAACCTCGTTGAGGGAGAGGTTAACCTCTTTGAGCTCCACTCCATTGAAGCCAGTAGCCGCCAGTTTGCAAGCAAACATCGAGTGCGTGTTCCGTTCTTTGCTTTGCTTGCCAATCTTCCAGACTTTCGTTCTCTCGTTGTTCCGTTGTTCAACTCCCTTATGGACTCTGTCTCATTATCATCCTTCACACAGATTCGTACCTTCCAAAGTCCCTACTAAACGGAGGATCCAAACTTTGGCCGTGTTCACCTGGTCGTCGACGATGTTCATTTGCTGTGCCCTGTTCTTGTACCTGTGGTATGGAACCGATCGCACTGTTGGACGTGACGGTCTAAATCTCGCGTTTCCATAGCTCGTTCCCCCCACTATGGCCGGTGTTAGCCGCGTACATGTTCTGGGTGCTGGTAATTGATAAGAGTCCAGTCACCGGTGGGAGATCAAGTCAGTGGTTCCGAGGGATGAGGTTTTGGAGATACTTTTCGGAATACTACCCCGCCTCGTACGCGTCTTCCCTCATTCCTTTCTATATTGACACCTTCCACATCCCCACTCACGTTTGGATGCTGTTTTCCACAGATTAATCAAAGAACAAGATCTCCCATCCGATCGACCATATGTTTTCGGATATCATCCTCACGGTAAGTCCAGACTGGGTGTATTCGGACGCCTCGGTAACAGACTCTGGATTGTATTCAACCAGGTATAATTGGCATGTAAGCAATGATTCCGAGACTCGGATTCAGAACTTCCACGCTGAAGCGCTGCGTTAGGGGTGCTTTGGCAACTTTCGCCACCGACGGTACGCGTCTTGCTTTCTCCCTCACGCTTGATTCTTCTTCCCAGGATTTAACATCCCCTTCAGCCACAGGATTCTCCCAAGCATTCCCCGGAATCAAGCCTCACTTACTGACACTGGAGACAAACTTTCGTACACCCTTCTATCGAGACATATTAATGTGGATGGGCATCTGTTCCGTCAGCAAGAAATCTTGTCAAAACATCCTTGGACAGGGTAGCGGGTCCGCAATTACTATTGTTGTAGGCGGAGCTGCCGAGAGTTTAAGTGCGCGCCCTGGGACTGCGGACTTGACTCTCAGAAAACGGTATGAAACAAGCGGGTCCGATGGGTTGTGCTTATTTTTACGGCCCATTTGCTAGGCTTGGATTCATTAAGGTTGCCATTCGAGAGGGGTGCGTCGAGGGAGTGACGTTCGTCTCACTTGCGAGGCTAACTTTATCATAGAGCTGACCTGGTGCCTGTATTCTCGTTTGGGGAGAACGATGTGAGTGTCGTTTGATCGCCCTTGTGTCGGTACTTCGGGCATTGACTGCTCAGTAGATATACCAGCAAATGCCAAACCAGAAGGGAACCACCGTCCATGCACTGCAAAAGCAGTTTCAGAACGTTTTCGGCTTTACACTGCCTCTATTCCATGGGCGTGGACTATTGAATTGTGCGCGTAACCAACTCTCTTCGTTGGCCGCAAGCGCTCCTCCTGACCTCGTGTGTCAGATAACCTCGGGCTGTTGCCATACCGCAGGAGGATAGTGTCTGTTAGTAAGTCGCAGACGATCATCTGCATTTAGTCTCGGGTGACTCAAATAGCTCTAGTTGGTCGCCCTATACATGTCAACCGGTCAGCGAACCCCCCTATGGAAGAGATTACGAGGGTGCAAAAGCTGTATATCCAGGAATTAGAGAGGTTCGTATCGGAACCACCCTTTCGCCACTCATCACATACTCAGCCGCCTCACAATGTCAGAATCTGGAATAAGTATAAGGACGAATTTGCAAAGGCCCGACTGAGAGAGATGATGATAGTCGAATAAACAGATGAGCAGAGCGAGAACTCCTTCCGCAGTACCGTAGACCAGCCGTTACTTGTCTTCATAGATTTTTCCTCAACAAGCGTGTATTTTGGTATCCTACGTCTGGAACTGCGTTCCGCGGCATCTCTCTCGGGAGAATTGCGGCGCCCGGAGCAGAAGGTTAAAGAGCTTATCCCCGTAAGAGCTGCGGGGCAGCGGACGTGTATGTATAACAAGAGATTGGGGATGGAGACCAAAAAGTGCGAAAAAAATTCCCATTAGCCGACTCGAACGACTGACCTCGTCATCACGCAACTTAGTCAACGCGACGGTATCACCGCAAGGCGGCTGAGATACTAGTGACGCGCTCTACCAACTGAGCTAAACGGGAGATGCCAATTCCGGCCGTTGTGCATTGAGGAGCCCCCACATCGGCTTTAAGACATAAAAACTGATGGAGAAGGAACGGAACGCAGGATCACGAGAAAGTGGAATGTGTCAGGGACGTGGGAACACCGCGTAGATCATTTGTATAAAAGTTGCTTTTTGATCAGACGGAAACGGAAAAAGTTTGAGGAATATAAGTCGGGGGAAAAGGGAATAACCGAGGTTACCGTGCTTTGATGTTTGGCGAATGATTGTAATCGTGTGGGAGCTCCAGCGGAATGGGGAACGGCGCTTAGAGAGATCCGGTTTCCGAGACGAGACATCTGACAACGGAAATCACAGGCTCGGAAGGTGGATAGAGATGAGACACACGTTCTTTCTCCCTGTACCTTACAGATGTCGTCTGTCAGCTGTCGCTACGTGCTAATCTTCAGATGCGTCGTGTGGAAGGTTCCCCGAATACCCACTCACCTCCTGGTGACATTCCGCCGCCGGTAAAACCATTCTCTATCAGACGTGGGCCTAGGCTTCTTGGGCGGGCCGAGCAACTGACAACTCTGTGCCTACCGCTGAAACCCAATCGAGGAAGCGCGACCGACGACAGGTGCTTCCAGGAAAATGGAGTTACGAGATGTTACCGATGCACCGGAGACACTGCGGGGGCGGGTCAAGGACGACCTGTGGTATTCTGAGCTGACAATATAATCTCCCCCGCCTGGATGGCAACCATCATGAACCCCATCCTCCCATCAGCATTATGACTCTGTGCAATTGGTTATGTACACCGTTCCCTCTTACTTGTTTCGCCTTTTCTCTCTTTTCACCCCCCGGAATGAGTCATTTATTCCGCCGCGGTGGCGTATCGAAGGTTTGGAGCGGAAAAATAGTGAACGAAGACCTTCCGGCGGATTCGAATTCGAAGAGACGAGTGTCGTCGCGTTTGGTGGTTTTTGAGTGGTAGTGGGTGTTGTTGCTCCACAAATCGACGGTCTGTCAAGCGAGTCAAACGCTTGCTATAATGCGGACATAGCGTCGCTCTGTCCGCGGAACAGACCTCACGACAATGACATGGTAAATTGAACATCAAGGGCGGATCTTCGTGTCGCCGGACCGATATCTGGGTATCTACAGATATCAGCATTTGGGTATCTCGCGCCTAAGGTGTGGTATGAGAAGGGCTAGGCCGCTACATAACGGCAAGTTGCCGCTGATGGACTGAAAGAAGGGTCAAGGAAACAGGATGCAGAAATAGTTCATTGAAAGGCTCCAGGGTAATGATGGACGACCAAAAGGCACGATTAGCCATTCGACCCTTCAATCACATTAGGCACCCCTACTAGATGGCGTGATACCACCTAGCCTGCACGTTCTAACGTCTCGAGTTGCTCTTTGTTACCTGTGCGCCACCCCTCTCCACATAACGCCTGTCTACATGTCACATGACATAAAAATTGAGGACACGGAGGAAACGGGTCGTAATCGTATTCATCTGTACCTTGGGGTGTTCCCCATTCACCCCCGCTCGATCCAGGAGGTTATCTCGGTGGTACCGAGGAAAGGGCGTTCCATAACAAAACAGGGACGATCTCGATCATCAATCGGAGGTGTGCGGTTCCAGGAACGGTAAGCAAACGCGTCATATATCATACATCCATCCGGGACGGTCCCGAGCACGTTTGTGGCCGTCTGCAGCGAGCTGAAAACCCCGCTAGAGATCTTCGCATGGGCCGAAATGACAAGGGCAAGAAGATCATGGAAATCAGTGCTTGGCCGGAGATCAGCACGAGGCAATTTCGTAAGAGTAAAAGTTGGCGCGGCAGATCTATGGGCTCTGTCGTATAGTCCCGATAGCGGAAAAGAAATCCTGAAAGATACAGAACATAGCATACGTCGATACAAGAATGGTATTTCCGTTTCATGTCGAGTAGAATCCCGAATCGCTGACGCAATCTCCAGGATTGCCTGCCGCCTCTAAACGTACAACATCTAAATTCGGAACGTAAAACCGCGAGAAAAAACAGGATTGGAGGAAAGCCTTACTGAAATAAGCGTGCGCTTGAGCCTCACGAGCAGTGAGTCGCTCCTGATGGTCATAACGGAGAAGCTTTTCGAGTAAATCAATAGCCTCCGGAGTGAAAAAGGACAAGGTATCCGGTGTGGTGTATCGTGTCCAGGGTTGCCTTGGCCACCTGACGTACAGAGTTAACCTGTATTCAGGTTGAGAAAATTTCCGTACATACGCGCGAAAAAAAGCATCAGAATCAGTCTCCATCTCGATATCGTACTTCTCCATATACTTGTCAAACTCTTCCGTCCCCAACACCTTGAGAATCTTCAGTAGTTGATCAACGTTATCAGATCCTCGGAAGAAGTGCTCCTTGCGGAATATCTGTATTGTTTTCAGCCTTGAGCGAGACATACACAGTAGTGGTCGCACGAACCAGTGAGGCAAGCATACAGCCAACGCTCCACATATCCAGGCTATAGTCGTAGCGTTTGTAGCCGACCAGGAGCTCTGGGCCTTTGTAGTACCGGCTACCGACCCTGATGTGGTAGTCGGTACCAGGGTGATAGAATTCTGCCAGACCCCAGTCGATCAGGCGCAACTGTACCAAGGTTATTGAGTACGATGACGTTCGAGAATGGAATGAAATGAACCTTTCGTGTCCCAACGTCGATCATAACGTTCCCTGGCTTGACATCACGATGAATGATACCCCGAGAGTGGACGAAATCGAGGGCCTAGGAGAACAGTCTCAGTGCGTTACCCCCGTGGGGTCGGAAAACCGTACCTTGAGGAGTTGGAACATGTAGTATTTCATGTCGAGTTCGTTCATGCTTCGGAGGAGGACCTTCCAGTCGGTATTATCGACATATTCCATGACGAGACTGTGGTATGTATGTGAGGTGTCTCGTACGACATCCAGGAGCGCAACGATATTGGGACCTCCGGAGATGTTTCGCAGCACCTTGATCTGTTGATGTGTGTAAACATCGCAACGGCAACGAGTGAAAGGATGAGTTTGCACCTCCCGCTTGATCTTCTTCTCTGAGACAGGCTTCAGGACTTTTATTATACAGGTTTCATCGCTGAGGATGTCCGTTCCTTCGAAAACCTGGGCGCCACGGTTCACGGGTGAATAGAAAATGCGGAACGAGCGAACGGAATTGTCAAACCTCTGAGTACTTTCCACCACCGACCCTGCGGACGATTTCGTACCTGCTTGGCTCATTCCATTGGATTTCCATGTGTTCTGTCGGGATAGGGGTGATTAAAACCAGGAGGCGACTGGAGGCTTTGGATGATGGAGATTACGGACCATAGTCGTACCATTTTGGACCGGAGAGAGCATTGACGTTTGCGTACACTCGTGCCATGGGTGAATGGACTGGTACACTGAAACGCCTGGCTGACCTGGTCAACCGGAGAGTCTGAAAGAACACGCCTTTGGCGATCGTTCCGGATAAGCCCCGAATTAGGAAGGTTCTTCTCCCACCCCGCGCCAAAGACAACCCGGGGGCAACGAGGCAGTCGTGCGGCTTGAAGCATAAATACCGGGACGAGAGACGACAAAGAAACAAGAGGAGATGGCCACGGTAACCCCATACTTTGAAACAGTCAAGGTGACTTCTTTCAATTTCATCCACCGTTTCTTTTCCTAATTTCTTTGCGGGTACAGTCGTTCGCAGATGTATCGGTTACCAGTGATGGTGTCGAAACGACCTCTTTCTTAGAAGCCTCAGATGGACTCGTGAATATGTTTGGTGAGTATCGCAACAAATAAACCGGTCCGACCCTGAACCTAATACCGTCCAAAAGACCTCCTTGGCGTCGGAGTGTTCTCCTTTGTCCAGGTCGATCTACGAGCCAATATCGGGGTGCAGTACTTTCTTCCCGTTCGGCTCGTCCGTCGACGCCGATTGACGATTGTAACCGAAACAGGGGGTCCGGTCCCGCCATACGTCCCATCAACAGGTATCCACCACGCTTGAGATGTTGGTTACGAGCGAGTCCAAGGAAGGTACGCGACAAAGTACCGCCTGTCTCGTCCGTCTCATACGGTACGTACTCTACGTTTCATTGTTTGTCACAAACCTCCCACGAATTTTCGTTTTGCACGCGTACACAGTGGTCTCCTGTTCACCTGTCGAGCGCTGAAATACATGCAAGCCGATCACGCTTCTGAGTTGCGAGCTTGCTTCAAACGATCATATGATGACGTTCTGAGGCATCACCATGGGTGGTTTATCCAGTCTGCGGTCACAGTACGTGTCGGCAACGCCCTTTCAGCTCAGAAATATATTTTTATTTATCCTCCCTTTGTGTTTCGTGGTTCTTTCAGTTGGCCATCACAGCCGTACCGTCCAGATCAGAGTTTTACAGGCGGATATCGCAGGGGGGATCTCACGAGAAGTTGGACAGGGAATTGGAAAAATGGCTGAAAGGGCTCGACCAGATCGTTGTCCACATGAAGCGCTTCCTGGAAGAATGCGGTTATGGTACGGTATAGAGTCGGGGGCAGCTCGGAGATTGTCGTCCGGTTTGTTATATAACCCTGTGGATCACGCATTTCAGAAGCTGTTCTGACAGACAAGGAGAAATGATGATACCTGCTGTATTCGTTGGCGCGAACAGACCGAGGACGCTAAACATTCCGAGACCTGGAATAGATTCCCGGCTTCGCCGTCGACCGTTGTCATGGCCAACCGACATTTGTTTTTTTTTTCGTTTCGGACATTTGGCCAATCAAAAATTTTGATCTCCCTCGACTACATACCATTTACCTATAACATATGTAACTCATTCAGGTTTGGTGTCCGTTCCCGCTGCTCTCTCCCCATGCCCATCATGACACATCCACTGATGGTAGTCAACTCGTGAGTCTTATACTCTCGTGATCCTCCCTTGTACACCGCTTTACTCCCTTTTCTGCTCCAGGCCACGAAGCCCCCACCCAAGGGAAAGCTCTCCCATAATGTCCGTTCCCTTTCCTTCGTTTCGGCACTTCCATTGTTCACGCGCGTTTCCCAGGCTTCAGAAGACGAGCAACCTCCATATATCGGAAAATGGAGACAGTGTGGCAGAGGATCATCCTCAGAACAATCTCCCGCCGCCCGAACCACCGCGGCAACCACCTGGTGCCTCTTCGATGAAGGAGAGCGATCTGCCTCCCTCCATACGCGAGAATGAGTACGAATCGGGTCGTGTGATCTGCGAGGTCTGTGAGGAGGGTGTATCGATTCGGGATGAGGAGACTGGCGGTTTCAGCATCTCCAGGTGGACCGCGCATCGTAAATCGTGGTAAGCGATAGCTATAGCGTCACCTCTCGACCAAGGGACTCGTTCCTGATCCACTCTCTTCCTCAAGCGCAAGCACACACGCCGGACCACCACCCGAGGGTTCTGTTTCATCTCAATCGCGCGAGCCTACGCCCCTTCCTTCGCCCGCCTCTACCACCACGCCAACATTACAGACCCAGCGGAAGAAACGTAGGCCTAAGCGATCGGAGGAGGAGCGTATCAATTTCTTCAGAACTGATCCATATGTTGCCCAGTTCGAGGCCTACAGAGTCCTCTGTGCTGGCTGTGACAAATGGATCAGATTACGCAGCAACTCCAGCTACTGTTCTATTCCATGGGAAGCCCATCGCAAGAGCTGCCTCGCTAAGAAAGGGTAGGATCTCTCGATATCTGTAGACTCCTCTCCCTTTTGACCCCGTTGCCAGTGTTCCAAAACCTGCCTTGAAGGTCGAAACAGACCGTAGGCTGTGCGAGAATTGCGATAACTGGGTTGTCCTCGGCAATGATGATCGGGAAGCCGATGCGAAGTGGGCTCAGCACAAGCTCGAGTGCGCTCGGACCGCGTTGGCATCAAGCCATGCGGCTAACAAAAGGCACAAGACAGATAGCCCCACGTATGTACAATAACCGTGTTCTGACCCATTTTCTCGATGCTGATGTGATATTCCAGCTCCGAGTACGATAGGACCTCGAGACACCATTCTCGGGAGCGTATCGAACTTCCCCCCCTTTCCTCGATCTCTGGGATCTCCTCTCCTTCCATCTTCACGACCCCATCCCACGCGCTTCCCACAGATGACACTTTGCGCTTGAGCCCCGAACAACGGGCGAAAGCGCTCCGCATGGATCCGTACGCTGACGAGGTCGAACCCCTGCGCGTGTTCTGCAAACTCTGCCAACACTGGATCCCCTTACGGAAAGACGTTCCTTACTACACGCCGGCATGGCAACAACACAGATCCCAATGCACTCTTGTACAGTAAGTGGCGCGTGCTCTCCCACCCTCGGATCGTGTTTCCGTGTGTCGTAACATGTCAGAATGACACTTGAGCTCATCCCTCCCACAGTAGAGACCAGGCACGCGATGATATGGTAGTCGACCGGCCTAACTCCTACCTGAGCCCCATTTCTAATCGTTTCCCGTCACATTCTGATGATGACGTGCACCGAACAAAGCGAGTCAAGATGTCGCACGTCCGTGGCGGACTCAGTGATGACGAAGCCCGAGAGAGCCGCCACCACGGCGCGGTTGAATTGAAGACTGGCGCAGGCCGGTAAGTGAAAATCTACTCCATCGTTCCGGTTGCAGAACAAGAGATTGATTATCACCGGTATCAGCGCTAACTTTATACACAAATCCGTTGGTTACTTGTTTCAAACCACCTATTCCGCCGGTGATGAGATAACCATTGCCTCTCTGGTGACCTACCTGAATTCGGCATTGCCTCCCGACAAATTTGAGGATTTCGACACTGTAGAGGTGACCCGAGCCGCCATGGGCTTGTCTAAAATCGGTCCGTAT
>Ga0307512_10006806_pt1 | contig 11476 bp, 13 predicted proteins | sample 14_EM_MG_FD_200267 | JGI IMG/M metagenome (GOLD analysis project Ga0307512, IMG submission 200267) | Populus trichocarpa ectomycorrhiza microbial communities from riparian zone in the Pacific Northwest, United States - 14_EM | ecosystem: Host-associated > Plants > Roots > Unclassified | place... | reverse complement strand
ACCGAAGTAATTAAGATACAAGTAAGAGAAAGTTTCCTCAAGTCACAGTAGATGAGTTCTTCCGAATGACCAGACGGAGGGGGTTTGAACTTTGAAGTAAAGTTCTGGTGACGTTTGCTCGATCGGTTCCCTCGAAGAAGGTTCACCGTCATGCTGTAGGGCGACGACCGAAACATATGATCCACTGAACTACTTCTTCATGTTCCGTTTGGCGAGATTGGCCTCACTTCTAACCCTCGATTTTTTCGCCTTTGCCTTCCCGGGTAACGGTCCTCCTGATCCTCCACCCTTCCTCCTCACCCTGACCCTCTCCTTCCCATCCCCTCCAAACTTCGAACTCTCCTTCGCCATTGCCGCCTTAACCCGCTTCTTCGCCAACCTCCTCGCTACCCTATCCACATTCGCAGCCTTCTCCTTCTTCCTTTCTTCCTTTGATAAATGCTCAAGCTGTTTACCGAAGTTCGGATCACCTTTCGGTACCGACCCCGAAGCGGGTGTGCGGATGGGCGTTGGACCGGAGCGTGGGTTCGTAATCGTCCCCCCGGTGGCGATTTTGCTCTTCTGGGACGAGGAGGAAAGTACCGGTAACCCCCTTTCGGTCTTCTTTCTTGAAGACGTCGAAGCCGAGGTGATAATTTTGCATCGTTGTACCCGTAATTTCCGCTTCGCAAACTTGATCTTTCCTTCTTCGAGCGCGAGAATCTCATCCACGCATTCACGATCCTGAAACCAGAAACTCAAGCATCAGCATACGAGCTGGGCTCTGGACGAGGCGAAGTGAGGGCATCTGACCGCGAACTGAACATATGCAAAACCCTTTCCGACCTGCGTGTCTTTGTCCTTGACAATCCTCACTCGAATAACCCACTTTGAAGACCGAGCCTTCTCCCCGTCTCCCGATTCTTGAGGTCGCGCTCCTCGTTCGTTCGTAACGAGCGTCTCGAAGAACGCTCTTAGGTCTTCTTCCTTACTGGCAAAGTCAAGATTCCCAACGAAAACTGAGAGCTTGGGATCTCCCAGCCCTTCACCACTGGTCTCTCCAGAGCGGCCTTTCCTAACGCTGTCGACCCTGATAGTCTTCCCTTCGAAGATCGTTCTATCACCTTTCTCCACTGCTACCTTGGCTGCTTCGTATGGGTCCATAATATCAGGTAATGGGGGCGCGTTCTCTGAACGTTTGGCTGTCTCCTTCGGTGGTGGATGCGCGAACACGATGTAAGCGTTGACAGCGTCCCCACCCTCGTGGAAATCCTGCTTGATGAACGCGACTCGCTTCTTTTCCTGAGGCGTGAGGAACTTCTTTTCTGGATCATCTGCCGAAGAACCTTTGGAACCCCGCCAAGAGGAGATTCGATCGACGTCGTGTTGCCGCAACGGTTCCTTATCTTTTGTGGGTCGTTCAGGTGGTTTGGAAGATGAGGGAGTAGGGTCAGTCTCGGCGGGTAGTTTGGCGGTTGGCTTTTGGAAGGCGATTGAACGGAAGCGGACGGATTCGATTTTGGCTGTGGGGACTAATGATAGGATATGGCGTTTGAATTGCTTGAGTAAAGGCTATTAATGCGAGGGAATCAGTTCGCAAACACCTCAAGTAGTGGTATGTGACACCTGCTCACCTTGGCGGCCATGACTTGGGAAGGCACATTTCCGATGAATATTGTTCTCGAGTCTCGTTGTTCGGGAGTCTCGTCCGGAGGAACGTACTTTTTGTTCTTCTTTGACGAAGAAGTAGAATTTGGAGCGGTGGCCCCAGCCACAGACTCGTGGACGGGCGGGACATAATCGCCGTCATCCTCTCCTGAATCAGAAGAGGATGGGTTCTGCTCGCTATCTTCCACCGCCTCATCCCCATCTCCATCTTTAGAGACCACGGGTTCAGCAGCTTTCTTCTTCCCTTTCTTGTCAATCACTCCCTCCTTTTCTCCGGATTTTCTCTTCGGCTTGACGACCTCAGGTACAAGATCTTTTGTTTTTTTCTTCTTCTCCGGCTTGAGTTTTATCACGGGAGTGGAGCTAACGTCGCCGCCGTCATGAAGCCCGAGTTTGGCCCTTTTGGTAGACCGTTTGGAACCAGCACTGGCATCATCAGGTTTCGCCTCGGTTGTGATTACAAGATCCTCCTGCTTCTTCCGTTTCTTGATGGGTTTGGGTTGTGCTAGTGCACTAGCCGATGTCTTGTGTACAGACAAAGACGAGGATCCGCGGGGAAGATTACAGGTTGGACGAGTTCGAGACGACACCAGCACGTCCGTATTCAGCGCAAGGTTTTAATATTCCAGATTGAGCGAAGACAAAGAGAGTCGATTGTACGGACCATTGAGTAACCACGGACAAAGAGGAGAGATTGTCAGATGGGTCGATCAACTCGTTAAAAGTTTTCGCATATAGTCACACACCGTTGCGTTCGACTTGAACAGGTCGTTGAGACCTTTGTCAATCGTCGAATTTCTTGGCTTGGATGAGCCAAGCAAGAGCGACGACAAGCTCATGGTAGGTCGCGAAGGAAGCAAACGCGGAAAATGTGGGACGGTGAGGACCAGTCCGATCACTCGATAATAAGCGCCCATAGCATGTGAGACGCACGTGCCGCAAAGACAAAAGGCTTGCCATCATCTGAGCAATAATGCCGTTGGCGATTATCGATTCGATTATCGATTACTCCGTACGGGTGTCGCCATACTCTCGAACCAAATCACATATATCTCAAGAGGGAAGTCGCCCGAACGAGAGTGAGTCGTATCTGCCAGTGGAGCTCGGAACCAGTGCTAACAATGTGCGGCCTATGATCCATGGTTTGTTTCGCAGGTAATAGCCTCCCTGGAATCACAGAAAATGCGTAGACTGGCGTCCAGGACGAGTCTTGTTCCAGGTCAGTACTAATCCAGTTACAGAATCACAACCTAAGTTAAGTAAATGCGAGCTAGAAGATTGGTCGAATGGGATACACCGCTCGTCCAGGATGCTGTGGTACCGTCGTGCGAGCTCAACACATGGGCTACCCTGAGCAGGCTTACGTGCGAATATAATCCGAAAGGAGCTATGGGTCCAAGTAATTTCAGAACAAGCCGCGGCTGTAGAGAACATGGATCGACCTAGCCAAATCGGTGCTCGGATGCGACCACCTCTTTTGTTCTCGGTCGCTCGACGGTTCGTCATATATCAAACATAAACTCGCTGATTGCTTTTATTGACCGTGTCTCAGCCGCTCATGTGCTCACTGAGAAGTGCATCTAGAAGGGGTAAACAAAGTTTCAGTCCAACGACGGATTCGATCCTATTGTTTCTTCTCCATTCCTTTTGTCTCCTGTTTGGACTTGTTTCTAAGACCCGGGTTTCGGTTTCCGCTCTGAAGAAGGTCTATAAGTAATCCATGGTCGAAGCTCATGGATGCCTACAACCGCAGACAGAGGATCATATCAACACTCCATCGATGGCTTCAGTGACTCCCAAATCTCACCAACGTCCTCGACCTCCTCTTTCACCACTACGACTTGATAGCATATCTGAAATCCCAGAGAACCAACCCTCACCCTATTTAAATCTTGGCGCCGAGACTCCTCGCTCTATCTTGCACCCATCGACCACAGCACCGCCTTCACTCCCTGCCGACGAGTGGGCAAAGTCTGGCTTGGCCGTGAACACGAACGTCCCTGCCAGGCGAAAGAGCTGGAGATCGAATTCTTGGTCGGGTACAAGGTCGAAGGGAATGATCAGGTTCCAGAGGGAGAAGCTGGACACGGATTGTGGTATCTGGTAAGCGTCACTCACACATATCTTTACTCGTGCACCACCGCTCACCTTACGTAGTTTCGAACCTGCAACCAATCCTAGAAAAGTACTTTGCTGCAGGCAGTGTTTCTGCTTTGATCATCTGATGGATGTACGTACACTTTCACGTCCGGATCTTGTCCCGATATTCCGTTGCTTATCCGCTTTCCAGTGGTTGTCTTCGAACAAGAATTGTCCCGCATGCAACGGCAAATGCTCTCCTCCAGTCTCCCCTACCGCTTCTACCAGTTCTCTACCCTCGACTTCACAAGAAACAACTCTGACCCCACCTTCTCCGACCACACCCCCACTGAAGTTTTTCCCTACACCTCCGCCATCGACGACCACCATCAGTTTCGAGGGTTATCAGATCCAATCCATCACCACTCCTGAGCGTGAATTACCACCTTCCTTTTCTCCTCTATCATCATTAATAATAGGAATTGTATCTGGCCGCACTCCTCTTGTCCCGGAGGCTCTGGGAATGATGGTCGGTAACTTTCTGATGTGGTCTGCCCTTGTGTTATTTATCTCTGCATTTATTCCGTCTGTGCTGTAACTTCGACCTTCTTCGCACAGTATTCGGATCCCTTCTACCTTAATACTTTTTGATCTGTTGTACTTGTAATGTATTGTAATACCGCCTTAAACAATGTTCCGTTTCTAATTCTCGATAAAATTGAAAGCGAGTTCCCCCTTGGTGACGGAAAGGCGCGGCACACCTGGAGAGGATGAGTAACTGTGGGAAATCCCTCCCGGAAGAAGCCAAACTAATACCATTCGATTGCGACTTCATTCAGCATTCGAAGGACAATCTCCGTCGAGCGTCGACCCTTGCTCTTTGGAATTTCAATCCATTCCTGGATACCTTGTGATTCAGCAAGACCAGGTTCACCTATATCAAACATTTCCTCCCCGTCCTGTCGCACCTGGTGTTGGGGCGTCCGGCCGACCGTGGCGTTCACCCTTGTATATCACAGCTTCTGCCCGTCCAATACCCTCGCCTCTCGTCAACGATGCTATGCCCGCCGCAGTGCCGCTTCGTATTGGTGTTAGGTTTTTTGGACACCTTTCTATAAAAAAACGGCCTACGCCATCACGACGTCCTCATAGACCCAACTGCCAGTCCTGTACAGGAGCAGGGAACCTCTCCCATACCACGTCTTGTATACCCAGCAGGGTTTAACATGGCCTCGATGTCGAGGAATGTCCTTTCAGCCGCCATGGGTATAAAACCAGCCCAGGCATAATCGAAATCCCAGCACCAAACACAACTCCTAAACGATGAATCACTACAATTCGCTATGCGATCTCGTGGGTTACCAGTTGAGAGGTTTCGAGACATTAGTGGGAGGAGAGGGAGATGAGGAGCTTCGCCATGAGTATGAAGTCATTCTTCGCCGGTAAGTTTAGCGATTTGGTTCTCCTGCTTGCAACGTGACTCAACTCTTGGGTCAGCGAATGGCAACTGTATGACACTTGGTCGACCGTGCGTGCAGGGTCTATCGAAGAGAGAATCAACCGCCTCAGTGCTCAGCAGAGATACTTGGTAGATCAAATCCGGTTCTTCCAGGTAGGTTGAGCCGAATTTCTCACTCATGGTGTCGCTAACAATTCCTTCCGGGTACACCAGCGTCGGTCCGAGGAGAGACGGAGACAACGGAATGTTGCGGCGGAGCGGCGACTTCGCAGGCTCGAAGCGATGTCGCGGCAGCTATCTTCCGACCTTAGGCAGAGTTAGCCATTTGATTCTAAATTCGACCAGTCACACTCCCACTCTCACAGTACACTGCAGTGATAATCCACATGTCATTTATTTCTGTGAATGAATAAAAAGAGTCTCTCTGGCGGGGAGTCGAACCCCGCTCTCCCGCGTGACAGGCGGGTGTACTAACCGATATACTACCAGAGACTGTTGAGAGTAGTAGCGATTAACATGGGGTTAATCTGAGTCAGAGGAGTCAAGTGTCGTGACCGGCTTCCAGATGGGTTTTCCTTGCATTCCTTATTGTAGATCCAATATTACTGTCCGTTGGTGGCGAGTACACTCGCGTGACCTTCATATGCGTACGGTTGAGCCTACTGGGTACCAACATCCAATTCCAGGGTCTCGAGACGGTGGACTCGTGTTGGCACCTGAGGGATTAGCAAAGAGATCTCGCCGTCATGGTCGTTAGGATGGATGGATTGATGTCACATCCCAGAATTTCAATAGGGTGGTGGAAATGGCAGGAGGGAGATGGATTTCGCGTAATCTTGTGCGCTCTAGGTCGGGTTTCCCGTTCAGCACAGAGATCTGGGATGGGTGGCACGTTGGCGACTGGCGGTGACGGTCATTGACACGCTTATGATTGGCAGCGATACAAGCCGCTCAACTAGGGCCCCGGGTCAGTCGAATAAAGGAGGGAAATGATAATGGCGGACTTAAACTTAAAGGGTGTCGATTGCTTAGCTCGACATTATCAACTCTCGCCGACATCGCCCTACGTTGTGTTATCGGACGACAACCGGGGATCCGCGAGCCAGGACAAGCATATGCAAGAGCTCTCATGCAAAATTTGCGGGCGGTAATGTTTTGTTTCTCTAATTCGACCCCGCGACGAATCTCGAACTTATGCCTACTCGAAATCAGCGCGCCTCCTGTTGGGAACTTCCGGTTTGTGGGGCCCCAAGCCTCGCTGGCTCGTGGACCCAGATATCTCCATCATAAAATCGCTCTCTAGAGGTTACCTCCGGATCCCCACTGACCATCATCCCAGCGCAACTTTCCCTGCCGAAGGGGCCTTCAACAACTCAAACTATACGCCATCTCCACCTCTGGTGATGGCGCCGTCGAGTGCCAACTTCCCTACGTCTTCCGCGTCACCATTCCTGTGGAACCGTTCTACAAGACCGTGAGCGAGGTGGCAACGCTCTCTTACATTCGAGAACATACGTCTGTCCCGGTCCCACGCATCATCACACACAGTTCCACCGCAGAAACTCGGGTTTGAGTGGATTCTCATGGGGAGGATTCCTGGTGTCTCCTTGGAAAGCCCGTGGCGCAAGATGGACACGGAGACGAAGGAAAGAGAGACGAGGGTGGTTGCGTGATACGTTAAACAGCTCCACGGCCGGTGTTCCTTCGATGTGGTTGGGAACCTCTACTTCCGTGAGGATCTCTTGAATAGAAAAGTATGCACGTTGCCGACCGAGGATGATAAGTTTTTCATTGGACCTATCGTAACCGGCTTCATGTTTGCTGGTGGAAGGAAACTCCGCCTGCCGAGGAATCTTGGACCCTACTCCAACGATGGGGGATATATGGCTGCACTTACAGATACAGAAGCTGAAGATATGAAATTTTTACAGTTGCCAGAGGCTCGGATGTATGCCGACTTCGATGAGGACCTGGCTGAAGAAGCGGCGGAAAGTATAGAAGCGCTAGGAGAGCTCCAGGAAGCCTGGAAGATCCTTCTCCCGTCACACCCTCAGTCCCCCGTGTCTGTTCGCCCAATCCACCACGATCTGGCCCTCTCTAACATTCTTGTGGACCCAGCTACTTTCAAGATAACGAGAATAGTCGACTGGGAATGTACTGGCACACGACCGTTCTGGGAAGAAAGATACCCGATGTTCCTCGAAGGGCGCGAGGTCGAAGAGAAACCCGAACCTCTCAGTCCGGGAGATGAAGATATGGTCAGGGTTGAGTACTGGGAAGGTCGGGAGAAGTCGATTTTGCGGCGGCCGTGGGACGAGAAACTCAGGAACGTGGACCGTAGGGATAATACTATGGATAAGACGAGGTTGGAGTGGAGAAGGCACCTAGATTGGCTAGAGATGTCTGTGAGAGTGGTGGTGCGTTGGGTGAGGATAGAGTTTGAGAAGTGGAACTCCAAGCTACAGGCTGATCTGCAATAAACGCTAACACCCGCCGCAGTTAGATCTTCACCAGGTTCCAGTATCCAGTCGTGCAGCTGTGGGCTGGGTGAACGTTGGACGTCGACAAAGTTATACAGCTTCTTTTTAATTCTTTGAAAAAATCAGACTGGCCAACTGTTTGTGAATTGCAGCGCCTGCGAGAACTTTTCAGGCGAGGCAAGCGTGGGAATCGTTGCGGTCACATGATCGGCGCGACAAGGAGGTGGAACTGAAGGAAAACATCAACCATTCGCTCAACAGGGATCCACAAGCCTTCTTTCCTCCTACCTCCCCTCCTCTTCCCTCCGCGATACTTTCCGCGCGATATCTTTGCATTCCCTGATTTACCGAGAACATGGCAACCAAAAGGAGAGCACCCCCTCGACCCGAATTCAGCATCATCGGTGACGAACAGGAGCGTCACCGAATCCAGCTTGAACACAATCTACAGAACAAAGACTTGTCCATCGATCTCTTGTCTTCTCAAGGCAACTACTCACTCGAGTACGCTAGGCATGCGGAGAGGTCGCGGTCGCCTCTTTCGTATCGTTCGTTTGGACATCAAGACCCTTCGGTGGACGACCAGAGCCAGACGAATCCTTGGTCTTATCGAACTGTCGACGATGACGACGAGAATGGTGTCAACCCTTATGCTGGGGAGAGCCTCTCGACTGCTGCTCATCACGCGAGTGCTGTAACACTTAATGCGGGACTGGGTCCACGCAGGGGGGATGACACGCGAAGCGGCGCTGAATTTGATCCTGAACGCCCGTTGCAAAATATCATGGCGGGTGCTGAACGACTCAGCATGTTTGGGAACAACACGACGTCCAAGTCAATACAAAATGTGGGTTTCTTGCACACGCGCCGCCCCGATATTCGCCTGATCTGATTTGACGCAGAACGCGCCCTTTATGTTTGATCCCCTTGTGATCGACGGCTCCGCCCAGCTAGATATAGTGTTGGGCACCGGCCGCGCGCCACCTCGTACCGTTAACGCTAGTCTCAGATCCCCTCTTGCATCCTCTTCCTCCTCTGTCTCTGATTCTCCCCGCCAGTCATCGCGTCGACCTAAACTTGCAGATGGTTTGAGTCAGGCCACATTTTCCCCTAAACGACCACGGAACCCACAAGCCTTTGTATCCCCTCGCGCTGAACGCTCCAATGGTACCAGGAACGGGATCTCACATTCGCCAGGTCGGGTTAGCTTCGATATCCCCACACCTCGCGTCAAGTCACACTCGAGAGTACATCCTCACGTCAACGTGCAGCCTCCTACTCCGTCCAACGCTAGTTCCAAGTTCACCAAGATGGCTAAGGGTTTAGCGAAGGATATCGAAAACGAGCGCGAGAGACTACAAAATAGAGTCGAGGAAGATGCACTCCCAACCCCCTCGAGAGAAAAGTCGCGGTCGAAAGGTAACCCAGTTTTGTGGTCCAGATTCCAGCTTGGGCTAATTCGTTCTACTATTCGCAGTCATGGGCCGCAAGGGAATCGTCAAGCCGAGCCCCAAGTCGCGGATATATCTTCCAGATGTCACTGGCCTCACCAGTGTTGTGGAGTCTCCTGCTAGGGTTCGGCTCGACTACCACCGCGTAAATCCCGCAGACAGGGAAATCCAAAGTAAGTGCCTCTTCGCCACCAGCGTGTACTGGGTCCTGATCTGTTCAATAAGAACACATCGTAAATACCTTGAGTATCGTGCAATCCAAATTGACCTACCTAGAATCCGAGCACAATATCTCTCGTCGCCGTGTCCAGGAACTCGAATTGGAGCTGGAACAGTGCAAGAAGGATGTTGCTAAAGAGCGCACAAGGGTTCTGCAGATGGAGATGGAGGACGCCGAACGTCAGCATGCGGCGACGATGAAAGCCTACACCGACCAGAAGGGCAAGGGCAGGGCGGTTCCCTCGTCCCCAACCGCTGAAGACCATACGCGATACCGTGAAGCCGTTGAAGAGAGGAAAGGTGAGGGATAGAGAGGAACCCGTCCACATTTACTGATTGTCTGCTATCCAGCCCTCGAAGCACTCGTTTCTTCCCTCAGAAACCATCTCACCCGTCTCACCTCAGATCTCAGTTCGCATAGTGCTCTCCTCGCCGAGCTGAGGAACCTGAGGGACGCAGATACGGAAGCATTGCAAGCAAAGAGTGAGGAAGTCAACATACTAAAGGACAAGGTCGAAGGCTTAGCTGGGGAAGTCGAAGTACTCAAAGGCGTTGTTGAGGAGGGCTTGAAGGAACGAAGGATGCTCCGTGAGCAAAGTATGGCGACTACGGAAGAAGGCCAGCGTACGGGCGATTCCGCGCAAGCCATTGTCAACGCCGAAGTTCAACAACCTCACGAGGAGGAATCCGAAGAATCATCTGAAGAGTCTGAAGACGAATCTGTAGAAGATTCGATCACCGCCTCCCGTTCACTGCTCACTCGCCCCAGTCCCGCTGCCGACAAGACAAGGACAGACTGCGCTACCGTTGGGACCCAAAGCCAAGCTACTCGTCCGTTCGTCACCGATGAGGAGCTGGAGAGGATTTCTGTCGAGTTGAGTGAGAGGAGATCTGAACGCTCCCAGTCTTCCTCTATTGCTGGTTCTACAAAATCTCTCCCGAGGTCTCTGACGTACATCACCGAGCGCCCCGTTTCACCTTTCCTCCGCGGATCCGCTCAGTCTGCTCCTCCAGACTTAGCAAGGAGCGAGCATCGCTCTTCTCCTGAGCTCGACCCTCGAATCCCTGATCCCCGTTATCGTGTAACCCGAGCGGCGGCACCCAAGCCCTCTGGATCCAATACTAGAGCCCCCACCGACAAACGTGCTTCCCAAGACCGAAGGGAAGACATAGAAAAAGCTGAAGACCACGCTGCCCTCGAAGAGCTGGAGAATAGTCCTTTCCCCCAGATCCGTGGTGAACGTCTTGAACATCTGTTCTTCTCCGCCCCAGACCACAATGCCAAGTTGTGTAACGTTTGTAATCGCCGGAAACGCAATCACGAGGACAGGGCTAACGGGAAACGGCCGTCGTGGCTGTTGAGTAGATTTGCTACGGATATGAAGTCGCAGATACCTGGCGTCGGATTCGATGGCGATGATGAGGGATTCGCGGAGGGCTTAGAAGGGGAGATCTTGGCTAGGGAAAGGAAATGGCAGGAACGGGATAGAGATCCACCCCAGACTGTCCTGATGAGGGTTGTGAGGGAACTCGAGGACGATTTCACTCATTACAAAGGGTATGTGGAAGACCCTACCTCGGATTCTTTAGTTTGATTGCTCACCTGATCATCAATCCAGAATCTACGTCGAACTCTCCGACCAGTACAAAGATATGGATGCCGTTTCGAACGTTGTGAAACGAAACGTTGTCGCTCAACACCTTAAAGAGGTCATCGATGTACTTGAACAGAAGGTTCGTGAACGTTCTCACCTACCCGCGCTTCCCTCCTCGCCTCGGAAACACGTAAGGTTGACGAGATTGTAACTTTATAGGGTGATCAAATTGCGTCTCTGTACGACTTGCTGTCGTTCCAGGACAAACCCGTCGAGGGTCTCGCCGGTCGAGACAACACGCGGAAGCCTAGCGGAAGCGTGAAGACGTGGTGACCGTTCCCTTTACCCCACTGCAGGCCCGATCAAACTGTATCTATAGGATGTAAGTAAAAACGAATCTAAGGGTCTCCTCGTGGAAGTTCGCGTCGTCCATAGGCTTGATATTGATTATACTTAGCTTATTTTCTTTCTTGGACATTTTTTCCACACACAATACACCGTACCAGTTACTACGCCCACAGGCCGTGTCATTTTAGCATTCTGATT
>Ga0307512_10006804_pt1 | contig 11478 bp, 11 predicted proteins | sample 14_EM_MG_FD_200267 | JGI IMG/M metagenome (GOLD analysis project Ga0307512, IMG submission 200267) | Populus trichocarpa ectomycorrhiza microbial communities from riparian zone in the Pacific Northwest, United States - 14_EM | ecosystem: Host-associated > Plants > Roots > Unclassified | place... | reverse complement strand
GCCCCGCATTTTTTTTCTCCCGTTAACATCACAGGTCCCCAACTGCGGTAAACCCTTCAACTTTCGGAATTCAACGCTCCCCAGTCCGTACGTCCGTACTGTACGTCCAACAACACTCCCACCCATTCGTTCCTCCGAGGGTCCCTCGATTATCATGTCACGTAAGTTACCGCCGGTAGGGGCAGGGCGAGCGCTCGCTGCCCGTGAGGACCAATCCATCAGACAAGGCCCCAGGGCCAGGGGGAAGGAAGGTGGGGTGGAGTCTCGATCCCTTTGCATGGCGCGGCCGGCGGACGGGCATTCAATTATGGGGGTGGGAGATGGGGGGAGTCGCGATAAAGTTTTTGTTGGTACGTCCCTATCGATCAATAGTACAGTATGGCTAGCCCAGGTCGCATGTCGTGCCGTGCCGCAGACTGCAAAGCGGCACGGCGGGTGATGGGGTGGTGATGCTGCACGGCATGCATGGCACCGTTTCATCATACGGGCCCGCTCAGTAATACGTATTACGCACGACCGCCGACGGAGGAATAATCAGGATACCCTCATACCCCCATTCGAACACGTCCCTCTCACGCGCTCACGCAACTTGCACCAAATTCAGTATCTGCTCACTTGTACTTTTTTAACCGCACACCGCATTGCAATGACTGTTATACCGCGATCAGAAGAAGCTGCTGCTACTGCGCCGGCAGTTGCGATGGGGTGACTGCCAAAAGAACCTAAGACCCTGACCGAGCCTGAGAACGAGAAAGAGGAAGGGCAGAACAAAAAATGCGAGACGGGTGGGAAGAAGCAAGACGTTTACAAACATGGTTTCCTCACGACAAATTCCGGAAAACCGAAAAAACGGGAGGTTTGTGATCTCAACACCGACCAAGTGACTTACCGTGACCGGCGAAAGCGCAAGTAGAACGGCCCAAGAAACTAAAAATAAAAAAAAAGAAGTCTGCTCTTCTCAAAGACGCAACGCAACGACAACGACGACAAAGTCAACGCGTTACCTTGGCTCTTGGCCAGCAACGAGCAACCCGTGTCTCCGTGTCCCCGTGTCCCCCACCAAGCACGGGTACTTACTGTACTGTAACACCTATCGCGAGACGAAGAACTTCCACTTCTGAAAGGTTAACGAGAGAAAGAACACCACAAATCCCGACCGGGATCGTTGTGTTTCGACGGTGGGGTTGTTGACTCGTGTTCATGTGTTACTGTATCCGTGCCAGCACCAATACCAGTATCATACGAGTCGAGTCCGGCGAGCAGTGTGACTCGGAGCTACGTACGTACGTATTAATGTGGGACTTGGGGACTGGGGCGCCCACGAATAAATGTGAAACTGGCTCGGGCTACCTACGCGGCGGCGGCATCGTATCATACATGATACCGTACGCGTACCATACCATCCATTTATGCTGCCAATTTCCTGGACAACCGATTGAACACACTTCCCTTCCCTTCCAACTCGGCGGGCGAAGCGAAGGACCAGCGCTGCTGCTGCTGCTGCTATTCCGAGACCTCACTTGACTACGTTTACGAATACATTTCTTCGCGACACAGGACCGCATCATGACCGAAAAAAAAGTCATTTATCACGCCAAGCAATGTGGTGGTTGGTAGTAAGTAGATTGCGCGTGTGTGTATAGGTATATTGCGTTGGTATCACAAAGGGTTTTAAAAAAAAGGAACGTAAAGGAAATGAAGGTGAAGTAAGTTGGTACTGTATTGGGATAGACGTACACTTTTAAACAAAAAATCCTCCATCTAAAGAAAAAGAAAGATCCAAAAATCGTACATTATATCCACAGAGATGAACCAAAACCAAGAAGAGAAGAAAATGTGTGAAATGACTGACTAGGTGCGGGGGGAGGGGGGGGGGGGGGTGAATGGAAAAGGAATGCGATGCGGTGACTTTCGCATGAAAGTCAGATCCGGGGGCCATCTCTCTATAACAAAAAGGTGGCCAAGCCAACGGTTTTTTACCAAGGAGACGATGGAAGCTAGTGCTGCGCCGTCCCAGCAGAGGGTACGTGAGAAGTTGGAGGAGGAGACGCGGGCTCAGCAAACATCCACAAGCCACCCTACATTCAAGTCCGTCAACCACCCATCGAGAGAAGGGAAAAAAAATAAAATTGCACACCTTGCTATGCATGGTAAAGTTGATCGCCGGGTGGATCTTCTCGACGCCCTGGCGGCCTGGCATGCCCGCCCAATGAGCGGGCGGCAGCGAGCCCGCGGGCATAAACTCGGGCGCGAAGCGGAAAGCCTGGAACCGTTGCAAGAGGCGAACAATAAAGTAGCCCGCTTGGTTCAGCGAGAATTCCCGTCCCAGACACTGCGCGAAACGGAAACGCAAATCGGTCATCAAAGTCAACCATAAAATTCGAAACGTGAGAGTAGGGACACCACCCACAGCACGCGGACCGCCATAAAATGGTGAATACATGAACGGCGTGCTCGTGATCTTGTCGAGGAGGGCGGGATCGAACCACCGCTCTGGACGGAAGGCTTCGGCGTCGGGACCCCACAGGTCTGGTCGTTTGTGCGTGAGCAGGGAGGCCATCATGATCTGCGTCTTGGGCGGGAGGTAGAGCTGGGTCGTGCTCGGGATGACGAGTGGTTCATTGACTGAAGTGCGCGCGACGAGCGGGGCGGACGTGAAGAGACGGAGGGTTTCCTTGAGCACGGCATGCACTGTGTGTGACGTATCATATCATACAACCCCCCATTCAGTCGTCGCCAACGGAAGGGCACAAAACGGTAATTAAAAACGTACGATATTGCATTTCCTTGAGATCTTGGAAGGTGGGTGCGCCTGCCGGCCCAAACGTGTCGAGGACCTCTTCCCTCAGACGGTGGCACACATCCGGATGAAGCGCGAGGAAGTAAATCACAAACGTCAAAAGGGAGGACGTCTAAGTGACCCGTGTTTTTTTTTTAGTTCACGGGACCCCGGGAACCTAAAAATTGGGCGCTTACGGTGTCTCTGGATGCGATAAGGAAAGTGATAAGCTCGTAGCGTATGTGCTCGACATCTGTAACACGTGTCTCAGACAGGCCACGAGGTGTGAAAAAAGTGACAAAGCCACACACCGTCAGTCCGATCCGCGAGGTAATCTAAAAAGACGGTTTCATCGTCTCGCGCGCTGACCACGGAATCTCCTTTCGCTTCCCTACGCTTGGCTTTGCGATCCATGGCTCGGGTCACGAGGGGCTCCAGCCAGTCCATGATCACTTGAATGGGCTCCTCGGTGTTGTCCTTGAACAACTCGAGCAACGGCCAGGTGTCGCCTTGCACGCCTCGGCGTGTGATGAGGACCGCGACAGACTCGAACGCATTGGTGAACACGTCCCACTCGCCGGCACCGTCGGCAGGAGCAGAACCTTTCGGGCCAAGGACGACTCGTCCGGGTTGGGTCAGGGGCTGATCGAGCGTGTTGAGCGCATGGCCCCAGAGAAAGAGGGCTGCCGCGTCGAGGGTGAGACGCTGGAGCAGGTCCTGCATGTCTATGGGAGCGTAGGTCGCAGCACGGCTCGCGATGAGATTGAGGGTCTTTCCGGAAGTTTGCTCAAAGATGTCGAAATCCGAGATGCGTTCCTTTGTGAAGAACGGACGGGCGATTTGGCGGCCCTGAATGAATGAAGGTGAGGTCGGAAAGAGAGCGGGCAAGAAGCTGTGCAACGCACGATTCTCCACCGATTTCCTTCGCTGGTGAACGGTGAGCATAAAGGTAATCAAAAGAAGCATCATATAAAAAACGCACGCGTTGAAGAGACCCGTTCCCAGAAGTTTGTCGCTGTCAAATGGGGGGGAGAGAACGAGCGCTTAGAGGAGACGCCGGGAATCGGAAGGAAAAAGACGTACATGCGCTCGTGCCACAGGATGCCCTTTTCAAAGTGGGGGAAACCGGTGTGGGCGACAAATCTGAAGACCTTCTCGTCCATGGAGATGATCTAAATTGGAGTGAGTGAGTAGCCTGTCCCAGACCCGCGGAAATGAAGGAGGGTTTGGTGTGTGCTCACCTGATCATCCCAGAAGAAGCGTGTGTTGAGCGTCGTGCAACCATATTCCGCAAAGAGGTCCGCGAAACCTTGAAGGACATACCCACCCTCGAACGATTTGACCAAGCGAAGGACGACGTCGAGGTTCCCGGGCCAGCGACCGCGCACGCGGGTGATCGGCTGGGCGCCCATGCGGGCGGCCTGCCTGTCTTGCGTCCATACGGTGTAGTGGGAGCGGAGGACGACGGAGATGGGAACGCTGAGAAGGGCGAGGGATAAATAGCACCAAAATGAGGACGATCGGCAAACGAGGCGGAGCACGAGGGAGGTCAAGAGCGGAGGGGCGAGGAGGGCCTTGGTGAGGGATACGAGGATGCGCTTGCGGTAGTCCGGGATGGTCTTTTCAAAGGCGGTGAGTTGGCGACGAGGTGCCATGACTGTCCGAGTATTGTGAGTTGTATGTGCGTATGTGAGAGAGAGGGGTAGGGGGCGCGAGGAGGGAGAGTGCGAGCGGATGAAACGGGATCGATTATGAGTGCCCGAGAGGGCGAGTGCAGTAGACGGACCGAGATCCCGAGAAGGGGGAGGGGGGGGTAATGGGTTCTGGCAGACGGATTACCGGGATGGAGGAATATCCGAAGGATGTGAAGTGAACGTGGGGGCAACAACCGCTGCTCGCGTGGGGGTTGCGTACAGTATTTACGGGTGGGCAGAGCCAGGGCAGGAAAAGAGGGAGCCTCGATCTGTTAGAGGCACTTTACGCCCGCCCGTGTTGGTCAAGTGGTGGTGCGCCCGTTTATCGCCGGCTTCTTGAGTATTGAACTGGCCCGATGAACCCCTGGACTAGTCAGCCTCGATAAGGTAGAAGGTGGTGTGTCGCCAGGGGACGAGGGAAATATATGTAAATTCGTTAACCCAAAGTGGAGTGAACATGTTCATCTCAAAGGGAGCAACTCATATGGCAACTAGGTGACGAGACAGCGGTAATCGTCTTTTTCATCGATCGACCATGTCCCGAGTTGCCGGCCACCGCCGATAACATCTCACATCATCCATATGATCCACGTCACTTGTCAAAAAAACATTGCTCTGCCACTTAACAGAATAACCACGTACTCAGCTCAGTGGCGAAAGGGCGGTACCGACTTTCTATACACAAAAAGATTGAAAATTTACATACGGTACAGTACGAACCCTTCCACGGCACGATGGGACCCGGCATGCTAATAAAACCCACACATCATCAGCATCCATCATCAATTAGAAAGCGGGCGCGCACCAACTCACGTCATCCAAGTAATCGTCCACATGAAGGAGAAGCTGGTCCTGCTCCATATAGATCGCTCTGCATCCTGGCTTGTAAATCATCGTGTCCAGGTGCGGCAGCGCCGTCGAAACGTCCTCTCGGAACCATTCCCCTCCTTTTATCGTCCTCCTTTCGGTGATTCTGCGGCTACCGCTCCAGCGGGATTCGTTTCCCTCTTCCACTGACACTTCCAACTCGGAATCCCCTGTCCGTCGTCCTTCAAGTTCCCCCCCTCCTCCTCTTCCTCTTCCTTCCTCGCCACCGCCACCTACAGCCAAACCTGACTTCCTCGCCTGCCGAATCCGGTACGGATTGTAGTCATGAATACGTATTTCGTGTCCGTGAGGGTCGACCGTCGCCCTCCGCTCGCCGAGTAGATCATTCCACTCGAAAGACGTGTGATCCGACATGCTCGTCGACCGCGGACCCCACTCGGCCCACGGCACGGCATCATCATCATCATCATCATCGTCATCACCGCCCTTATTGTCTTTGGCGGCATCGGCGGCGGCGTGAGCATGAGCCAGCAAGGTCGCACAACGCATGACCAAGTCGAACATGCGCGGCACCCCCCTCTCGCTGCTCCCCGTGATCTGCATCACCACGCTCACGATGCTGTCCCGCGTCGACTGGCGGAACTGCCGGCGCGGCGGCGCGCGGCGGTACTCGGGCCACGGTCCGCGGGAGAACGGCTGGTGCCCCGGGTGCTCGCCGACGCAGACGGCCCAATCCGGACGCGCGCCGTCTTGCAGCGGCGGCAGGAGGAGCGTGCACAGCTTGTCCATGCGTGGGCCGCTGCCGCTGTCGCCGCCTCCTTCTCCTTTCATGTTGGATATCCGACAGAGCTCGATTCCGAGTGGGTCGAGTTGGACGAGCGCAAAGACGTCTTCGGAGATCATCGTGGCGATTGAACCGTATTTCCCCGCAGGATTGTCCCGGAGCTGTCACCGCGTCATCAGTATTATGGGATTAGAATTAAAAATTTTAATCAATGGGATCCATGTGCCACACATGTGAGAGGAGGGATGACAGACGTCTCGGAGGGATGATGGATGGATGGATGTGATGGATTGAACTGACTTGTGTGACCTCGCCTCGCTTCCATGCGATCAAGTATAGCTTGCACAGGCTATAATCCTCCTCACTTGGCCCGCCGATCCACAACAAGAGGTAATCACCGAGCACCTGCGTCTGCGCCATATTGTGCGCCGACGCGCCGGGAACCGTCAAGCCTATCGTCGGCACCTCGGCGCACGGATGCGACGTCCCATCCCGGAACCGCAGCGGACGCACTTCCATCCGACTCGTTATCGTGCCAGCGCCCTCTTCGCGTTCAACTCTGGCCCTGTTTAAGTCCCCCACATAATTGTAAGGGAGCGAGGTGAGGTGGGTGAAATGAAAAAGATGATACACGCACGAGATGGCCACGGCCAGATCCAACTCTGTCGAGAGCGCAAACACGACCACGTTCCGCACGGGAACGTTGATCGTCGTCCACTGCTGGCCCTCCACCACCACCCCATGCTGATCCCCATCCGTACACCCACGTCCATCCGCACCCAACTTGGCGTGCACGTCCAGATACGAGTATCCGGCGCGCACGCCGGGGCCCTCCCTAGCCGCCGCAACGAACCAAGGCCCAAACGAAAAATGACAATGCGCCTCGTCCTCCTCGCCATCGTCCTCCTCCCACCCTTGATCTTGATCCGTCCCAGTCCGCGACGACGATCTTAGAGGTGCGATGGGTGCGGAGTTCGGACCCGATATCACTTCCGCCGTGCGACCCGATCTCAGCTCGTCGCGTGACGGCATCGCAAAGCGCACGTTGGGCTCGCGCGGCCCCGGTCCGCGCCCTTGCCCCTGCCCGCACACAATCTCGTCGAGCGTCGTCCACGCCTCATTCCACGCCTCTAGCGCGGCCGCCCGCTCCGGAATCGTCATCATCATCGTCGCATCTGGCGTGGTGGTGGCGGATGTTGCGCCGGATACGAAAGGGTCGTATACGCCCAAGAGGGCGGTGCGCTCGATGTATCGCACGAGGTGGGATTGGGCGATGGCGGCGTTGAGGGTGCGGCAGGTTTGACGGCATGCGGAGAGGGAGGGGGCGTCTTGGTGTGAGAGGAGGGCGAGGATGTGTTCGATGAGCTCCGGGGGTAGGTCGAGTAGGTGCGTTGGCATTGTCGTTCGTGGACGCGATCGATATAACAGCACTCCGGTACTTGTGTGTGGTTTTCCGTCTGGATTTGGGACTCGGAAGTCTCGGCCCGTTGAAGGGTTGCAACTTGCAGTAACTACAACTAGTACAATCGATTAAATGTGCTCCTCCTCTCTCTCTCTAAGTACCAACAGGATAAGGCGGCGTATCACAGACAATGCAAAAGGAACTTCCTTTCTCCAGCCTGGGACAACCATATCGTCAAGATTTTACATGGGGTTAAAGCGGGGGTTTGGGCTTACCTTTGTGCGCACCTCCGCCAGCAGATTGTCCTCGTCCATGAAAATGCCCTCGCAATCTGGGTACGGCGTCACGGTCTCGACGTACGGCAAGTTCGACTCGATATCCTCGGTGAACCACTCGCCGCCGCGGAACGTCGACTTCTCGTCGACAACCTTCATCACGCTCCCGCACTCGAGCTCGAGCTCCTTGTCGTCCCCACCCGTCCGCGCGAGCGCGCGCCGCACGCGGAACGGGTTGTAATCGCGCATCGTGATGCGCAACGGACTCACCTGCCCGACCGTCGCGCGGCGCTCGCCGACGAGCGACCCCCACGTGTGCGAGTCGTGCTCCAAGACACGCGTGTTCGGGGGTCCCCATTCCTCCCACGGCACAGTCAGCACGCCCGGTTCTCCCGCTCTTTCCCTCTCGCGCTCGCCCATCTTTTCCTCCCCTCCTGCCTGCACGTCGTCGGCGACAACCGCCGGCGGCGGCGGCGGCGGCGGGTTGGTGGTGAACGCGAGGAGCGTGCGGCACCGCACGGAGAGATCGATCGTTTTGAAGTAGCCCGAGAGACCGTGGACGTGTATCACGACGCTGATGATGCCGTCCGCGGGAACGGATCGCAAGTGTCGACGGACGCCCCTGCCTTCCGGTATCTGCCGCGTCGAGATGGCGGAGAGCCAGGGGGCGTACTCGGGCGGGTGTCGGCCCTTGGAGAAGAGGGCGTGGCCGGGGTGTTCGCCGAAGCAGGTCGCCCAGCGCAGGGACGCGCTCATGGTGAGCTCGGGGAGGGAGAGCACGCAGACGGTTTCGAGCGCCACGTCGGGCGCGCCCAGGTTCGACAGTCGGCACAGTTCGAGCGCCGGTTCGCGGAGGCGGATCAGCAGGATGATGTCTTGCGATAGCACGGACAGGACGGAACCGTAGACGCCCGCGCGTTTTGAGCGAAGCTAGAAAGGGGGACCCCATATACATGCTGGCTGATATCGACGGCGGAGGTGAGAACACAGACGCACCTCTTTCACCCACCCTTCTTTCCATGCGACTAGGTAGATGGTGCATAGCGTGCCCTCGTTCTGTCGGGTGACCGTTGGGTCTCCGACCCAATAGAGGATGTAGTCGCCGATGACTTCCGTATCCGATACGTTGTAAGCAGACGCACCAGGGACAGAGATCTCCAACATCGGTCGTGATGCCAACGGATGTGGTTTCCCGGTGCTAAACCACATGGGACAAATCTTCAACGTTGTTCTCCGGCGGTCGGGCATGTCGGGTGCCCTATTGGGCGACACAACCAGTAGTCGAGTATGAAATCCCACATGAGAAAAAAGCGGGGAAGAGGAAGAAGAAGAAGGCGAATGTGGTGAGCAAGGCGAGCGAGGAAGCGAGAGATCGGCTTACGCACGAGATGGCTACTGCGAGATCCAGCTCCGAGGCAAACGCAAACACGAGGACGTTGGGCGTTTCGATCTTGATAGTGGTCCAGCGCGCGACCTCGGTGTGCTGTGACGAGTAGGTGGCGTGCATGTCGAGGAACGAGTAACTGGCCGACTTGCCGTATCCCTCGCGGATGACGACAAAGTACCGACCAAAGGAAAATTCGACGGCCTGGCGACCTCTCGGGACGGGCGCATCGATGCGTGCGTGGGACTCGCGAAGGTCGACCTCCTGCCACGCGGTTTCCCACCGTTCGAGCGCGACGAGGCGCTCGGGCAGGGAAAGGCCTGGATCGAGGGGATCGTACACGCCCGAGAGGGCGGTGCGGATGATGTATTGGATCAGCTGCGAGTTGACGATCAGGTCGTTCAGCTGGCGACATGCGCCCCGGCATGCGAAAATGTCGTTGGGGCAGAGGTTGGAGATGATCTCGATGAGGAGTTCGTTCGAAAGCGAGAAGATGGGAGCGGTGGGGGTAGTTGTGGACATCGCGGAGGGCGACGGCGACGACGACGGGCTCGTCGTCTCTTCTTCTGGTGGTGGTGGTGGTGGTGATGGTCGGCTTTCGGGGGGTCCCAAGCCGAGTTTGGGGATGCTTGCTTCGAGGGAGGAATATGCGCGGTCGTCATGATGGATAGTGTACGGGTCATCAGTTGCTGCTGATCTGATGTCGGACATTCTGGCAAGTTCAAAGGCTCAGTGTGCCTTGTCTGTCCCCTTCTGTGTGTGTGGTGCGACGAGTACTGTACTAGGAAATGCCCAAGTATGGTTGCCCTTGCGGGGCGGTGGCGCTCGGACATGTGCTCATTGCGTGCTCTACCCATTGACTCCATTTGTGTTCTTTGGGTGTCAGCACGAAACACAGTCCACCCTTACTCTGCTTATGGTGTCCTGTGTTCGCGTAGGGGGGCTGTCTTTATGACAGCCCGTGTGATCGCATGACACAGGTGCAGTTCGGTATAGTGGCAGTGCAGTGCTGTACAATACTGTATGGTTGGGAGACGGCTCATAACATAACGTCCACATTGCCAACAACCTCAGACACTGTTCCTGACCCGGTCGGGACCCACAATAGTAATCGGAGCGGGATGTGTCGACCCATTTGGATCCTACCGAAACTGTTCCAGCCGAGGAGAGAATCCGTGTTTGAATATCCAGGTCCCTCTTTTTGTTTTTGTTGACCTTGTTATCCTGTCATAGGTTGTCTAAGTTATAATACAGTGATGAGCTGTATAGTGTATGATACTGTATGTGGGCTAGTGAGCGAGATGGATCATCAGATGACCGACAAAAGATAATAAAGATGGTGGGAATATTACAGCAACGGTCGAATCCCAACAAACGCCCAAGAGTTGCCAGTGCTTCTAATCATCAATCTTTTCACTGCGGTCATGAATCCCACCATCAGCATCAAGCCAACACGTCTGCACACCAAGACAGCACCCATACCGCTCTGCTTCATCATTCACCACGTTCACAACACGACCATTCCTCACGCCGCTTCATCACAATAATAAGAAAAAAAAACTCAATTGGTAATTTGTTGTGGTGAAACATCACAGTAGTACCGGATATATCACACAACAAGGGCGAAACCTCCGACCTAAATCCAGATTCGGGCGGTGGTACCTGCTGCATACAACACGGCTTGCTTTAACCGTCCGCTCTTAATTGTTATGCTGTTCACCTGAAATCCGTTAGAGACTCTCACCCCCTTCGTCTACATTAATCAAAGGCCGCATTTGCGCTCTCCCTCCTCGCTTTCCCATCCCCCTCCCACCACCACCACCACCACCCTTTTCCCACAACAAGCCCTCACTCGCCATGTTCCCTCCCGAGGCCATTTACGTCGGCGTCGCAATCCTCACCGTTGGGTTCCTGATCCTCCAGAGCCGTCGAGCATCAGCGCTCCCACTCCCACCCGGCCCGCGCGGTTGGCCGCTCATCGATAACCTCTTCGACTGGCCGTTCGAATCCGCCTGGATTCCATTTGCGGAGTGGAGCAAAGTGTTCGGTACGTGATCCCCAACTCCAACTACGAGCGTGTGTATGCGTGCATGCATGGCTGTGTGGGCCTGTGGGACGAGTCGAGGCGTGTTCGTGTGTTACACGCGTGCCCGGACATCACCATCACGCGAGGATCGTCGTGATCGCTCGAACCTCTCTCCTCAATTTTCCTAACGGCCTTCCCAACCCGCGCAGGTGACATTATGCACGTCAAGATCTTCGGCATGCACATCGTCATCATCTGCAACTATGACACCGCTTCCGCTCTCATGAGCCAGGCATCTTATTCGGA
>Ga0307512_10006803_pt1 | contig 11479 bp, 11 predicted proteins | sample 14_EM_MG_FD_200267 | JGI IMG/M metagenome (GOLD analysis project Ga0307512, IMG submission 200267) | Populus trichocarpa ectomycorrhiza microbial communities from riparian zone in the Pacific Northwest, United States - 14_EM | ecosystem: Host-associated > Plants > Roots > Unclassified | place... | reverse complement strand
CCCCCGGACCCCCGGCCGGGCTCGGCTTACCGCACGGGAGTGAAGTCCCGTGCCCCGATGCTGCGTACTCCGGGGGACGACCCCCGGACCCCCGGCCGGGCTCGGCTTACCGCACGGGAGTGAAGTCCCGTGCCCCGATGAACTCCGGCCGCCGGATGGGAGCCGCGAAGGGCTCAACTGCGGCGTTCTCCACGCTGTTGAACACGATGAACACGTTGCTGCGCGGGAACGGCGTGATGTTGTCGCCCGAGCCGTGCATGCAGTTGCAGTCGAACCAGGTCGCCGAACCGGCCTTGCCGGTGAAGAGCTTGATGCCGTACTCGCCCGCCATCGAGGTCAGCGCCTCGTCCGACGGCGTGCCCGCGTCCTGCATCTGCAGCGACTGCTTGTAGTTGTCCTTGGGTGTGGCTCCCGCGCACCCGAGGAACGTGCGGTGCGACCCCGGCATGATCATGAGGCCGCCGTTGGTGTCGTAGTTCTCGGTCAGCGCGATCGAGACGGACACCGTCCGCATGTTCGGCAGACCGTCCTCGGCGTGCCAGGTCTCGAAGTCCGAGTGCCAGTAGAAGCCGGTGGCCCCGAAGCCCGGCTTGACGTTGATCCGCGACTGGTGGACGTACACGTCCGAGCCGAGGATCTGCCGCGCCCGCCCGACGACCCGCTCGTCGCGCACGAGGTTCGCGAACACCTCGCTGATCCGGTGCACCTCGAAGACGGACCGGATCTCCTTGGACTTCGGCTCGACGATCGACCGGTCGTCGTCCCGGATCGCCGGATCGGCGACGAGTCGCTCCAACTCACGGTGGTAGACGTCGACTTCGTCGGGAGCGATCAGCTGGTCGACGGCCAGGAAACCGTCGCGCTCGAACGACTGGAGACCGATCGCCGGGATCGGGCCCGGCGTGTCGGGGGAACCCCAGACGACGGGGTCCTGGCGCGGAACCGACACCTCGGTGGCGCCGCGGCTGGGGTAGAGATCAGTGATGCCAGTGATGGTCGTCATGTGATGTCACACCTCCTCGGGCTCGGTGAGCAGCGGGTACACGCCGTTCTCGTCGTGGTCCTCCCGGCCGGTCACGGGTGGGTTGAAGACACAGATGCAGCGGAAGTCCTCCTTGATCCGCATCGTGTGCCGCTCGTGCCCGTCGAGGAGGTACATGGTCCCGGGCGTGATGGTGTACTTCTGCCCGGTCTCGTCGTCGGTGAGCTCTGCCTCGCCCTCTACGCACACGACGGCCTCGATGTGGTTCGCGTACCACATCGACGTCTCCGTACCCGCGTACAGAATCGTCTCGTGCACGGAGAAGCCGACCCTCTCCTTGGCGAGCACGATGCGTTTGCTCTCCCATGTCCCTGACGCGGCCTTCACATGCCTGTCGGTGCCTTCGATCTCCTTGAACGAACGGACGATCACGGTGCTGCGATGCCTCCTAGGTGGTGCCAAAACGGGTTGAGTGGGGTGGTTCAGGGGGTGTTTCAGGCGGTTTCGCGCACGGCGCGGGCGAGGATGCTGAGCCCCTCGTCCATCTCGTCGGCCGTGATGGTGAGCGCCGGGAGGAGCTTGACGACCTCGCTCTCGGGGCCCGAGGTCTCGATGAGCAGCCCGAGCTCGAAGGCGCGCTTCGCGATCCGTCCGGCCCGCTCCTTGTCGTGGAACTCCATGCCCCACACGAGACCGCGGCCCCGGTACTCCTTGACGTCGGCGAGGTTCTCCTCGGTGATGGCGATGAAGGCCTGCTCGACCTGCTCGCCGCGGGCCCGGGTCTGCTTCTCCATCACGGACCCGTCCGCCCAGTACGCCTCCAGGGTGGCGGTGGCGGTGACGAACGCGGGGTTGTTGCCGCGGAAGGTGCCGTTGTGCTCGCCCGGCTCCCAGATGTCCAGCTCGGGCTTGAACAGGCACAGCGACATCGGGAGCCCGTAGCCGCTGATGGACTTGGAGACGGTGACGATGTCGGGCGTGATGCCGGCCTCTTCGAAGGAGAAGAAGGCACCGGTGCGCCCGCAGCCCATCTGGATGTCGTCGACGATGAGCAGCATGTCCTGGCGCTCGCACAGGTCGGCGAGCGCGCGCAGCCACTCGGGACGCGCGACGTTGATGCCGCCCTCGCCCTGCACGGTCTCGACGATCACGGCGGCGGGCTTGTTGAGTCCGGACCCCTGGTCCTCCAGGAGCCGCTCGAACCACAGGAAGTCCGGGACCTGACCGTCGAAGTAGTTGTCGAAGGGCATGGGCGTGCCGTGGACGAGCGGAATACCGGCCCCGGCCCGCTTGAAGGCGTTGCCGGTGACGGCCAACGACCCCAGCGACATCCCGTGGAAGGCGTTGGTGAACGACACGATGGCCTCGCGCCCCTTCACCTTCCGCGCCAGCTTCAGCGCGGACTCCACGGCGTTGGTGCCCGTCGGCCCCGGGAACATCACCTTGTACGGCAGGTCGCGCGGCCGCAGCACCAGGTTCTGGAAGGACTCCAGGAAGGCGCGCTTGGCGGTGGTCGACATGTCGAGCCCGTGCGTGACGCCGTCCCGCTCCAGGTAGTCGATCAACGCCCGTTTCAGGACGGGGTTGTTGTGCCCGTAGTTCAGTGAGCCGGCCCCGGCGAAGAAGTCCAGGTACTCGTGGCCGTCCTCGTCGTACATGCGGCTGCCCTGCGCACGGTCGAAGACGGTGGGCCAGCCTCGGCAGTAGCTGCGCACCTCGGACTCGAGTGTCTCGAAGACGCTGAGGTCGGGCTGGGTGATGGTCACGACGAATCGCTCCTCGTTGCGTTGCGTGGGGGAGTGCGTGGGGGTCGTCAGTGGGAGGTGGTCAGAGGGAGAGGGGACCGATGCGGTACAGGACTTCGGGGTCGTGCGGCCCGTCGGGGAACAGGCCCGTGTCGAACAGCACCTCGCGTTCCACGAGGGCGCTGTGCCGCTCGGCGAACGAGGTGAACAGGCGCTCGGAACCGGTGTTGCCGGGTGTGATGGTGGTCTCGACGGCGGTGATCCGGTGTGCGGCACCGGCCTGCGCGACAACTCCGTCGAGCAGCGCGCCGGCGAGCCCGCGTCCGCGGAACGCCTCGTCCACCGCCACCTGCCAGACGAGCAGGGTGCGCGGACGGTCCGGCCGTACGTAGCCGGTGACGAAGCCGACCGGTTCCCCTCGCCCGTCACGCGCCACGGCCGAGGTGGCGGCGAAGTCGCGACACCACAGCAGATAGCTGTACGACGAGTTCAGGTCGAGGGCCTTCGAGTCCTTTGCAATCCGCCACAACGCGGCTCCGTCCGCGACCTGCGGACGGTCGATGTGCAGATCTGCTTGAGCGGCAGTCATGCCAATTGAATTTACCGAGGGAAATTCGAAATTGCATCGTCGGGGAGGGTTACGTACGCCGCCTGCATATGTTAACGCGCGGGCGCGAGTGATCGCATGTGGAAGAGGCGATAGTGGGCGAGTTGCCCGGAAATAAGGGGGCAAATTGCCCCCGATGTGTAACGCGTCACAGGCGTGTAATCCTCACGAGATCTGTCCGAATTCCCCCGGTTGACGTTCGCAGAATCTTTGCGTTTAGGTCGGCGAAAAGCGGGAAGAAGAATACGGCAAGCTGTGCCGATATGCATTTCGAAAATATACCTGGAGTTACGCCTGGAATTAGGCGCCGGTTACTCCGTCGATCCGTTCCCGCAAGATGTCCGCGTGCCCGTTGTGCCGGGCGTACTCCTCGATCATATGAATGAGCACCCACCGCAGACTGACGTGCATCCCGGCCATCGGGCCGTCGGCGATCCGCCCGGTGAAGTCCAGCGGCCGCCCGGCACACAGCTCCCTCCCGCGCGCGATCTCCCGACGCCACACGTCCAGCGCCTCGTCGAGTCCCCGTGCGGGATCGAGGGCGTACCCGTCCTGCGTCCCGTACACCGGCGGCACATCGAGCCCCGCGACCACCCGCTGGAACCAGTTCCGCTCCACCTCGGCCAGATGCTGCACCAGCCCGAGCAACGTCAACGCCGACGGCTCCGCGGCCGGAGCCCGCACCTGCGCATCGTCCAACTCCGCACACTTCAACGACAACGTGGCCCGGTGAAAGTCCAGCCAGCTGTCGAGCATGGGCCGCTCGTCGCCGGTGAGGTGGGGGATGGGGCGGCCGTCGGGGAGGGTCTGGGGTGTGTTGGCGGTCATGCGGGGAGCGTGGCACGCCGGTCGGGGTCTTCTCAGCCCGTTCGGTGGTGTGGCCCGCCCGTCAGGGTCTTTTCAGCCTGTCCGGTGGTGTGGCCCGCCGGCCAGGGTCTTCTCAGCCCGTCCGGCATCGGGGCCCGCCGGGCAGGGGCATTTCAGCCCGTCCGGCGTTTGTGGACGAGGCCGTTCAGGCCGATCGGGGGTGCAGGGGCTAGCGCCAGCCAGCCGTTACGGCCCGCCGAGCCGCGTCCGGATCCGTCGCTACTCCCCGCTCCGCCAGCGCAGCGCCCAGCGCCGCCAGGCATGCCTGGACCACGCCCACCGTCGCGTCCACCCCGTAGTGATTGACCCGGATCATCTCCTTGGCCAACGCACCCCCACCCGCAGCCAGCGGCAGCGCAGGGTCGCCCTCCAGCGCCCGTGCCACCAGCTCCGACGCGACAACGCCCGCCGGTGCCCGCAGCGTTGTGGCGACCGGCGCCGCCTCCCGCGCCTTGTGCACATACGGCTCCAGACCCCCACCCAGGGCCACCGCCCCGGCCCGCGTGGACAGCGCGGCGGCCCGGTGCCGGGCCATCACCGCCTCCAGCCCCAACGCCTCGATCCGCTCGACGCACGCCTCCAGCGCCAGCATCTCCAGCTGGGCAGGAGCATGCAGCAGTACCTTCCGCCCGCCGTCGACCCACCGCTCCTTCCAGTCCGGAAGGGAGAGGTACGACCGCCGCGGTGCCCCCGGATTCGCCGCCATCCGGGCCCACGCCCGCTCGCTCACCGACACCGCCGAGACCCCCGCCGGCCCGCCCATCGCCTTCTGCGCCCCGATGACGCACAGGTCCACACCCCACGCGTCCGGCAGCACCGGCTCGGCCCCGATGGAGGCGACGGCGTCCAGGTAGAAGAGGGCGCCCCGCTCCCGGACGACCTCCCCGATCTCCGCCACCGGGTTGGTGTTCCCGGTCGCCGCCTCCGCGTGCACCAGCGACACGAAGTCGATCCCGGGGTGCGCGGCGAAGGCCTCCCGGATCTGCTCCGCGGTGACGGCCGTGTGGAACGGCACGGCAAGGTCGATCACCGTCGCGCCGCAGTCCCGCAGCCAGTTCCCGAAGGTCTGCCCGTACGGACCCGTGATCACGTTCAGCGCGACGGTCCCCGGCCCCGCGGTCGCGCGAATCGCCCCCTCCAGCGGCAGCAACGCCTCACCCTGCATGATCACGACGTCCTGCTCGGTCCCGAGCAACCGCGCCACGCGGTCCTCGATCGAGGCGAAGTGCGCGGCGCTCAGCGGGGGCAGATCGAGGAAGGGGTGGGTCACGGCGGTGCTCTCTTCGCTCTCTTCACTCATGAGTGGTCGACTCGGTCGAGGGTATCCGCCCCCTGTGCCCCACCTTGCACTTGTGACTTCTTAGGCCGGACAGCCCCGTAGCCATCGGTTTGATTTGAGAGACCCAAACTTCTCCTTATAATCGGAACCCACAGTTCCCACACAGGAGGCCACCCGTGAAGACGTTCTCCGGGCGCCGGACCCGCATTCTGGCCGCCACCACCGCGACCGCCGGGCTGGTGCTCGTAGCCGCCTGCACATCCAGCGGCAACGGCGGCAGCGGGAGCAGGACGGCCGCCGGCGGGGTCGAGCTCGTCAAGGCCGGACAGCTCACGACCTGCACGCACCTGCCGTACCCGCCGTTCCAGTCGGAGATCGACGGCAAGGTGCAGGGCTTCGACGTGTCGTTGATCGACCTCGTCGCGGGGGACCTCGGGGTGAAGCAGCAGATCCTCGACACGCCCTTCGAGAACTTCAAGACCGGCGCGTTCCTCAACTCCGGCGAGTGCGACCTGGCCGCGGCCGGCATGACCATCACCGCCGAGCGCAAGAAGAACGTCGACTTCTCCGACCCGTACTTCGACGCCACCCAGGCCCTCCTGGTGGACAAGAACAGCGGCATCACCTCGCTGGCCGACGCGAAGGCCAAGAAGGTCAAGCTCGGTGCCCAGGCGCAGACCACCGGCGAGGACTACGCGAAGAAGCAGGGCTTCGACCCGGTCTCCTTCGAGTCCTCCGACGCGGTCCTCAACGGCCTGCGCACCGGCCAGGTCAAGGCCGTCATCATCGACTACCCGGTCGTCCAGGGCTGGCTGAAGGACAAGGCCAACGCGAAGGCCTACCAGGTCGCCGACAACCTCAACACCGGTGAGCAGTACGGCTTCACGGTGAAGAAGGGCAACACCAAGCTGGTCGCCGCCATCAACAAGGCGATCAAGGACGCGAAGGCCGACGGCACGTACAAGAAGCTGTACGAGAAGTGGATCGGCCCGTACGGCCAGTCCGCGGCCTCCCCGTCCGCGTCATGACCTCCACCGACGTACAACTCCAGCCGAGGAAAAAGGGCCTGACCCGACGTCAGAAGCGCAGCCTGTCGCGCGGCGCGCAGTACGTCGTCTTCGTCGGCGCCGTGGTGGCGTTCGCGGTCTCGGCCGACTGGGGACGGCTGAAGAACCAGTTCGCGCAGGGCGACATCGCCAAGCAGATGTTCCCGGACGTCATCACGCTGGCGCTGAAGAACACCGTGCTGTACACCCTCTCCGGCTTCGTCGTCGGACTGGCGCTCGGCATGCTGATCGCGCTGATGCGGCTGTCTTCCGTGGGCCCCTACCGCTGGGTCGCCGGCATCTACATCGAGATCTTCCGCGGCCTGCCCGCCCTGCTGATCTTCATCTTCATCGGGGTCGCCGTCCCGCTGGCCTTCCCCGGCACGGAGATCGTCGGCGGCACGTACGGCAAGGTCGCCCTCGCGCTCGGCCTGGTCGCCGCCGCCTACATGGCCGAGACGATCCGCGCGGGCATCCAGGCGGTGCCCAAGGGGCAGATGGAGGCGGCCCGTTCACTGGGCTTCTCACCGGCCCGCGCGATGATCTCGATCATCGTCCCGCAGGCGTTCCGCATCATCCTGCCGCCGCTGACCAACGAACTCGTCCTCCTCTTCAAGGACTCCTCCCTCGTCCTGTTCCTCGGCGTCACCCTGGAGGAGCGCGAACTGTCCAAATTCGGCCGCGACCTGGCCAGCCAGACCGCCAACTCCACGCCGATCCTGGTCGCCGGCCTGTGCTACCTCCTGGTGACCATCCCGCTCGGCTTCGTCGTACGCCGTATGGAGGCGAAGGCCCAGGAGGCCGTCAAATGAACGAGAGGCTTCCTGCTGCGGGCCCCGAGATCCACGTGCGCGGCCTGCACAAGTCCTTCGGCGACAACGAGGTCCTGCGCGGCATCGACCTGGAGATCGGACAGGGCGAGGTCGTGTGCGTCATCGGCCCGTCCGGCTCGGGCAAGTCGACGCTGCTGCGGTGCGTGAACCTCCTTGAAGAGCCCACCATGGGCCAGGTCTTCGTGGGCGGCACCGAACTCACCGACCCCGACGTCGACATCGACGCCGTACGCCGTCGTATCGGCATGGTCTTCCAGCAGTTCAACCTCTTCCCGCACCTCACGGTGACCGAGAACCTCACGCTGCCGCAGCGCCGCGTGCTCGGGCGGGACAGGGGGACGGCCGCGCGGGTGGCGGCCGAGAACCTGGAGCGGGTGGGTCTGTCGGAGAAGGCGGACGCCTACCCGGCCTCCCTCTCCGGCGGCCAGCAGCAGCGTGTGGCGATCGCGCGCTCGCTGTCGATGGGCCCCGAGGTGATGCTCTTCGACGAGCCGACGTCGGCGCTCGACCCCGAGCTGGTGGGGGACGTACTCGCCGTCATGCGCATGCTCGCGAACGAGGGCATGACCATGATGGTCGTCACCCACGAGATGACCTTCGCGCGCGAGGTCGCCGACCGGGTGGTCTTCATGGACGACGGCGTGATCGTCGAGGACGGCACGCCGGACCGGGTCATCACCCACCCGAGCCACGACCGGACGCGTCACTTCCTCTCCCGCCTTCTCGACCCCGCCATGGCCGAGGTCGAGGAGGAGACGTCGGACCAGGTGGGCAAGAGCGAGTAGCCGGTCATTAAGGTGCCTGGCATGAGCGATCACGCGGTGCTGCACGTGAAGGGCCGGATCCTGGTCGGACCCGAAGACGTCCGCGACGAGCTGTGGGTCGTCGACGGCCGGATCTCCTACGACCCCCCGGCCCGCGCCCGCGACATCCGCAGCGTCGAGGGCTGGGCCCTGCCCGGCCTCGTGGACGCCCACTGCCACGTGGGCCTCGGTCCCCACGGCCCGGTCGCGGAGGACGTCGCCGAGAAGCAGGCGCTGGCCGACCGCGAGGCGGGCACCCTGCTCATCCGCGACGCGGGCTCGCCCTCGGACACCCGTTGGGTCGACGACCGCGAGGACCTCCCGAAGATCATCAGGGCCGGGCGCCACATCGCCCGCACCCGTCGCTACATGCGGGGCTACGCCTGGGAGATCGAGCCGGACGAACTGGTCGCGTACGTCGCCCAGGAGGCCCGCCGCGGCGACGGCTGGGTGAAGCTGGTCGGCGACTGGATCGACCGCGACCTCGGCGACCTGGCCCCCAGCTGGCCGCGGGACGCGGTCGGGGCGGCCATCGCCGAGGCCCACCGTCTGGGCGCCCGCGTCACCGCGCACTGCTTCGCCGAGAACTCCCTGCGAGACCTCGTGGAGGCCGGCATCGACTGCATCGAGCACGCGACGGGACTGACGGACGACCTGATCCCGCTCTTCGCCTCGCGCGGCGTCGCGATCGTCCCGACCCTCGTCAACATCGCCACCTTCCCGCAGCTCGCGGACGGCGGCGAGGCCAGGTTCCCGCAGTGGTCGGCGCACATGCGGCGGCTGTACGAACGCCGCTACGACACCGTGCGCAGCGCCTACGACGCCGGGATCCCGGTGTACGTCGGCACCGACGCCGGCGGCCATCTCGCCCACGGGCTGGTGGCCGGTGAGGTGGCGGAGCTGGTCACCGCCGGTATCCCACCCGTCGAGGCGCTGTCGGCGACGACGTGGGGTGCGCGGAAGTGGCTCGGGCGGCCGGGGCTGGAGGAGGGCGCCGCGGCCGACCTCATCGTGTACCAGGACGATCCGCGGGCCGACGTACGTGTGCTCGCGGCACCGGGGCGGGTCGTACTGAACGGGCGCGTCGTCGGCTGAGCGCTCCGCTGGAAGTACGGTGATGATCCTGCGGGCCGGTGGGGGCTGGTCGCGCAGTTCCCCGCGCCCCTTACGGGGCTCGGTACCGCACCGGACTTCGCCAAGGTCGCTTGGTCGGCGCAGGTGCCGGGAGGTTGACGTGGTTCGCGCCGTCTCGTGCGCCGGTATGTCAACCGTCGTATTCGGACAGAAGGCGGTGCGGCGGTGAAAGCGTGGAACGCTTGTGCCGTGTGATTCGAAAATGTTCACGGGGAACGCACGATGGGGTGAAGTGGCGCTGGAATGCCGCCGGTTCACTCGTGGTGCGTAATTCTTGGCGGGTCCCGAGCAAGTCTCCTCTGAGGGGTCCCCACCTTGAACGGCAAGAACTTCCGCATGCCCGCACGCCGTCTCGCCACCGTCGCGACGGCCACGGCCCTCGCCGCCGGCCCCGCGGCCCTGGCCGCCGCGGGCTCCGCGCACGCGACCGGCGACCAGGGGCGCGCGAGCGCCGTGGTCCTGCGCACCGGGCTCGATGTGTCCCTGCTCAACAAGACCGTGAACGTCCCGCTCGCGGTCTCCCTCAACCAGGTCGAGGCGCCACAGAGCGCCGAAAAGACCGCGCTGACCGCCGAGTTGGACGGCGTGGACGGCGGAAAGCCCTTCAGCGTGCTGGACGCGGAAGTGGCGTCGGCGAAGGCGACCGTCGCCTCCGGCAGCGCCGAGGGCTACACCAGCCTCGTCCACGCCGGCGTCCACGTCCCCGGCCTGCCGCTGCTGTCCCTCATCGAGGTCGAGAAGGTCACCTCGAAGGCGACCTGCGAGGCCGGGAAGACGCCCGTGGCCTCCTCGAACCTGCTCGGTTCGGTGACCGTCCTGGGCAAGAAGGTCACCCTGACCACCGGCGGCACGACCGACGTCAAGGTGCCCGGTGTCGGCGAGGTCCGCCTCGACCTGTCGAAGACGGAGACGACGTCGCGTACGGCGGCCGCCACCGCCCTCGAACTCAAGGTCTCCGTCAACCCGTTGAAGCTGAACGTGGCCGACGTCGAGGGCACGCTGACCCTGGCGAAGGCGACCTGCGAGGCACCGGCGGCGGCCGCGTCGCAGCAGTCGCCGGCGCCGGGCGAGGACCCCGCGGGTGGCGTCAAGGCGCAGGGCGCGCACGGCGAGGAGACGGGTCTGGCCGAGACCGGCGGCAACTCCATGACGCCGTACCTCGCGGGCGGGGCGATCGCCCTGGTCGTGGCGGGCGGGGGAGCGGTGGCGCTGGCACGGCGCGGCCGGAGCTGAACACCCGGCAGCAGCCGCTTCCGGGAGCCGCCGTTCAGTGACGCGACGACGCCAGGGTCAGTGCCCGGTCCAGGGCCTGGAGGAAGGAGTTGACCGTCGCCCGGTCACGCACCGCCAGCCGCAGCCACTCCTCGCCAAGCCCGGGAAACGTGTCGCCGCGTCGCACGGCGAACCCCAGATCACGCAGATGCCGGCGGACGGCGGCCGCCCTGGGCAGTCGTACGAGGACGAAGGGGCCCTCGGCGGGCTCCGCCAGCCGCAGCCCGTCCGAGGCGAACTCGCTGAGCCCGGCGACGAGATGGGCCCGGTCCGCCGCGATGCGGTGTGCCGCGTGTGCCGCTTCGGCCAGTGCCTGTGACCCCATGCAGGCCTCGGCGGCTGCCAGCGCGGGTGTGGACACCGGCCACAGGGGCTGGGCGCGCTCCAGGGCGGCGATCGTCTCGGGGGCGGCGAGGACGTAGCCGATCCGGAGTCCGGCCAGCCCCCAGGTCTTGGTCAGGCTGCGCAGGACCACGAGGCCCGGCACGTCCGTCCGGCCGGCCAGCGCCTCCCGCTCGCCCGGCACCGCGTCCATGAACGCCTCGTCGACGACCAGGGTCCGCCCGGGGCGGGCGAGCCGGGCGATGGACGCGGCCGGGTGCAGGACGGACGTCGGGTTCGTCGGATTGCCGATGATCACCAGGTCCGCGTCCTCGGGGACCGCCTCCGGGTCCAGCCGGAAGCCGTCCTGTTCCCGCAGCAGCACCCGCTCCACCGTGTGGCCCGCGTCCCGCAGCGCCGCCTCCGGTTCCGTGAACTGGGGGTGCACCACGACCGGTTGATGTACCTTCAGGGCCCGCGCCAGCAGCACGAACGCCTCGGCGGCGCCCGCCGTCAGCAGCACCCGCTGCACCGGAAGCCGGTGCCGCGCCGCCACCGCCGCCCGCGCGGCCCGTCCGTCCGGATAGGCC
>Ga0307512_10006802_pt1 | contig 11480 bp, 5 predicted proteins | sample 14_EM_MG_FD_200267 | JGI IMG/M metagenome (GOLD analysis project Ga0307512, IMG submission 200267) | Populus trichocarpa ectomycorrhiza microbial communities from riparian zone in the Pacific Northwest, United States - 14_EM | ecosystem: Host-associated > Plants > Roots > Unclassified | place... | reverse complement strand
GTAATGTGTCTTGGGCCACTTGTAAGCATCGATGTCAGTTTTGTTCCTGTGACTCTATCAGCTTTAATGCCTTCTTGTAGTGCTGCTTTAAGGTCTAGGTCCATTCCAGTGGGGATTGCCGTGTTATGTAGTGTGCAGATTTGGAATGTATCTGGTGTAAGCAAGAATTTATCTGTTGTGAGCAAGATCTGGTCAGCATTTTCAGATGCTATCCCCTCTTTATAATCTGGACGCCTGGACAGAGCATCGGCTTTATTGAGTTTGCCGGGTTTAGGGATAATAATAAAGTCATATGTAGCCAGAAATAGGGCCCATTGCAATTGTCGACATGTGAGATATTATTTCATAGTAAAATATTGTAAATTTGTGTGGTCTGAAAAGATCTTAGTGCAATGTTTATTGCCTTGGAGATAGTGGTGGAAGTGCTTTAGGGAATGGATAATGGCAAGTAATTCTTTATCGTGGATTTCGTAGTTGTGTTCTGTGGGTTGCAGTAACTTTGAGAAGTAAGCGACAGGGTGAGAACAACCAAAGGCATCTTCTTGTTCTAAGATGCTTCCTGTTGCGTAATCACTTGCATCAGTGATTAATGTGAACAGCTTTTCATAGTCCGGTAATATAAGAACCGGTGCCAAAGTTAGTGCGGATTGTAGATCATGGAACACTTGTTCCTCAGCTTGGTCCCAGTGAAAAGGGACATCTTTCTTTGTGAGATTGAATAGTGGTTGGGCTAAGGTGGAGTAGTTCTTTACGAAACTGTCATGGTCAGGTCACCGTATCTTTCAGTCGTCTTGGTTCTGGAGTTTTCAGACCGGGGTATTTCCCAAATAGGAAGTCAACCCAACATCTCAATTAGGAAGTCGTCCTAATGTGGTAATCGTGTCGGTGCTCCAAAGAGGAAAGGCGGGTGTTGGGTGTTGGGATCAATCACATGGGACGTCATGTGACTTATCTGAGAGCGAGTGAAGATTACACAAGTCGACATGACTTGGAATCGAGCAAGATACAACACATGATCTCAAAGACGTTTAGAGATGAGAAGTGAATAGCGACTTGAGTCGACTATCACAAAGAGGTTCTTTCTGAGGGAAGCTTGCACGCGTTCAAGAGAGTCGATACAATAGCCTGTATTGCACGAATAGAACGAGCTTAAGGACTCGTTCTATGCTAAAGGGTACAGTATATATACATGAGCAGATGGAAGCTACTAGAAGGTAAGAGAAGGCTATGGAAGGCGATGGAAACTGAGAGAAGGTCGTGGAACCTTATGGAAGTCTCTAGAAAACGCGAGAATCATCCATAGGTAAGTTAGGTAAGCGAGAGGGAAAGCAGTCCGGAGTCAAGTACGAAATAGGAAAAAGGAGATTAGGTAAGAAGCGGGGCAGTCCATGACATTACCCCCTTGTTAACATCCTTTAGACGTCAATGTCATCGTCAACAGAGGCGCAATGGCCACATTCAAAGTTAGGGTGAGAGGGGTAAACCTTGCAATCTTCAAACTCGTTGCAAAGGTCATGGGGGCAAAGGCAATCAATGCCATTGTGGCCGCATTGTAAGCAGTGTCGGCAATAGCCGAGAGAGTAACACTCTTCTATGTTGTGGCCCATCTTACCGCACCAATCGCACATCTTATTGTTGTCTTTGCCCCAGGCATGTATAGCACGATCGCGAATGGCAATTTGAGCCCTGCGTCCTCTCTTACCTTTGAAGTAAGGGGCTTGGTGCATGTCGCGGTCGATGCGGCAATGGATGCGGGCAATGGCATTGGCGGCAGTGAGTCATTCTGAGCTACGGTACATGGCCAGTCTTTCGGTCTGTAGGGATTCCTTGAGAGCTCCGATGTGACAAGCAAGTTGTGTGGCTTTGGAGTGGTGAGCACAAAAGTATTGAACTTCCCCGATGAGTGTCATGTCATCTTCCTTGCATAAGGCCCAGTCAACAAGGTCAGTGAACTGCATACCATTGGTGAGTAGGAGTTTGTCTTTGGGAGAGATAGCGGTGTGGTGTTGTCCTACTGGGTGAGCATGAAGAGGGTGGGAGTGAACTATGCAACCACAGCCATTAGTGGCAAGGAGTTTGGGGAAGGTAGCTTGGAGATCATAGGAGATAAAGGGGGCAATGACGTCTTCCTCGCCATCAGGGATGACAAAGAAATGGCGGGTGCTGGTGGTGTCGAAGTTGTCCTTCCATCCAGGACCTGGGTGAACACCTGGTTGAGGACCATTGGGACTGGGAGTCCGTCCTTCTACATCAGCGTCCATTGCTTTGGCTTCCAGTGTGTTAGTTTCGGCCTGTTGGTACAAGACCATAGCCATGGGGGAGATAGAGGAAGGGGAACGAGATGGGACAGCCTTGATAAAGGCAGGGATGACTGGTGAGGTGTATGTAGAGTTTGTAGCTGAGGTGACGGGTGGTGTGACTGAGATACTGTCATGAAAATGAGGGGGAGGAACGGGAAGTGGCTTAGGACTAGGAATAGGAGGGCTGTTCGGGTAGTTGGGGTCAACGTAATGTTCCAACTCTGTTCTGGGGTAGGACAAGGTGGGGGGTGAAATGATGCCCTTGTAGTCGTCGACGTCATTAAAAGACGAACTGGCATAAGCCAGCATGAGCGTGTCAGGGGTAAGAACAGCAGTAGGAGCGGGAGGGGACCTGTCAATGGGAAGGAGGGAGTGAGTGGTGGGGAATTGACAGCAGACTTCTTCTTCCTTGATATTGAGGAGGCGAGCAATATGCTCAATCATTTGTTCATGGGGGAGTGTCAATTCATCATTGGCAGGGCTGTCTGGAGGAGGGGAGGTAACGACGTAGGGAGTGTTGCCAGCACTGTTGGCAGGAGAGGATGAACGCGATGGGATAAAGATGGGGGAAGACAAGTGAGACATTGTTGGGCAGTTGTGTGGTATGTATAAGGCAAAGGGGGTAGTTAAGTGGTGGACGCAAAGAGGGCAGTAAGCTGGAAGAGTTGGTTTGAAGAACACCAGTGTGAAGTGGGGATGAGAATCGTTCTAAGAGCTTTTTTTTAGTGGTCTCTTTATACGATAGGTCGTCCAGCCGTAGCAGAGTTTGTCAACATAAAGTCTGCCAATGCGTCTGGGGTGTGTAGGTCCTTGTGATCAATCCAGGAGTCGTTGGAGTGTGGATAACCCTTCCAATGCACGAGGTATTGAAGTTTTCATCTTTTGCTGTAGTGCTGTGCATCTAGAATGTTCTTGATTTCGTATTCTTCTTCGCTATCAATGATCGGAGGTGGTCGTGTAAAGGGCATGCCATCCTGTTCTGTCTCCTTATATGGAAGGAGGAGATCCGTGTGAAACACATTGTGAATCTTCATCAATGGGGGAAGTGCAAGTCACATGGCCACGGGACTAATCTGTTGTGAAACTTTGAAGGGTCCATATTGCTTTGGGGAAAGTTTGCAATTGCCGGCGATAGTAAGGTTGCGACCTTCAAGCCAGACTTGGTCACCTTCTTTAATCTCTGTTAGTTTCTTGTTGTCCTTGCAATTTTGTATGTGTTGAAGAAGCTTCTGGGCCGATTGTCTTGCTTTATCCAGAAGGCGTAAACGTGTCTCCGCAGCAGGGGTAGAAGATTCTAGATGTTTCAGAATCACTTGTGGTTTGATTCCAATCAGAAGTTCATGAGGTGATCGGCGAGCAACATCATGTTTCCAAGAATTGTGAGCAAATTCGGCAACTGGTAGTAATTGACTCCAAGCAGAAGGTTTTCCAGAGGTCCAAGGTCACAGATACTGTTCAATCCAAGCGTTCATATGTTCCATCTGTCCATCAGTGCGAGGGTGGAAGGCTGTAGACAGGTTTTGTTGAATTCCAAGTGCTTTACACATTTCTTTTGCAAACGCAGAGGTGAACCAGGGATCGCAGTCCAAGATGATTCTTTTGGGAAGTCCAAACCAAGGTACAAGGTGTTTCAGATACTCAAGTGCTACGCCTGTTCCATCAATTGTTTTTGTGCATGGGATGAATTTAGCTGCTTTAGAACAGCCTTGATCGATGATTGTGAGAATGGAATCGAACCCTTGTGACTTGGGAAGGTCTGTGATTAGGTCCATCGATATGTACTGAAATGGGCCTTCTTCGACAGGTGTATTGAAACGTTGTAGGGGTGCTTTTGATCGGTGTACATTAGTTTTGGACTCTTGACAATGGGCGCATCCTTTGACATATTGTTCCACAAATTCTCTAAGTCTGGGTCCCTCGTATTGTTCTCTGACGAGTTCCCAAGTGTTCGATATGCCAGGATGTCCCGCTGCGGGGGAGTCGTGAAGAGTTTGAAGGATGTCTCGTCTCAATTCTGTGTTGTCTTCAAGGAAAATTTTGTTGGCATGTGTAGTTTTTGTTGGCGTGAAGAGGTGGTCGGGGAGAAGAACATGTGGTTCGTTGGTATTTACCCCCTTGTTAAGGTCTTTTCTTCACGACAACAAATCAGCAACGGTGTTTGTTGATCCCGGGATGTGTTCCAGAGTGTAGTCAAAGTCTTGTAGGAATTCTATCCATCTAGCTTGTTGTCCTGTGATTTTGCGTGGATCGCGGAAGTACTGTAGGTTTTTATGGTCAGTGCAAACGCGAATTGCATGCGTGGCTCCTAAGAATAGTGGGCGGCCACATTTAAATCCAAAGATTACACCAGCGAGTTCTTTGTCATGTGCATCATAGTTCTTTTCAGCGGGGAGAAGACTTCTAGAGTGAAAGGCGATAGGGTGAATGCCGTCGTCAAACCCTTGGGTGATGACTACTCCTAGAGCATAACCAGATGCATCAGTTTCCATAACAAATTGTTTGGTCCAATCTGGGGTTTGAAGTACTGGGTAGTTGCTGCATGCTCTTTTAAGTTCTAAGAAGGTATTGTTGCGTTCGTCTGTCCAGATAAATTGTTCATTTTTGTGTGTTAGGTTGTTCAATGGACATGCGATATCAGAGAAGTTTTTAATGAACGCTCTGTAGAAATTGCAAAATCCTAGGAAACTTCGCATGTCTTTGACGGTTAGAGGTGTGGGCCAATTGGCAATACCTTGAACTTTGATGGGATCTATCTTGACGGTTCCATTGCCAATAAGTACGCCAAGGTATTCAACTTCTCGTTGGTGAAATTTGCATTTTTCTGGTTTGAGGAATAGGTCGAATTTCTCAAGTTTATCCAAGATGTGATTGACACGAAGTTCATGAAGTACTTCATCGTCTTCAGTGGCAATAATCATATCATCCATGTAGATACAGAGCCATCCTTGAGCAATTTCATCTTGAAAAATGTTATCCATCATTGTTTGAAAGGTGGCAGGGGAATTGGTTAGTCCAAAGAACATAACTGTTGGTTTGAAAAGTCCTTTGCTCGTCTTGAAGGCGGCTTTGTATTCGTCGCCTTCTTTAATGCAAATGTTGTTGTATCCCCATTGAATATCGAACTTTGAGAAAAGACACTTCTCTGCAAGGTCGTAGATAAGTTCCGAAATTAATGGCAGTGGGTATTTGTTGGGAATCGTCCATTTGTTCAGGTTTCGATAATCTTGAACTGGACGAAATTTGCCATCTTTCTTTTGAATGAGGAAGAATCCGCTTGCATAAGGTGATTTGGAGCGACGAATTCTTTGTAGATGTAGGTTTTGAGAGTGGAATTCTCGTTGCTCTTCTTTTTCTTTGGGGGATAACAGATAGACTCTGCAATTAATCGATGTAGGAGCGTCTTCAGTAAGTTCAATTGCATGGTCCCAAGGTTGACGATCTGGAAAGCGTTCGGATGCTTCTTCTGAAAAGACTTTCCCATGTCGATGGTATCGTTCCGGGACAATTTCTTGCCAAGTACGCTTTTTTTTATCGGCGGCATCTTGGGCTAGTTGTGAGGCAACAGTAGTTTTGGCAATTCTAGTTTGTAACCAGACTTCGTCGCCTTCTTCCCATCCTGGTATAGACTTTACCCAGATAGGTGTGGACTCAATTCGTCTAGTTCCTTTAAGAATAGGTCACCAGTTATTGGCTTTAGCCATCGAGATAGTGGTAAAACCATCTATGCGACCATTTCGCCAATCTACATCTGGGTTAGAGGCTTTGAGAAAGGGGTAGCCAAGAATGAAATCGTCTTGTCTGATATCAGCAACGTAGAAAGCATGAAGAGCTTGCTCTCCATTATTATTGACCATTAGATCTACCACTTCCAGGATTTGTCCAGCTTTGTTGTTGGTTCCATCTACATTTTGAACTTTTCATGCTTTAGGTAGTGTTCGCATAGAAAGTTTAAGTTGTTTTACTGCGCGAGGATGGATGAAACATTCTGTAGCACTGCTATCCAGGAGTGCTTTTCAATCAACTCGTTTCTTTCTAGTTTGTAGCTGAAAAGGGACTTGTATTGCATGTTTTCAAGCTATGTACATAGAACCAGAATTATTGAGAACTGCCCAAGCAAGAGCCGTAATACTCAGGCAGCCTGAAAATCCATATCTTCTCCGAAGGAATGCATTTCATCCATAAAAGCACATCAATCTTCTTCTGACAGACACGCTACTCATGCAGCGAGAGATGTAGATGGGGAAGGAGTTTCGGGAACGGTTGGTTTCTCATTGTCTTCGATTTGAACAGTGCAAGTTGTTTGAACGCGTGTCTTTTTATTGGGACAATCACAAACTAAGTGGCCTTGTTTTCCACATTTGAAGCATTGACCTGTCTTTTGATATTCTTCGCGTTCTTTGTCATTCATGGCTTTGCGGATGACGGCTGAAGTATCCATTGCATTGTCATCTCGAGGGGGAAGATGTGGTCGGGGAGGTGTGCAATTTCCTGGTCCGTGCCAGTTCTGATTGTTAGATCCAGGATTGTTGCCTCCAGGGCGACGCCAGACCCATCCAGAAGTTTGCCTTTGTCCTTGTCCTTGAGTATGGTTGTTGAAGGTTCCGTATTCAGAATGAAGTGACTTAGTTTTCAAGTAAATCTTCTGTTGACGTTGAACTGTGGCCCTCCATTGTTCATAGGTCTTGGGATTTTCCATTTTGATGCAAGCATTGGCGAGTAATCGTGGGAGACCAAGGGCGAAAGTTCGAAGATTTGTGTGGTCGTTCATGTCTATGTCAGCACGTAGTGCTTGGGTTTCAAAGGCGGCAAGGTATTCATCAAGGTTGTCATTCTTCATTTTGAGATTCTTGAGTTCATCTTGGGCTCTTTCTCGTTCAGCATAGTCAGAGAATGCTTCTTTAAAGTGTTTCTCGAGTTCTTTCCAAGCATTGGATCGACGTGGGATCATGCTCAGATCTTCTACAACATGGCGAAGCCATCTGTCAGCTGCATCGACCCATCCTTTGCATTTTGGTCCTTCTAAAAGTGAGAGGAAATAGATGCTGTGCATGATTGGGTCTTTTGCGATGTCAGCTCTGTAATTCATGAGCATGAATCAATTGAAAGTAGCCAAGAATCTTGTGGTTTGGGAGCGATCTCCATTGAATTTATTGGGGTGGATACCTTCAAGTCAGCATGCTTTATCTTCTTTATCGTCTTGAGGAAGATTTTCAAGGGAAAAGGGGTCATCTCTAGTGCCGCAAGGTTGACGAGGAGGTTTGTTGCAAGCTGTTTGGGATGATTGCATTCCAAAGGATCCAAAGACATCTTTGTATCTTGGTCTGTGATCTTCATCGTCACTTTCATCGTCGGAAGGGTCATCAAAAGGAGTTGGGGGTCTCTCCTTTTGTTCTTTTTGTACTGCTTCTGTTGCGGCTATTATAGCTTCTGCAAATGGCATAGTACATTTAGGTTCGGATGGTCCTTCAGCGCGAGACGGTGGTCGGGAGGGTTCTCCGCTTTGTTCAAGCGAAATGAAGTTTATGCCCAGAAGTGGGTGGTTTTTGAGTCCGAGTTCGTTTCGAGCCAGTCAAAAGCATTCAAATTTGTTTCCTCGGATGCGTACTTCAAACCATATGCCATAAACGTTGCTAACCGATACTAACGCATTATTGAGTCTGGCATAGTAGCCTGTATAGGGTGCTCCAGTTTCCTGACTGCTAAGTAGATGTCATATATTTTCGGTGAATTCAGCGGGTATGCTGTCTTTGGGTTTGGGGATTGTGTCAAATGGACATTTGAGATTGCTCAACGCTTCTGGGGTAATGTCATCGGTTTCTGGTAAGTAGCGGATGCACCAATCCTTGGATCAGCTTTTTCCTTTCACGTCTCTGGGAGTCGAAGTCATTTTGAAGAGAGAGAAGCTTGTTCTAATGTCACAGTCAGGTCACCATGTCTTTCAGTCGTCTTGGTTCTGGAGTTTTCAGACCGGGGTATTTCCCAAATAGGAAGTCGACCCGATGTCTCAATTAGGAAGTCGTCCTAATGCGGTAATCGTGTTGGTGCTCCAAAGAGGAAAGGCAGGCGTCAGGTGTCAGGTGTTAGGATCAATCATGTGGGACGTCATGTGACTTGTCGAAGAGTCAAGGTAGATCACGTGATACGTCACGTGACTTATCTGAGAGCAAGTAAAGATTACACAAGTCGACGCGACTTGGAATCAAGCGAGATACAACATGTGATCTCAAAGATGTTTAGAGATGAGAAGCGAATAGCAACTTGAGTCGACTATCACAAAGAGGTTCTTTCTGAGGGAAGCTTGCACGCATTCAAGAGAGTTGATACAATAGCCTGTATTGCACGAATAGAACAAGCTTAAGGACTCGTTCTATGCTAAAGGGTACAGTATATATACATGAGCAGACGGAAGCTACTAGAAGGTAAGAGAAGGCTATGGAAGGCGATGGAAACTGAGAGAAGGTTGTGGAACCTTATGGAAGTCTCTAGAAAACGTGAGAATCATCCATAGGTAAGTTAGGTAAGCAAGAGGGAAAGCGGTCCGGAGTCAAGTACAAAATAGGAAAAAGGAGATTAGGTAAGAAGCGGGGCAGTCCGTGACAGAAACGGTGGTAGAAGTTGCAAAAGCCCAGCCATTCTGGACTTCCTTCATGGTCTTTGGGGTTGGCCAGTTGCTAACAGCTGTAAGTTTGACTGGATCCATACAAAGTTCTCCTTCAGAAATGATCAGACCCAAATATTCCATGGATGTTTGGTTAAAGGAACATTTCTCAGGTCTGAGGTAGAGATTGAGATCAAGGAGCCATTGGAGAATTCCATGTGTGAGTTTCACCAGTTCAACTATGGTTGTGGCCATAATAAGGATGTCATCTAGATAGATGACAACTTTGCTGGTTGCTAAAAAGTTGGCAAATTGAGTGTCCATGAAGGTTTGGAAGGTTGCCAGGGCATTACATAACCCAAAGGTCATGACGCGAGATTCAAAGAGACTGAGAGGGGTCTTAAATGCCATTTTGTACTCATTGCCTTCCTGTATACGGATATTATTATATCCCCAGCGGATGTCCAGTTTAGTAAAGAATCGTGCTCCCAGGAGTTTGTCGATGAGTTCTGGGATTAATGGTATCAGGGCTGCATTCTTTCTAGTAATTGTGTTTAAGGGTCTGTAGTCTTGAACTGGGTGTAGTTTACCATCCTTCTTGTCAATGAAGAAGAAGGAGCATGCATCTGGAGCTTCGGATCTTTGTAACATGCCTCTCTTTAGGCTGTCTGTGATGTATTCTTTGAGCGCGGTCATTTCAGGGGGTGTTAGTCTGTAAACTGATGTTTTTCTCATTTGTAGACCTGGTTGAAGGTCAATCTTGTGGTCCCATGGTTGGTGTTTGGGTAATCATTGTGCTTCTTCATCCAAGAAGACTTTCACATATTTGCAGAATTTGGGTGGTATTTCTGTGGTCTTGCATTCCTCCCCTTTAGCTAGAGTGGTTGATACCGTTGTCTTTCATATCATTGGTTCAAAGTAATGCGCTTTATGGGCCACAATGCGCTGCGACGCATCTGTGCCATGGTCTGTGTATTTGAGATAGTCATCGTTCTGTGTTTCCCATGCATCAATTGGTAGAAATTGGCCAATCGTGGGATCTTGTCGTTCTATAGGATGACACTGTAGTGGGCACCAATCGAATTGTAATTGGTTTGTGCTCCAATCTATACTGGGATTATGCGCTTTTAGCCAATCTGTCCCCAGAAGTATCTTGTGTCATCCAGTATTTGTAATGGTGACTTCAATGTTTTCCCAATGTCTGGTGCCAATCCCCATTTGCAGTATGGCGGCATGGCATATAGCTCCTTGTTTGTTCAATGTTCCATCAACATTTCTTGGGTATACAGGGAGCTCTATGTCATAGGTGGGGAGACCATATTTCTTGATAAAGCTTGTGTTACAGTAGACACCTTCTGCTCCACTGTCTAGGACAGCCTCAGCATCGATTTCTTTCCTGTTGTACGCAATTTGAATGTCTATTTGCATAGAAGGATGTCTTATATTTTGAATCATATCTGGTGGTACATTGGGAATCTTAGATGATCAGAGACTTCTGATCCTGCTAGTAGTACAACGGGGTATTGATACAACTCTCTTAGGCGATGCTCCTAGAGAGTTCCAAGAAAAGATGGATTTTTGTCTAGATTGAGTTTGACCAATGGTTTGAATTGATTAATGGAAGCAATATTAATTTCGCTTTCATCTTCAAGTGACAGTTTCTCCATCCCTTCTTCTGGAATGGAATCGATTTGTTGGACGGAGGGTCCACTACTTTGTGGTTGGAAACTGGAACCAGGTTGAGAATTTGGCAGTGCGGTACAATTGATAGCGATGTGTCTGGGTATGCCACAGTAGAGACAGAGGTGGTTATTGACACGACATTTGCATTCCTCTGGGGTGAGTCTTCCATGACCGCAGCCTCTTCTGCGTCCACGTCTGTGTCCTTGTCCTCAGTTCTGTCCAAAAGGAGAGGGTCATGGGAAGGCATTGATCTCAGATTCTTCTTCCAAGATTTCTCAAATGCATGGATTCTGTTGTCGGAATCCTCTAGTAGGGCCCACAAAGGTGCGCCAATTCTTATTGAATTCTCTGGCTTTCTCTACAAGTCCGGCCAACATAGTGGGCATTGGGGATAACTGGAGTAGTTTGTTGTGAAGAGCAGTATCCAGAGCTCTGCGGAATGCATACATTGTAGTAGCTTCATCCACATTGGCTCGTCTAGCATATCTGCTCCATTCTTGGTACCATTTGCCGAATTCCCGGTTCCTTTGTGGGGTGTTATGTATGTTCTGGATCGCTTCATTTTGCGTTTCTGGGGGAATGAACTGGTCTTTGAAGGCATCTCTAAAATCTTGCCACATTCCATAATTGACAGGGTTTCTGGCTAGTATAGTTGTGATATGGTCACTAGCCCAATCTCCTGCTTGGGTTCCTTGTTTGAAGTAGGTTAAGGCTGACGATACCTTCTTTGCATTGGTATCGAAGGTAGTAGCATTGACTGTGAAGTAGTTTTCAAGGGAATTCCAGAATGCAATTGCTGTATCTCCTTTTCCGTTATAGGACTCAGGGGCTGTTCCCAAGATATGGGGTGGTGGGTTTGGTTGTGCCATTGGTGCTGCGGGTGGCGGTGCTGGGGGGTT
>Ga0307512_10006801_pt1 | contig 11483 bp, 14 predicted proteins | sample 14_EM_MG_FD_200267 | JGI IMG/M metagenome (GOLD analysis project Ga0307512, IMG submission 200267) | Populus trichocarpa ectomycorrhiza microbial communities from riparian zone in the Pacific Northwest, United States - 14_EM | ecosystem: Host-associated > Plants > Roots > Unclassified | place... | reverse complement strand
CACCCTTGTTCGTGTTTGGCCCCTGAGATGCGAATTCCAATACTTTTCCGAATCGCATCATCGTTGTGTTCTGATCCGCTGAATATCCTCTTGAACCTAGCATATGCTGTGGCATGCGGCGCATCTGGACACTGTAGTCATCTAGGCGGTTCTGGGGGAAATGGGCCGTAGTCTCGAATTGATGTGATTATGTCATAGATTTTGGGTTCTGTTTGACTGTCAATGTGACTGAACAAGTGATAACTTGAGGCGTCACCGGAACATGGGGGTAGCACAAGGGAATGAGCATGTGGATAGCTTGGGAGCATTGAGAGAAGGGCCGGCCGTGGTGCATGGGCCGGGGATTCACAGCAATATCGAAGCGGGGGTTCTTGTAGATCAGACCTGGACTCCTCTGGGAAATGCGATTTCGTGTTGATTTTGGTAGCAGTGGTGGTCGAAGACACAATTGAGTTGAATTGACAGCGACTCCTCTGTAGGCAAAGATGTCGTACTTGTAGTAGTGCGATTCGGAGTTCCTGGGCATGACCTGCCGCTGCCAGGACGTCAGTCTGCCAGTGGCAGCATGGTATGGTTGTTTCAATATATGAGATAGATGGGCGTGAAGGAGAACGAGATGTGCAAACGGAGCAGGAATACTGCCCACTCTATGAATGCTTATCATATGCCATTGTACGTGGTCTTGTATACTGCAGGTACTTAGGGGGCCCGTTACTCATCAGTCTTGTGCCCTTTCCCTTGGATGTTGGTCATGCTGAGACCTAATAGGCTGAGGTTGTGAGGTTGTGTGTTGTTCCCACAAAGAGGCGTGTTGGCGTGGGAATATGAAGCCACACATGGCCATCGAATTTGCTGCTGAGCGCTGAGTAGCGGTTGGGACGCTTTGATGAAGAGTCGCGTCAATGACGGTCATCCCTGGGATGTGCCTCACATCTCTGAACACTTCTGTTGGATTTCAATCATTCTCTTTCCAGGATCTTCTTGTTCTTCATTAATTTTGGCTTGTGGGAGTTACACACTACAGGAGAGTATGTATCGTACTATGCCCTTCGTTCCCTACTAATAAACTATGGATAATTCATTGACTAAAAAATGTCCCAGCATGTCACTCCACAGAGGCTACATTTCAGAAGAAATGAACCTGGCGAAGCGAAGGCCATTCAGTGTGGATAGTCTTCGGTCCGTCGACAATGTAGTTATCTGATGCATCTGCACATACATTGTATTAATTTCATCCCTGCCCTCAACATAACAAACATACCGCGTCTGATGCTGACTAGTGCATATTCTTTCCTTGAGAATACATAGGCCTCAGTTGAGTTTGATGGATTTGGCAGGATCATAGTGATCTCCTTGAACCCTGCATCCTTCAGGCATGGCCACATCGGCTTCGGACCATCGACGATGTAGTCTTTGTTAGGCCCTGAAAAGTGACGTCAGCTCGACCAGGTCTGGGACACAGCGAAGAGAAGGAAATCACCTTGCTGGATATGACAAAGAACGTACTGCTCGCCCCTAAAGAAGTATGCCTGTTCATTGTTCACTGGGTTCAGCAGGACGGCATCGATGGTCTCGAAGCCAGCATCTCTGAGAGACAGCCACTCTGCGATGATGTCCTTCGGTCCATCAATGACGCAGTCATTAGGGGTACCTGTCAGCGGGAATATGGTCAATGCCACGGAGTCTATCGACAATCACGAACCAGGATCGGCGTTGATGAGAGCAAAATACTCGCGGGAAAAAAAATACATCTGTTTGGTGTTGTTCGGAATCGGTAACACAGCATCTATCCACCCGGCGAACGCTGTCCTCATCAATGACGGCCAGTCGTAGACAGTAACCTTTGAGCCCCCTGCAGTGGTGTCCATGGTTCCAGGAATCACTTTGATCGTCACGTACTTGTGCGTGCAGAACACGTAAGCCTGGCTCGAGTCGGAGGGGTGTAGAACACCCGCAACCCTGACAGGGGTGACAGCATCTTCTGGACCATCAACTTGAACTTCCTCCCAAACTTCATCGTGGCGCATGAGTTCGTCGTTGTCTTGAACAGGCTGTTGCTCGAGTTCATCGTAGACCTGTGGAGCGTCATCGAAAAATGGCGATAGCACGAGGAAATCGGTGGGTGGAAGGGTCGGGAGCGGGAGCATGTTGTGAAGTGGTGTAGTGTATGGTCAAAGGGGTTTTGGTAAGGTAGGCCCATTATGTATGCCCACTAGGACCCCTGATAATGCCATCCGAGTCTGGCCATTCCGAGTTCCTTGGTTTTTAAGCCGAAGCCGATTTTGGACCAGGCAAAACGTGGGAATATTTCGCGGTTTCGTTGCGGCCATTGCCGAACCCAATCAGGATCATGTGATGACTTGTGGCCACAGCGCGTGCCATCATCGCGATCGTGACTCAACTCGATGCCCAGTGCGCGCCTCCAGCCTGCTAACTGGTTCATTTCGGGCTAACCTCAACAACAGAAATGCAACATCTTTCGTTCTTTGCAATATGCGCTCACACTCGCCACGTGCAGATTATGTGACGGTCCGCCGAGTCATGTCACCGTGTTGAGCCGGCCTGAGCTCGTAGAAGCTTACGAGGAGGCGTTGCGCATGTTTTCGTGGAGCGAGCATCTCACTCTTGAGCTTCCTCCTCTGCACGAAGTCCCCGTACGTCTCTGGTGGGGTTCTCGTGATGCCTGTCTGTGAGGTCAGGGGAGGAGAAGTTAGGACTTTCGTTGTCCAGTCTCCTCCGTCGCCCCTGCGTGGGATTCCAGGACACCTTTGGCGGGTTGACTTTGACTTTGTCGTGATGTGCGTTATCCTTAATGCGACGCAAGAATTGTTGGCTGGTGCAAGGCATGTTAGCACGACGTTGGTACTCTCTTTTTCTCTCTCATGCGCATATACTCACTAGCTTTACTATGCAGCGTACCTGTGCGCGCGCTATCCAATGGTCAACCGCCAACGGGGGCAACCTTCGTTTGGAAGGTTCCCAATACCCTCCGACGGGGAATAGAAAACACGAGATACGCGGCGACTTTCTCGGAGTATCACCCGGAGAGGCGACAAGTTGGACGACCGTCTGGAACTGGAAGACGGGCATCCTTCTCGTAAACATGGTACGAGCCCTCCACAATGCTCTATCGGGAGAACACACTTGATTTGCGAACGCTTGATCGTGCAGCCGATCCGAGTAGGGAGCTGACTCGATCCCGTATTTTCGTTCCTCGATGATCGCCGCTTTATGAACCCTTCTGTCCTCGCTGAGCGCCCGAGCGAGCTCCTCCTGCACGTCTACCAGCTCTGCCCGCTCCCTCAGTTTTGACAGCAGCAAGTATCACCACCAGCGACCATCCGCAACTACGTCCTCTCCGTCACGGACGTTCTCGAGGGTATATGCACCCTCCGTTTCTTCCCAGACGTCAGCGCCCGCGGCGGGTCCCCGGAACACTTTTACGCGGACGCGTTACAGCGCGTGTTTGGCATTCAGACCGAGGCGACGTCCCTTTCGACGAAGAGGGAGACCGTCTAGTACGAGCTGTTCATCGGGCGACGACTCGCGTATGCGTCTAGGGCGGCGGAGCGAAAGGTACCCGTGGAGAAGTTCCCGACAGCTCTGCGTGGGGCTGGTACTTGTCAGCTGTGTTATGCCGTTTGCTATGTTGCTTTGTTCGTGTTTGAGGTGGTTGGGGGATTCACGTCCTCTGCGCAGGAGAGCACTGCTGATTTCCTGGGGATACCAGCACGCTGATGAAAACCCGAAGTTCTCGAGGAAACTACGTATCCTCGCTTTCTGAGGTACCACATTTTACTTTTACTGCAATGCGGCTCTGTTTTCACCAAGCCATCGAGATCGTGTTAGGTATCATGCGTTGGACAGCTTACAGTCGTGGCTTCGATGAGGAAGGCAAAGGGGGTAAAACCATGCCTTGACAAGGTTTGCATGTGAGAAAGCGCAGTAATCGTGGTCACTTCCTCATGCATATACACTATACGCCTTGGAACTCACTCATAATGGGCAGAACGCCGGGAAGGATGGCATGAATGTGGATACTTGATGATTTAGGGATCGTCAGTGGGTCGCCATGCTGTATGGGGCAAGCCCGGTGAATAGTAGCAGGGGCCGTGATGAACTGTGATGACGTTGACTGTGGCTGCATCGGCCTTGGGAGCATTCTTCACGGTGGACAGGACAAGACAGAGTGAACGACTTTCGAATGAGGATCCCGTCGATGACGCTATGAGTTCTTGACGCTGACAATTGCAGATCAAGTTGCTCATTAGATGATCTGGTCTTACTGTGAGCGGTGTACGGGATAGGATTAGACAAATATAATGACCAAATATTGAGGCTGTGCAGAATACACATGTACATAAGTTACGTTTGTCTCATGTGAGTTCCAGAAGCGGCGTTCCTTGGGCACAGGGCGTGAATGATACGCAGCCAACCGCTCATTAAGTTCTCCCACTGTTCATTCCCTGCTGCGCTTATCACCTCTGACAAGTACGTCGAAACTCCGACCGTAGCTCTGTTATGAAAGGACCTGACTCGTCACTCACGTGTTACCTTCTCAAATCTCCAGTTCCATCTCCAATTATTCATACTATCTATAATGCCCACCGCCAAGGTCTCAAAGACGAGGAAGGCTGTCGCATGTCGACGAAAAGGTCGACGAAAAGGGGTATCTGTCGAAGAGCAACGAGGTGAGTGATGGGCCGATGGCCCCCGAATTCCTCTAGGACCGTGACGATTGTAGAGTTAGCCAATACAGGCTAACCTGAACATTTCACACGAATCACTATCAGCGCACTCCCCGACAATGCCCTCCTGGAGATATTCGCCTTCTATTCAGATATAATTCAATGGCTTCGCCCTCCCACTGGCTCGAGACCCGTTCCAAAGTATTCAGATTTCTGGCATACGCTGGTACATGTGTGCCGCCGCTGGCGATGTGTCGTCTTTGCTTCCCCTCGACGCTTGAATCTCCGGCTTCTTTGCACCGAGAAACGACCTGTCAAAAGGAATATCTGGCCAGACTTGCCGATTGTGATACATGCCAGGATCCCAAAGTCAGGAAGGTCACGAAATCAGGGCATGAATATCATTATGGCCGCGCTCAAGCAGCAGCACAACCGTGTCTGTCAAATTACCATCACGGATATTCCAAATTCAATGTTGAAGAAGTTCGCAGCAATCAAGACGCCATTCCCAGCACTAACAATTCTGATGCTTCGGTCGACAGATGAAAGTGCGCCGATCCGTCTCGATTCGTTCTTGGAGGGATCTGCGCCACGTCTTCAATCACTCTGGTTGCATGGCATTCCTTTTCCGTCATTAGGGAAACTACTTCTGTCCTCCTGTGACCTTTCCGAGCTTTTCCTTGACAATATTCTCCGTTCCGGTTACATTTCACCGGATGCGTTGGTCTCTAGCCTCTCCGGGTTGACGAGGCTCCGAATCCTATTCCTTCAATTCCAATCCCCTCGACCTCGGGCTCTCCGAGAGCGCAGAGTCCCTCCTTCGCCCACGCGCATTGTCCTTCCCCCCCTCTCTATATTGTACTTCAAAGGCGATAGCGAGTACTTGGAGGACATGCTATCCCGAATGGAGAACCTCCTAGTAAATGTTCACGTCAGGATAACATTCTTCAATCAACTAGTATTCGACACCCCGCTACTGCGCGACCTCATCGGCCACGTAGAGACATTCAAGGCACACCACCGAGCGGAGATATCCTTTTCTAGTGACAGCGTACTCTTCACCCTTTTTTCGAAAGACGGGCAAGCTGAGTCCGAAGTACTAAAGTTGAGGATCTCATGCAGACCGTCAGATTGGCAGCTTTCTTCACTCGCTCAGGTCATTGGGTCATCCATTCCTCCCCTTCTCACTTTGGACCGTCTCGAGCTCCGCGGGGATCATCATCAACCACAACACTGGCAAGACGACATAGAGAACGCGCAATGGCTAGAAAGTTTACGCCCGTTTACCTCTGTGAAGGATCTGGTCCCGTCAGGAGAATTGGTTCGACTTGTCGCTCCCCGTCCTGGGAGAGCTCATCAGGGAAATTGTAGCAGAAGAGTTACCTGCGCTCCAAAACATTTTTGTAGAGGGTGTCTTGCCATCGGGATCTCTTCCTTGGCAGAAAGAAATTGGGCAATTCATCACCGCACGACAGGTCTCTGGTCACCCTGTCACCGTCCATTACCCGGTAAATACTGTCGAGGATACATAATTGTTCTCTGCTTTCCATCCGCTTCATGTTCCCTACGTTTCACCTCCTACTCTCCCACACTTGTTCGTTTTTGGCCCCTGAGATGCCAATTACCATACTTTTTTGAATCCCATCATCATTGTGTTATGATCTCGCTGAATATCCTCTTGAACTAGCATAGGCTGCGGTACGCGGTGCATCTGGACACTGTAGTCATTTAGGCGGTTCTGGGTGAAAGTGCCGTGGTCTCGAATAGAAGGGATTTTGTGATAGATTTTGGATTCTGTTCGACCGCCAGGGTAACTGAACGACTTATAATGTAATTGAAGTGGTACTTTAGATGGGGGGATCATATTCTTTTCGCAGTATCTCATTGGCAGTTAGTTGCATGTGCTCTAAACTCCCGAGTATACCACCAGTATTCAATGGACCGACGGTACGGTACCCACCACATGTACGACGTCGCTGCCGCCGTGCGGTTTGTCCAGGGATGGCATTCACCTTCCATCCCACGCGCAGTCTTTGCCTCTGCCTTGGATGTAGTCGTCTTGGCCTTGGAAGGGGTTGTTGGAAAGGGGCATGAGGATGCGCACGATGGAGACGCAGTCATCTTTTGTCATATTGGTTATTTCCGTCGCCACGAATCTCGCCAGTCCGTATCTGTCGCACGGAATACAAATGGTCCGAGTGATGGCAGCTGCCAGCGGGAGACGTTGGCGTGTCTCTTAGCATTTGTGGACCAGCGTCGCACGCCATGATAATGTCACCCCGCCTCCGCCTTGTGAGCTTGGTACAGACATTGAAACACTCAGGTCGATGGAACGAGCCACAGTATATCAACCGGACTTTCAGATTGGGAGGATTCAAATCAAAGGATGTTCTTTCAAGTTCTGCACATTAATCTCAGTTGCATAGGCGCCGCCCATAGTTTCGCGGTTGGGACACCATATGCGAACATCACCATTAAGCCGGGCTCAGCATAGCCATCATAGGATTCCGCTGGCTCGGACCTGAACAATATTGAATAGTCAGTATTGTTATCCCAAGAGGATCCACATGACCTAGTTGATCCGCCGCAAATCATCGTTATTCAACTCAACATCGTATTGTGTGCCACGCTGTCCTGTTACATGGCGGCGACAGTCCCATTTGGATAACATAGAGTGAGACGAGATCATGAGAGTGATGGGGGGGGGGAGTGACCAGGGTCTCAAGAGTTGAACGAAGGATGAAAAGACAAGTAGTAAGTAGTAAATCGACAGCATCAAAGGGTAGTGGAAGGAAAGCGGAGAAAGCTCATCGATCTTTGATTCAGACCTCCCACATATTTATGACTGTCCGCCCCAACTGTGGACCATTACCGGAAGACCAGAGAGCTGTCGCGCAGCAACGAATTGCCCAAGGGCTTCCCATATTGGTCCTGATGTTCCGAGGTCCTGTGTGAAAAGATTTTGTAACGCAGGCAACACTTCTGTTACTCTTCCCCCGGAGAGCTCTTGCAGGGCGAGTGCATAATACACTTCGAGACCTTTACCTAGGTACAGATCCTCCAAACCTTTAAATGGGTGTAAAAGATCCAACCATTGGCGCTTCTCTACTATGTCTTACCCATATAGTGCTTGTGGAAAGCCCTCGCGAATGTCAAGGCGTTTCAAAGCGGAAGGGAGATGCAAGGATGAACCACAGAGTTGTGCCATAGACGAAACTTGCTGACCTAACTCTTCGCATCTGATTGCAAAGGATAGGGATCCGAGTTCGACTTCGAGTTCGAATTCAATGAAGGAACCCCAAAATGCCACGCCTCCTCGACTGTGAGGCTTGAACTTTTCAATGCGAGCGAGGAAATCGTGGAGTCGTGGGGTGTCGAATACCGGTTGATAAAAAAATGGGATATCAACCTTGTCAAGTAGGGGAATATCAATCCGGGAGACAAAGTCTTCGATGTACTCGCTCATGACTTGGAACTTGAATTCTGTAAGAGAGGGTAAGACAACACGTGTGAGAGGAAGCAGAAGTCGGTTTGGTTGGTCACGCCAGTTATGGAGGGATTGAGGGGATCGGAAACCAATGGAAAGTGATTCGAGATTGGGCATCGTAGAGAGGCATGTGGCCATTTCCTCAGGCGATGTGTACATGGAATGTGGAATATTCCAAAGAATAAGAGTAACGAGGTGACTGGCAGTCAAAAGTAGTTTCCATATCCCCGGAAATTCAACGTCCGATAAATGCCATGATCGTAGTTGCTGCCAGTGGATGGATCCCCCCAAGAACGCCTATGGTAGAACTGCCGTCGGCCCCTGAGAACTAAAGCCGCCACATGTGATAGTTTAACGAGGACGAAAGGTCCACGTGTGAGTTCGAAGAAGGGAAGGATAAAAAGCAGTAGAACCAAAGCACGTTCAATCCGAGAACGCGCGATGGAGCAAAGGTGAAGCGGGATGGCGGGCGTTAACCGCTCGACCGCTGGAAAGGGCTCACACAAAAGGGGGGAAAGAGCGACTCAAAATTGCACACCTGGCTCAGGCCAGGCAAAAGGGGCTAAATACAAGTCAAAAGTGTCTAATGGAGCCTAGGCTACCTGTCCATAACAACGAAAAGATGGAATAAACAAGGAAAGGGGGAGGAAGACAGCAGCGCGCGTGCGCTGCCCTGTGGCGTTGGTCGAATCAGGCAAGGGGTGTCGGATGTGTCGGGCGAAGGTCGAAATGGGCCAGTTCCAAGGCCACAGCTCGGGCACGCGTTACAATAGCAAGGCTTGTCAGAGCCGGAAACGGTTTCTGCATTGCTGGTAAAATTCTTTCCAATTCGGAAAGTGAAAATTGGATTAATTGAACTTGACATATGCGATCGGTATGCTCAAGAGCAGCAATGAGGTTTTCGATATTTTTTTTGTAGTGAGGCAATCCCCTGTATCCATAGGCCCATATGCGTATGAGTAGGTTTGGCCAGGTGTCCAAGATCACATTGACCCGTCTTTTGGGTGTGTAGAAAACTCGTACATCTAGACGACGTGGCGCTGCAAAGACGATGCTTTGCCATCTTCGGCAGACATGGACAAGTGGAAACCATGGCTCTATGTGCTTTGGCGCTTCAACCAGATAGAAACCGAATATTTCTATGAGGGCATCGTCAGGAAGAATGTCAATGGTCATCTGGCCTATATTGAATCGGTTAGCGGCAGTGGTTGCACACCACGTGCAACCAAGGACACCTACATTGAACCCCGAGACCTTTGCCGGGTGCCGGGGAAATAGGAAGCGACCGTAGGGACGAGACTGGACAGAGAATGGGATTAGTTGTTGTGATTGTGAGAACACGACGAAGCCACGTCTGACAGGTGATCGATCTCATGACAAAGTATAGTTCCCGTGACCCTGGGAATTTTCCCGTCATACCCCTACCCGATCAGTACTACAGTTCAAGGCGGACATTTCCGGCACCCCACAAAGCCCAAAACTTGTTCATGCAACTCCTCCCTCAAAACTCCATCAAATCACTTCAAACCAAGTGCATTATGATCGAATAAAAGTAGAATAAACCTTGTTCATTAGTTTAAAAAAAAATGTTTTTCCAAGCACAAATTGAAACAAAATCACCAAAAAAACATGTTCCCATGCTATACATGTGTAAAAAATACCAGAAATGAGATATTTGGACCATCTACACCAAAGTAAGGCTATTTATTAGGGCTTGGAGGGTGAACAAAATTATTACACCATTTGAGAATCGAACCGACGAACTCAGCCTGCTCACTCATGTAAGCAAAACAAAATAACCATTACACCATCTTACCTTACCAATACTATCCCTTTAACAATACATGAATAGCAATGCACAAATGGCAGCACCTGCGTGTTCATGTTCGAATTATGACAATTTTCCGTGGGAACTCATATGCATAAGTGATTGAAAATTCACTGGAATGCTCAAACTATCCCATTTTGTATATTAAAATAATTTCTATATAGGAAAAAAAATGGAAATTATATTGAAACAAGCGCCCAAAAATCGAAAATAGCAGAATCAGCATATTTTACCCACTTTCCTTCCCAGATTTTGATTACTTGGCTGGGGGCTCAATAGGTAAGCGCCTGCTCACGTGCTGCAAATGTTTGCCCTGAACTGTAGTGGTTCTTCACTCATCCCCCTTCACGCGCCCATTCTGGGCCAACTTGAACCTCGACATGAGACATGCAAGGTCTTCCGAGATATAACCAGTCAAACACCTTCTTTGCAATATGCGCTCCCACTTTCCGTGCACGGATCATGTGACGGTCCGCCCATGTCACTGTGCCGAGCAGCAGGCTCAACCTTGTAGAAGCGTACAAAGAGGCTTGGCGCACGTTTTCGTGGAGCGGGCGAGCATCTCACACTTGACCTCCCTCATCCGCACTAAGTCCCAGATGTCTCTGGCAGCGCCCTCGTGCTGCTTGTCTGTGAGGTTGGAGGAGAAGTTGGGTCTTTCGTTGTCCGGTCCATTCCGTCGCCCCTGCGTGGGATTCCAGAACGCCATTGACGGTTTGACTTCGACTTCGTCGTGCTGTATTTCATCATTGATGCCACGCAAGGCTTGTTGGCTGGGGTGTCAAATCGCGATAGCACAACGTTGGTGCTCTCCTTTTATCTCTTATGCTCGTATACTCATGAGCTTTAGCATACAGCGGACTTGTGCGCGCGCTGTCCACTGGTCAGTCGCACTCCCTCCCTGCCAATGGGGAAGTCCTTCTTTTGGAAGGTTCCCAGTACCCTTAAATGGGTAATAGCAAATACGAGATATGCGGCAACTTTCTCGGCATGATCACCCGGAGACGCGACAAGTTGGACGGCGGTCTGTTAAAAGACAGGCGTCCTTCTCGTAAACATGGTACGAGCCCTCCACAAAGCTCCATCGGGAGAACACACTTGATTTACGAACACTTGATCGTGCAGCCGATCCGAGTGGAGAGCTGGTTCGATCCCGCATTTTCGTTCCTCGATTATTGCCGCGTTATGATCCCTTCTATCCTCGTTGAGCACCCGAGTGAGCTCCTCCTGCACGTCTACCAGCTCTGCCCGCGCCCTCAGTTTGGACAGCAGCAAGTGTCACCACCAGCGATCATCCGCAACTACGTCCTCTCCTTCACAGACGTTCTCCAGGATATCTGTACCCTCCGTTTCGTCCCAGACGTCAACGCTCGCGGCGGCGCGTCCCTGGGCCACTTTTACGCGGACGCGTCGCAGCGCGTTTTCGGCATTCATACTGAGGCGACGTCCCTTTCGACGAAGAGGGAGACCGTCCAGGAAT
>Ga0307512_10006799_pt1 | contig 11487 bp, 8 predicted proteins | sample 14_EM_MG_FD_200267 | JGI IMG/M metagenome (GOLD analysis project Ga0307512, IMG submission 200267) | Populus trichocarpa ectomycorrhiza microbial communities from riparian zone in the Pacific Northwest, United States - 14_EM | ecosystem: Host-associated > Plants > Roots > Unclassified | place... | reverse complement strand
AAGCTGGATTCCGATGACAAGAAGACGCTTTTGGACGCTATCAAGGAGACCACCGAGTGGATTGACTCTGAGGGTCAGTCAGCTTCCGCTGATGATCTTGAGGAGAAACTCCAGGAAATCCAGAACGTCGCCAACCCCATTACGGCGAAGCTGTACAGCGGCTCTTCGACCTCTCCTGATCCTGATTCTGATGACGAGCCTATCCACGATGAGCTGTAATTTAACCGCAATCCAGCACATAAAAGTAGTACATACCCCATTCTGTCCCGCAGTTTCGTCATTGTTCTATCCTTGCATGAATACTAGAAACAACCAACCGTTTTCCCCGAAGAAAAGTGAAAAAGTATGACCGAGGTAGTACTCGAAACTACAACCTCCTGATTCGTAGTCAGACGCGCTACCATTACGCCACACGGCCATTGAAGATAATGTCGAGAGGCACGTGTTCGCGCCACCGCTTCAAAACTTGGTGAAGCACAACGAGCTGTCATTTATATACTTCATCCTGGTGCCTACAACAATGGAGTTCCATCATATTGGTACAAGGTGCGCACGCAACCTTTGTGAGCCTGTTATCCAGCGTTGTTTTCGAGTGAAGGCTTTTATCGGCGGAATGCATATGGTTCCTTCAGAGAGTGAGCCGACCCGAGGGGGGGTGGAGATATCACCTTGAGGCAGCAAACAAACTTCGTAGTCTGGGGCGGGGCCTCAGGCCTCAAGTTCGGATGATCTCAGAATAAGGTATTATTCCGCCGTAAACGGTTTGTCTCTGTACCACCAAAAAACCTAGTGTGTAGCCCATATCGAAGTTTGTCCATCATTCTCATGCTCCCCAAGACCCGTCGTCTCCCTGAGCCGCCTGCATATCGTTTCGATATACGCGCGGTTAAACCTCCAATCCCCATTCTCTGTCAGTGGTTCGGTATTCTGCCCAGACAGATCCACGTCAGCGTGGGTATCTCGTGACATGTAAATAACAATTACCATATTCAACGCATCTAACCTCTGCAACAGGGCACTCAGCTTACGCGGGACCTCTGCCCTGAACGATTCGGCGTCCATGGAAGTTACGAGCCTCGTGATATGCGGGGTCGACGCCTGGATTTGAGACCCAGCAGGCCTTATCTCGGTGTAGTATTGGAGGTGTCTCCAGAGCAGAAGGAGCAAGATCTCCAATGTGTCTAGATGTCCAAAAGTGAGCAAGCGATCGTACACACAAAACCGCGATTCCTGCTCACCAAGCAAACTCTGAGCCTTATTCCGGGCCTCATGTCTGAAAGTTTGGATTTTTTTCGCGACAATGGCCCTTTTCTGCGCCATATCGAGGTCCTGCATGATCTTGATTGTTCCCGCGTCGAAGATCTGCAGACAGTGAATTCTCGATTATCGCTGCGAAGGTTTGCAACACTGTACCTGAGTGATATCGTCCACACGTATGCTGTCCCGAGCAGCGAGCTCAGCAGATAGATCGAGGATGTTCTTGAAAGCTGTCGTGAGACAGGTGCACAGGTCACTGAGGGCCTCAATGGCATCGCCAACGGATGGAACGGTTGCTGTAGATCATTTAACAGTCAAACAATGAAACAAAGCTTATCCACGCACCGTAGAAATGAACACCCCTCTCTTCGTGCCGTGGGACAGCTGTCACTGGCGAGAGTACCAACGAAATCTCTGGTTCTATCAAGATCCTTCAGAAACGTGACTCACGGCTATGCAGCCATTCACTGACCTGCAAAGGAGCTGGCTGATCCTAGATATGTAGATAACAATCTCCGCAACATCATTTCCTTGCGTTGCACGTTCAACCTGAACTTTGTTTCGTGGGGGTTGACTGGATCGTAAGCGGTGGCATCTGCGAGTTCTGCATCAATTAATGGCCGGATGCTCTCAGTCCACGAAGGGTTTCCAAGTGTCGTCGCGGCCAATGCAAAAATAGCATTGTGAATGCCACCATAACCAGAAGATGAGAACTACAGCACCGCATAGTCAGTCGTTGTAGGGTTGCTATGTACGAAATAGCATACCAGCTCAGACTTGGACACGAGAGGAAGAATGACGGTGCAGATGGATACAACGAGATTGAGTTCGTCAACAACGGCGAGCGGGATGTCGTCCAAATCGATCTTGAGAAGAATGACAATGGTGTCACGATGCGCGTTCAGGAATTCCAGGACCTGTTTTGGCAAGTCAGCGAACGTCGTACGAGGTTCGTTCAGCACAGATGTCTATACGCACTTGTGAAGTGGCGGTTTGGTGAGAACTGCCCAATGTCATCAACACTCCGTTGACAAGTTGGAGAGTTGGCATGAATAGTTGATGATATCGTTGGATGGCGGACGGGAGGAGACTACTCTGATCTGTGCGGAGCAGTCAGTCCAATGGCGCAACGTGAACGACACTGATTCCACATACCAACGAACATCTGGTCGGCTTCTGGCCGGGCATCGAGATAGTCGCAGTGGCTGAGGATAGGGATGACACGAGACTCAAGGAGCCTTTCGGCCCCTTGCCGAGTTTGTGAAATCTGTATCAACAACGACATCTTCGTTTCGTACACGTAAAGCGCATTGAGATCATCTACGGATGAGCGAGTGAGCGTCTGTGAATTCACCAATACAAAGATGGTTTACCTGGGTCCGGCTTCAGCACTCCTTGTAATCGGACATCAGACTCCTTCAACCCATTCACGAAGTTGGAAAGAATCCCATGACGGGTGAGAACAGTCAGAATCGAGGACTGCTTCTCTGTTCGACACAGGTACACCAACGAATCCAACAACATAAAGGCAACCGTTTTCCACACTTCAGCCCCATCGATGGCATCCCGGGCGATGGTCCCCACAAGTTTCTCAACCACAGTCCTAACAATGGCAGCACTTCCTGATACGAGCGAGGCGGAAGACTGGCGGGTCGACAGCGCGAGTTGTTTCCCATCCCCAAAGTCAAAGTCGTCCCTACTAAGGGAGAGAGATAATGAGGAGAGGGAAAGCTGTTTCTGTGAGACTTCCAGTACTCGCTGCTTCCTGCTGGTGATCAGGTGGAGGTAGTTGATGAGGGTGGCGTACAAATTGCCGCGTACAAACTGATTCCGGCTGGAGTCCAACACACAATCAAGCGTTGAACGCAACAATGCATAGAGTCGTTCCGACGGCAAGGAGGCATTATCCAACTCTCCAGTGTCAGACTGGATGATTGCTTGATGTTGCCTATCCTCGCGCAGCTTGGTGATGGTAGATAGGAGGACCCCGGAGAGGAGCATTGCTGTTGGCTGTTGTACATTTGGAGACTTGAGGATGGCCGGTAGGACATTTAACAAGTCGAAGAGCATACTCTCCCGGCGCTCTTGTGGAAGATAGTCAAAGCATTTTACCAAAGCCATATCGAGTAAATTCCTCCATGACTCGTAGCCTTTGATCATTGCGTCGTGAACCTGCCGACGGTGATTCTCCACCGCGCAACTCTCCAGGATGTAGTTGGTCTCCGCTTTGAGTTGTTCAACATGGGCAGGGGTGACCAATTGACCTTTGGAGTGAAGAACGCGGCGCGCCGTTGAGAGAAGCTCCAAAAGTGTATTCCTATCAATAATCTCGGATCCGTATTGATCGACGCGTGTGCAAGCCTGGAGATTCAACTGGAGGAACTCGATTTGTACGGGCTTGGCGGCCAAACTGTCGAACCAATCGAAATCGAGAGAGTGCAGGTACTCGATGATTCGGAGATTGGACTGGCCAACCTCTTGGAAATTTTGGTATGGCGCATCAACAAACTCATCCTCGTCATCCGCGTACCCGTCGTCGTGGTTGAAAAGTAGGTCCAAAAGCTCCAAGACGCCTTTATTATGGCCCTTGTTGGTCAGAACGTGGAGTTCCAGTGCCACCAGAGAAAACACCGATGATCGTAGTCGTAGGAAAGCGGAGAGCGCATCGACTGTCGAAGCAACCCGAGCCTCATCCTTGTAAATTATTTCAATCGGGTTGTCATCCTGGATGCTGGGGACTTTAAATGGGATCGCCCTGAGGTGTCGAGCAAAGAAGTTCTCACGCGTTCGCAGATACCTCATGCTGAATTCGGCCGTCCTGGGATGTTCGCACAACTGTTGAACCACTCGATAGCAACGCTCGGCAAGTCCAGGTAAGATGATAAAGAGTGGTTCGAGTTGTGAATCAACCGCACGTCCCTTCCCTTTGAGTTTTGGGACGCCAGAGTTGAGCAGGTCCAAGACGGAATGTATACAATTCCTTCGGGAACCGAGGGCGTGAGGGTCCTGGATTTGTTGGTCAGAGGTTAGACCGCCAAAGAGGAGGAAATGGGCCGTGTTGGGGTAGGGACGATCGGGAGATGTGTTGGCGAGGAGGAAGTCAAGGATCGCAAGTCGGATAGCTTGGGGTAGGACCTCTGGAGGTCCTTCGAGATCTGGAGCGCCGGAACCAGTGTACTGCTCGGCAATCGTCTCCGCCTGAATGATATCGTCGTACACCTCTACGTCCATGGCCTTCTGGTACCCTGCTAGGATCCGCTCCGAATCTGTACTTCGGTCGATGATCGCACTGAGGTTGCGGATGTTCGTGGAGGATGCAAGGCAAGAGAGGATTTTCACGGACAGGAGAGGCATCTCCGGATATTGAGGATATAGAATGTACGCAACGATGGCGGGAATGGTCTGGGCGGAGAACGTTAAAGCCTGATCGAGACGAGTGAAGTACGAGCGGGTGTGCACGGCCCCGACGAAAGGCGAGCTATCAAACTCCGATAATGAAGGGACCAAGACGTCGAGGAAAACGTCCTGAATCTCCAAAACGCGAAGTATGATCCTCAGGACGCGAACCATTGTGGTCTGGAAATAGTACTCCTCTTCCGCAAGGCCTTTGTCCAAGCCTTCTATACCATCGACAAGGTAAGTCAGGAGTGTTGTCTGGAGTGGAGTGGAAGACAGGATTCGTTTCATGATCTCGTATCCAGGATGGACGAGTAAGGGGGTGAGAGCATCTCCCTTGAGCTGCAAATCTTCCACAGGCGAAACGAGAGATTCTAGAGAATAACTCGCCAGACACCGTTCGATAAAGCACAGACAAAGATCGTTCGTCTGCCACCGGTCCGACGGCTTGGCGTATTCCCTACTGGAGATCTTGGAGAATACGTTATTGACCACGAATGAGACGAAGGGACCGATGCCGGGCAAACGGTATGGCTGACCCAGCGTTTCTGGGATTGTATTGACCGACTCCGCTTCTGATAATTGGTCCTTCAGCGGGATCCTCTTCTGAGTGTGGATGAGAGTTCCGAGGAGTTTCAGGAACGGGATAGTGGCTGGGTACAGCCTGTGTGCAGCTTCCACTTCCTCTAGTTCGATTTCCACCCCTCTGGACATCGGAACCCCAGTACCTCCGCTCGACCTGACATTGATAATTTCCGAACGCTCCATCAATGACCACACTGACTTGCACAGGTCCACACCAGCCTGGCCTCCGCCAGGTTCGCAGAATGATGCAAGCGCGTTGAATAAGGCACCTTTCAACTCTAGGGGGATCCCCAGAGGAACGAGGGCCAGGAGGTTCGGGATTGCGCGGAATTGACTATGGCCGGCGATCGCCATCCTGACTGGGACAGAGGATGCAATCGAAGCGAGGACGCGCAGGAATGATTGAGCGAGTAGAACATCCTTCTCCGACAATGAGAGTTGTTGGCGGGGCAGCTGCTGGGTTGGTTGCGGTTGGGAAGCCCACCCATACTGAGTGATACTCTGCTGGGGTGGTGCTTGGCTCGTGCTGATGACTGCCCAGTTTTCGAGGGTGCCGAAGATGAACGCAAGAGAGATGGCGGGGGCCGTGGAGTTTGATTGCTGAGAGAGTCCGTTCCCCGCTATGACTTCACCGCCACCACGTGCCAGGAAGTTATAACCAAGTTCGCTGCACTGAGCACCCTTCGTCAGCCCTGCCAGCATGTCATACAACGCCGTGGTCATATCGATATCTCGGGATTGCGTCGACCACACTACCCACTGGAGAAACGCGGGTAGCTTTCCGGAGGTGGCCTCGACGTACTCTGCGTAGGTGATGGGTTCCTTTGGTGTGGCGCCCCAGAATTGTAGCGCTCGTTCTGATGGGAGAGATGTGTACAGCAACCCGATGAAGGATAGAAGTGTTGCAATGTCATTCCGGGGCTTCTCGGCCCCCGTCGGGGGTACGCTGGTTGAGGAGCCGGCAGGACCATTACGGAGATATCTTGATCGATCGTTCCTTGCAGAAGCGAGGAGAAAATCCTCTTGTCTCTGTTTGATCTTACGCAGTTCCGAAGAACCGTGGGTCAGAAGTAGCCGGATCAGGGATTCGAATGTCTCCAGAACCGACGGTTTAAAATCCTCCGTCGGGGGTTCCGTGTTATCCTGTTCCAGGTTTGGGATGGTCGAGATGAGGAAAGATGAGGGAAGGTGACCGCCACGCTTTCTGTTAAGTGACGTCACTGTACGGGCGAGGTAAACGAATGAATCACCCTGGACGGCGTTCCATATCTGAGTGACAAGTTGCTCCGTCTTGAAACCGTCGATGTGTTCCAGCGGAGGATCGTGATGCCGTGTGTCCGTGAGGAACAATGTCCACTTGAGGAGGATAGTAGCTTTTAGCCCGGGTTCTTTCCACTCGGAATTTGCGACGTCCAGCTTCCTCCTCATATACGAGACGAGTTCCTTGTCCATGGACAGCTTCTTGCGAAGCTCGTTTGTGTTGCTGTCCGGGGGAGCGGGTTCGAACGCGGCAAGGACCGAAGAGAGGATGTACACAGTCATAGGATGCTTGTGATTTGATGCCAGCCAATCAACGGTCTTCTGAGCGTCTGTGGGGGTCAGGAAACCTATCCTTGCCATTAGGAAGTATACGATGGCGAAATTTCTGCGTTCGTATTTCACAGAATCGTAACTAGCTTTTAGGATGGTGTGGCCCAGTGTGATGGTTCCTATGTAGACGCGACTCAAATTCCAAGGTTCAGATATCAAGGTGACATCGTCATACCGTTGTGTATCTGCGTGTTACTAGCAGCATTCTGTACAGCATTCTGAATTTTTGACAGCTTCTGATCAAGGGATTGGATGTGGGTCAAGATTTTTGTGGTTAGGTGTGCTCTGGTCGTGGAGGAGGGCGTGATGAGTTGGTGTCGCACGTAATTCGCGAGTTGGTGGTATAGAGGATTGGAATCGTCAGTGAGGGAGAGGAAGACGGCTTGGAACAAGTATCGTAAACAGTCGACGAATCGGCGTCGGTAGGTGTGGTACTCGAGAAGGGTGTATTCGATCGAGTCAATGGGAGACACGTTGGGGTTTTGTACCAAGACTGTGTGGAGGAGCCCAGCGGCATAACGTTCGGAACATTCCAACTGCTGGGCAACGAACACGGCCTGTTTGGCAAAATCTGCGTTGACTGCCATAGACTTTCCACTGACGGTGGCTCTACCTATTGGAGTTTAGAAGAGGCTTTGCGAGCGTAAAGGGTTAGAGAACGTACCAGACTCGAGTTCTTGTCGTTCCTGAGGGTTTTGTGGCCCGACATGGTAGAGATCGAGAATGTGTTGTTTGTTTGAAACGAGCTGGTCGAAGAGCTCCTGCTCGACGGTTTGGAAGCCCTGGGGGCTTAGGGCTGAGATGAGAGCTGACCTAAGACGCGAAAAGGGAGACATCGCGTAGGACAGACTTAAAGTGAGAGTGAAACGCGACCGGGGTACGCCGTGTGGCTAAAGGATCAGGGCGGCTAAGGATTCTAACCCCACTCGGCAATACGGGAAGCGCGTTGGGCACGAGATCATCTTGATGCACTAGTAGAGGGTGCGGTATAAGTATATAAATCATTCTCTCTCTCTGAATCTACCTCTCTCTCGTCCTCCCACCATGTCCTCAATCGTCTACCGTCAGTACACCGGCGAGCCCGACCTCCCTCACATCATCTCCCTGGTCGAACATGAACTCTCTGAGCCCTATGTCATCTACACCTACAGATACTTCCTGAACCAATGGTGCGCGTCTCTCTTCCCTCCGTCCCCAGACCAAAGACTGAGCCCGCCTCTCACAGGCCGCACCTCTCCTTCCTAGTGAGCCGTGTTCCGAATCTCTCATGTCATTCTATTATCTCACCTCCACGGGAATGTTCTCTGAACGCTCGCTCCACAGGCTCACCCGGATGACGGTTCCGAAGTCCCCGTCGGGTGTATAGTCTGCAAGCAGAGTCCGCACAGAGAATCTAGGAACCGGGGCTACATTGCTATGCTCAGCGTTCACAAGAACTGGCGGAAACGCGGTATCGGTAGGTGGTCGTCTGACCATGTCTCCCGCCTCGTGTTCTGACTTGATTGCACCAGCGACATCTCTCATCCGACAATCGGTGGAAAAGATGAAGCAAGATGGGGTCCAAGAGGTGAGTGGGCATAACTCTACACCGAAACTCGCGTTGGAACCGGAACTAACTATATTCCGCACTGTAGGTTGTACTTGAGACCGAGTTCGATAACGCGGCAGCATTAGCACTGTACGAGTCTCTCGGTTTTATCCGAGAGAAACGGCTGTTCCGGTTTTACTTGAATGGAAAAGATGCATTCCGCCTCACCCTCTCTGTGGCTCCATACTACCCCCTTCCGCCTCGCCACCCGGACCTGAACTACAGGGCCATTTACATCGCACCGACGTACTCGGATTCAGAGGACGATGAATCGTCCAAGTGATCAGTGGCTGCCATCAATGTACATAACTGTCCCCTTGTTTCTTGCACGGTTCTATTTGTTCTGTAGCACCTTCTTTTCTTGGGCATCTTGGAGCAACGTCGTGTACTTGTACGTACAGGTCTCTCTCTAGTCGCATATCCCCCAAATAATTATAACCTACTTACTCCTCCCGGCTCGGCGCGGATATCCCGTATTCCGAATGGAGTCGCCGTTAACGTTACGTACAAATTTAGACAGACTGTATGGGGTTAGATACTTAGACTCGGATTCGCATCAAGGGACCGTCTCCCCTCAAGCCAAAGCATACTATCTGTGGTGCGTTGAATCAATTGTACGTTCCAGAACCGTTTCATTTCACTCGAGGGTACCTTCATAGGTCTTTGGGACCACGTTTCTTGATAGTGGGGGTCCGTCGTCCAAGGTCCAGGTGAATCGGAAGTCGTTGGTCGTTTCTTCCAATCCCGTCGACACGTCCACGACGTTGGCTTCGACGCGAGTATGCTGCCAAGGATTTAAGCGAAAGTCTACGAAAAGGGAAGGACGACTGACGACGATTGCGGGATACTTGTCGGATGCTGTGCTGTGGATGATCGTGGATCGCAGCCTGAGGATACTTCCGATTGAGACAGGTTTGGTAAATGCAATTTTATCCAAGGAAAAGAACCGAACGGGCCGACGGCAGAAAAGTGTGGCGTTGGCGAATCCGAGTTCGTAGGCCAGACGCATCAGATAACCTACATGGAAAGGGACGAAGAACATTAGAGCGGGACTATAGTTCACATGATTCTTCCGACCCGCACCCCCGAAGATGTTTGAGTGCGCGTTTCTGCTTTGGGGAAACATGAGCTGCGATTTCTCGATTCGGGTGTCCGACATCCACACCCTCTCCGGTTGTTGGGGAGTAGAGGGGATGTATGCATCTTCGTATTGACCCGCTTCCAGATAGAACGAGTGAAGCGCCTCCGCCTCTGTAGACGTCGGGGGGACCCGTGTCAACGAAGTTTTGGATTCTATCTGTCGCTTCTCCCGGAACCCTACGTCGAAACGACTTTACAAAGCAAGACGAGGGCCAAATAAATCGATATGGCTCACCTTTTCCAATCTCGTAAAGTTTCTTCTCTTCCGGAGTCGTAAGAGTCAGTTGGGGAACCTCGTATGATCCTCCGCGGACATCTCTGCAAACCATGCAGAACCGGCCTATATCCGCATCCTCAGTGGTGTAAGTGACAGATCACTGCCAACTCCCTTACCGAGCATAAGCGTTTCTTCCGTCCCGTCGTCACCGAGCGCGACAAGCTGGACCGCAACTTCCATAGAAGACCGGCCAGTATGAATTACGTGGCCAGACAATCTCAGATCTCGTAAAGGTGGATATATTGGAGCCAACATCCCCAACCTTGTGAACGATACGTCTGATGGCTTTCTCTTCGTTGGGGATCCTCTCACCTGTCGACCGAGGCAGTGACGACATAGAACCCTTGTTCTTGGATTGTTCCCACAGTCTCGACCTCCGGGCCCAGCAGGTGTTTGTATGCGACCGAACCAGCTGTGGAGTCTAACACTTCCATAATCTTACCAGTCCGGACGCCTCCGGAGGCATTTGTGTACTGTTCCAGAAATTCGCGCGAGGATTTAAACGGGAGCATCACCTCGCAATAGGAGTCGTGCATGTGACGATGGGTCGCTCGAGGTTTCTGTACCGCACTTGAATCTGCAGCTTTCTCTGTTTTTGATTGACATTTCATGTTTAAGAGAGCATCAGACCAGAAGACGTGGGGCTTCGGCCGGACCACCCTGGCATATCCCAACGTGAATACTATGTGTTGTCCTTGAGAGAATGACGATATGCTCACGATTGACGCCTGGTGGACCTGTTACCTGAAAAACATAGTAGTTCTCAATGTGCGAGACAAGATGAACGCGTTCGTTGCACTAACGAATGGCATTGAGCAGCTTGTCCACGTTCTGAACATTCTTAATCTCCTCTGCCGGCGAAGCCACAGAATACAATCTGCGGCCCGACAGGGAGGTTATCCTTGTGGTGTACCGCCTGACACAAAACCGGAGCATCTCAGAGGTGAAGGTCGCGTCAGAATATCCAAGGCATGTGATCACCCGGCGATCGTGCGCCAGTCGCCGGAGTTTAGAACTGTTGTTGCTCATTCTCCCAAGCCTAGGGACAACCGTCTAACATCTAGGGATGGCATTCCTACCGCGATTTTCAACGACCTCAAGAAAGTTGGTGACGCGGTCGACGTAATGCACCAAGAATCCTTTCCCCCAGCAGGCTGGGATCTTGACTGGTTCTTCGCGTTGCTGAATGGCGCGACCACCGGAACTGAGCCGTCTAGAACTTTGGGAGATAGGTTCTGCAATTCTTCGGGACGGCGATCCTCCCCCCCATTGCGGGATGCCGTCGGAATGGCTCAGTCCTCCAAGGAGGTTGCGTTTACGTGGGCAGATCGCGAGTTCCCCGTCCGCTTTTGTGTACTACAGCTCATGACACCAGTGAAGGTATGCTTCAAAGTGCTTCGGGGGGACGCCAAATGTTCGAATTTTAAGGGCACTTCGGAAGGTGAGCGCATGTGAGGCCTAATAACGCACAAGGATGGCCTTTCCCTCTTCATAGGTACTAGACTGGGGTTCTAGGGGCACAAAGTCATATGGTTACCCCCGGCTTGGGGATGTCATCTTATTTAGAAACAAGGTAGAATGGTGGTTTTCTGTCATTGGTGGACGGACGCCACCGGCGGAGCCCATCACACCATTCCATCTCACTGTTACTGCT
>Ga0307512_10006797_pt1 | contig 11490 bp, 7 predicted proteins | sample 14_EM_MG_FD_200267 | JGI IMG/M metagenome (GOLD analysis project Ga0307512, IMG submission 200267) | Populus trichocarpa ectomycorrhiza microbial communities from riparian zone in the Pacific Northwest, United States - 14_EM | ecosystem: Host-associated > Plants > Roots > Unclassified | place... | reverse complement strand
ACTCCAGGAGTGTCTGAGAGGATGTGGAGTGTAAACTTAGATGCGTCAATTTCAGGAGAGTATCAGACCCTAGGAGGGCATTCCGGCCGGCCTTCAGAGTGACTGGGATCTCTGATGACTGCTACAGGAGTACTATGGGAGTGATTGTGATAGGTTTGGGAACACCTCGGAGCACCAGAGAGAACTTTGGGTGCACCTGGGAGTGCTGGCGATAAGCCTGGGAGTGCCGACGACAAACCTGGGAGCACCTCGAATCACAGTACAGCAGTCTGGGAAAAACATCATCTCTGGGAACGCTGCCGGTGCGCCTGGAAATCGAAGCTACTACATATTGTTCAACGATTGTTAAAACTCCTGTATTCAGTTTGTATTCTCATGTATGTATCTATATAGCTACCGATCTACACACGGTATATCTGGATTGGCTGCAGGCGGCGCTTGACAGCAATTCGAAGTGCACCTGAAAATGACTATCGAGTGAACTTCGAGATACACTCCGCAGCTGTAATCGAGCGACTGGAGATGAACTTGGAGGCGGTAATCGAGCGTACTTGGAGATACACTTGGGGGCCGTGATCGAGTGAACATAGAGATGCACTCCGAGATAGTGATCAAGGGAGTTTGGAGATGCAGTTGTGGACGCTGTAATGGAGCGAGTTTGGAGATACACTTGGAGGCCGTGATTGAGCGAGATTGGAGGCCGTAATCAAGCGAGTTTGGAAATACACTTAGAGGCCATGATCGAGGGAGTGTGGAGGCCGTGATCAAGCGAGTTCGGAGATACAGCTGGAGTCTGGGATCGAGCGAACTTGGAGGCCATAATCGAGCGAGTTTGGACGAGTACTGGGAGGCGGTTGATCGACGGCGCACTGGGTGCTGAGACTCTATTCATCAGTGAGTTAACTCACAACCATGGGAATGTGACAAGGTGAATTTACCTTTGAGCTCTCATGGAGAGCTGGCTGATGGCGGTCGATCGTGTAGGGAGGCATGCCGGGAGCTGAAGCTACTTTCAGTGGTCAACTTGTAATCATGGAAATGAAGGGAAGACAAACAATCTTGGGTACTCAGTGTATGCTGTACTTGGTGTGAACTCATGATCATGGCATGGAGAGACGGGGAGGGATAACTTAACTTTGTGTTCTGCGATGATTGTTGAGTTGTGGACGAGAAAGAGAGAGATGGGGGATGAAGATGAGCACGATGTGGAGGATACGAGCAGATATGAGAAATCAGGGGTACGACTTGCCTGATTAGGTTAGGAAGTCCTCGTATCGGTGTAATTACACGCCGGATCGGGACTTGTACCTGCTGTATCGGGGATGGTAAATTGACTCGCACACGAAATTCTCTTAAGTCCCAGTTTCGCATGATCATTTCCCCCATCTGCTCTCATCTCTCTCATTCTCGTCCTCAAGTCTACCATCACCTAAGAACACAAAGTTAAGTCATTGCTCTCTATCTCTCCATGCCATGATCAAGAGTTAACACCGAGTACAGCATACACCGAGTACAGCATACACCGAGCACAGCATACACCGAGTAAAGCATACACCGAGTACAGCATACACCGAGCACAGCCTACACCAAGTACAGCGTACACCGAGTACCGCATACACCGAAGTACAGTGTACACTGAGTAATGTATACACCGCGTACTGCATCATCCTAAGATCGAATGCCTCCCGCTCCCAGCCAGTCTCTCATCTCTCGGCAGACGATGTTGTACTCAATTCTCTACATTCCCACAATCACGAGTCAACCAATGAATAGAGTCTCAGCTCCTGTCGCGCCTCTCTCCCGAACTACCGCCTACAGATTGACCGCCTCCAAGTACTCCAATCTCACTCGATCACGGCCTCCAAGTGAATCTCTACACTCCCTCAATCGTAGTCTCCAAGTGTATCTGTAAACTCGCTCGATTCCGGCCTCCAAGTTCGCTCGATCACACACTCCAAGTGTATCTGTAAACTCGCTCAATGACGGCCTCCAAGTGCGTCTTCAAACACGCTCAATCACAGCCTCCAAGTACATCTTCAAGAAGCGACGGTGGGTGTACGGAGTTACAGGGGTAACGGAAGTGGAAAGCGTTACGGGGAGTATCTATTTGGCAGACCCCGGACTTGATAGACATCATTTCATTTCCATCTTATCTTATCATACAATGAAAATACACACTCTATCTTTCCCCACTTTTTGGTCTCACTCGCAATATCATGGATGCACGCAATTGCGTGGGATCCTCAATGCTGGGTAGTATCATATCTTCTCACCCGATTCCTATGCTCCTCAAACCAGAATCGCTCTTTCTCATGTATTCCCTTTGGATGTCGCGAGAGGTGCAGCTGAGTGTTGATGGTGGGCTCTCTGCCTTCTAGCTTCATCATTTCAACGCAACAGCCTCCCAATGGTGCATCTCTAAAAGTTCTCTCAATGGGCGTGACCTCTTCTGATTATGCTCGAGTACCATCTGCGGCCAGATTAACCGTATGTATATATAGAGAGAGACTCAAATAATGCATGCCATATTATAATGTAGCAAATCTTGTGACTGTAACAAAGATGAATATGATAAGACGAAATGCCTTGTGGTTATGTAAGAACCACTGCAGTGAGAATATGGCATCAAGTCTCCCGCAGAGCTGTGAAGTGGTCTCGGCCGCTCTCGAAGTATTCCACAGAGCTGCACAGCGGTCTCAGCTTCTCTCGAAGTCTCCCGCAGATCTGCGCAGAGGTCTCAGGAGCTCCTATATTTCACTATCCTAGATGGAGCATCCTGAATGCACCTCCATAACTGCAGGTGCTCTCAGGAGCACCTATGAATGCTCTTGCAGAGTCTGAGAGCACTTTGCTTATCTCCAGGAGGGTCTGGGAGCGTCTGGAAGTGCTTGGAAGCACTGGTGAGGTCGCCCGGAGTGTCTGGAAGGATTGCGTGTAGCTTCCGGACCGAATTAAATTTTGCTGATATCTTCTCTGTTAACCCCGTATTGTGGTACGCCTCCATTATTCCTGTATCTCCGTATGCCCCCCACTGGCTTCCCCCTGTCAAATTCAATTGTGGTGGTGGTGGTGAGAAACAGATTTTCTCGCCACAAAGGCCTCCAAGTGAATCCCTTCATTCCCACAATTGGCGTCTCCATGTGCTCCTCCGATTGTGCTCGAGTACTGTCTGCAGGCAGATAGACCTTCTGTATATATATAGAGTCACTTAGATAGATAATACATGCCATATTATAATGTAGTGAATGATGTGACTGTAACAAAGATGAATATGATAGATGAAATACCTTGTGGTTATGGAACCCTAATAACCACTTCTGTGAGAATATGGCACCAAGTCTTCCACAGAGCTTGCACAGAGGTCTCAGCCGCTCTTGAAGTCTCCCGCAGACCTGCGCTGAGGTCCCAGCTGCTCTCGAAGTCTCCTGCAGACTTGCGCTGAGCTCACAACAGCTTTAAAATTTGACCATCCTAATACTAACCTACCATTGATGATATAAGATAATCCCTTCAGATTATACTAAGAACCTTGTTGTTACTCCGGTAACTAAATCTTCATCGACTAAAGTATTGGTTCCATTGGAAGATATTCCCAAGGTAGATATTGCTACTGAGCACAAATAATTCTCTAGGAAAAAAGAAAATTCTACCCATTCCAGTTTAGTCTATTGACAGGATAAGAGTTGTCCTGTATTGTCTGGATGGATATCAGAAGAGCAAGACTAGAGTTAACAACGGTTCGAAATTCCTGGGTTGGTTCCGGGTCCCGTTCCAACCCGCAACCGCACTGTTGGAACAGGTTTTACCACACCAAATCCTGGACTGTTGCAATTAGGCCAGTTTTACCACCAAAAACCTGGCATTTCAACCTCACAACTTTGGCTCCAATTAAGTATCTGAGTTCTGATCATATTGTGCCATGATCAATACGTACATTGTGCAGGATAAGCCGCTCTTCCACCTCTAGATTTCAGATTTGTGAAACGACCAATATTTGTTGAGTCGGTATTGAAAACACACGATTTTCACATCAAATTATGCGTTATTTCACAGTGATCCAACAAATATCAGTCGCATCACAAATCTCAATGTGGGAAGTGAAAGGGGTGCTAACACTGCACAATCTACATATTGATCACGTCACGATGTGATCAGAACTCAGAAACTTAGTCCCAGCCAAAGTCCGGCCAAAGTTGTAGGAACCGCAAAATGGAACCACAGTCCGGTTTCAGCACGGCCAAAAACCCTGGAGTTTATGTCTCGTCTGGGTAACAACCCAGCGCTAGTCATCTAGTTCATGTTCCGTGCTGATTCCTGACCCGGACCGCGGCCTCCAGGTCTGTACCAATGCAGACTGCAGCCGGGTACCCTGGAACCGCTGCAATTAGTAACCAAGACTGATCGAATAAGGAACAAAGTCAAAGTTTTGGAAACCGGAACAAGAAACAGCGAGCCTGTAGTCGAGAACTACATAGGGAGGAAGCTTTTCTTTAACATAGCCTATTTGGTGTGTAGACTTGGTATCTACAGTGGAGTCTGATAAGATGTGGATGTTGAGGGAGATTACAGTTAGACGTAATATTGCTGATAATTTTGAACTCTAGTTTCATCCAGGAGATAGGAGAATCAGTGTGAAGATACGTGTTAATTTAGATTGCACTATAACAGGCGAAATATTACTGCTACCATAGTAATCATTGAGATTAATCGTATGAACATACCTTACCATATTGATTAATCATTGAGAGGAATTACACGCATATACTTTACGAAATCAATTGATCATCTAGATTAATTATACATCATCACCTTCATAAATCAATCTCTGAGATTAATTTTCAGTATATGTACTGTCAGTATTGTGTTACACCTTGATACGATTCAGTTGCAATCTTTTTGGAAGCATCCGAATCTACGATCTGCATTTGTCCTCTTTCCGTCTACGATCTCTACTGACTTCCCAATCATTTGAACTCGAAATACGTAGTAAGATTTTAGATAAGAACTAGAGCCGTGCACCTAGGGCATACTCAAGTATTGCCAGATACTTACTCATACGTAGAGCTACTTAGGTGAAAGTACCCTCATTACAAGATTGAACTTGAACTTAGACATCTAACAATCCATTTGCCTCAGTAGTTGGAACATCAGCCGATCATAGTCGGCACTGCTTTTATTGAAAATTAATGCCTCGCCTTAAGGATTATTTGGCTTGCATCATGAATTAGCTCAGCGACCGACCGATATTATACAAACATAGAACATGACGCATCAGCTCGTATTGACTACCGAGTCTGACGTTGCAACGCATACTACCACACAGGAATGAGCAGGGTTGCTTTAAGTCTCTTATCTTCAGCCAGTGTCATTATTCCCTCAGTCACATCATGCTGAGGTCGAGACCATTCTCTTTGACTGAGGAGTACCCTGATTACTCCTACTGCCTGAGGCAATAGGTCAGAAGTCCCACATACTCACATATTGACTATCAACTGCTGTGTCTGCGTGTCAGAGCATTCTCCAGTTCAATCAGACATAGTCCCACTGGTTTCAGAAGTAATGAATGTGGTTGGAAAGTATGCGCACTGCTGAAGCTTTTGACTTCCCAGTTATGGCAACATAGCTGCATCATTAAAAGTGAATCTGCTAAGCTCTGGTGCTTAACCAATCACCACATGACTCATTTGTAGCCCTGCTAATGGCCACATGACTGGTTTTCCTGTAACGCCATGAATAGGTGTTATGCATGCTACATGACTAGACCTGGAGTAACTCTGTAACATGTATTCAATAGGCTAATACAGTACCATTGTAGCTGCTAAGGGAAAACCCCTAACACCACAAGGTGTTCCCACTCCTGAGAAGATAGGCTCAAAGATTTCACTTATTCACATATTGCACGTAGGTCTGCTGCACACAGTAATTCTGCGGAATCTGCAACTTAACTGTATGTTGTCCAGCTAGATAAGATATAGTAGGTGTGGTTGAAAACCAGGCACACAACTAACACTTTCAAACGTTCCAGCTAAGGCAACATGATCGCATCATCATACGTGAATCTGCCAAGGTCCATGTAGGGTAAATCTTTGTTCAATCAACATATGGCTCACAGTGTAATTCCGCTATGGACTGCTTGACTGACCAATCATGATGTCACTGCGTGAACAGGAGTACCAATCTTCACCATGTAACGTCAAAAGTGTTGACCAATAATCATTATGTATCATTACCACTGCTAAGGGAAAACCCCTAACAATGAATAAGAAAGAATTTCTACTTGGACAAGTATTGAAAGTAAAGGTGATATGCCAAAAAGGATGAAAGAAATTATGTTATACTTAGGATGAAAATCATAAAACTATTACAGTAATAGAAACAGTTTCTACAGATGGCTGAGTACTTTCATCAATGTATATTTACAAGGGCTCAACACACCTAATAGGATAGTGTGCAGCAGTAAAGGTGACTGATAATGCAACAATTGCTTGTACTCAGAAGGATTGAACCAACTGAGAATTAGAATTTAAATGGATTAAAGAAAATGTTAATAAATTTCCCTGAAATATATATATACTCCTACCCCATTTGAAGTATAGTATGTAACAGTTCTCTCTAAGTGCAAATGGAAGATTGTATATTGCTTTTCTAGATGGTTATAATTTTCACTGTTCAGCTGAGTTTTATTCTTACTGTCTAAGCAACTATATATATCCTCTCTAGCTTCCATTCCACTCAATACATATCATACAGCCTCCTGATGAGGGTCTATTTGGTCTATTGCAGCACAAATACAGTACTGAGCTTGATGGGTGGATGAGAAGAGGTGGCAATGCAATCAAAAAGGTCAATTTTAAAAGTAAGTTCCCATTTAAATTTATTTGGTGCACTGAATCTAATGGCACTATGGACTGGTAATACATGCAGAAAGAATAGCATACATATCTAAGAATATTTACACTGCATTTGGAACTTTTGATATCTGGGCATTGAACCTACAAAAGATTTTTGATCACCAAATACAATTAATCACTTATTTTGGCATGGTAATAGAACTCACTCTTGAAAGTCTACCTTCCTCAATACCCAGAGACCTTTGAAGTATCAGACCACTCCAACATAATGCTCTGCATCCAATCATAAGGGATGCACTCTCTTTTCATCAGCTTAACCAATTGGTTAGTCACTTTGGTACATCTGTACTGGGGGTAGTGTTAGCAATGGTTCCGGACTGTCATTTCCAGTCCGGGTCCAGGTCCCAACTGAACCACTGGCAAATTGGCGGTCCCGGTCATCGGTATACTTGAACCGTCAACTCGGGTACGGTTCAATGGTAAACTCCAAACCCGTCTGAATTGGGCGGGTTGTCAGCGGGTCGCCCAGTGGTTCTATCTATTGATTCATATATAGCTCTTGATTTCGCAGTGTGTTAATAGTATCTTATCAAAATTGCGTTTTCAACAACCAATAATATGTTTTTGGATGTTTTGCAGTTTGCAATAGCGATCAATTAAGAATCCATGTTTTAACTTTGATAAATTGTATTTTTGCCTGTCAAGGGGGTTGAGAACTCGATTATGTACGCGATGATCCGTGTGATACCTTGATTACGAGATATGCAAGACATAAAACTGTTGACACTCTGTTGACCCTCATTTTCAGGATGTGGCAGGGAGCATGTCACTGTTGTTTTTGCCCCTGAAGGCTGCCAATAGCTCATGAATGGATATCTGCAACCAATCAGAACATAGATTAACCAAGATGCAAAGCTGAAAATCGTTGACACTCCATTGACGCTTAGTCTCACAATAGGGCAGTGATGGTGTTGCAGTCTCTTTTGCCTATATAAGCTGCCAATATGTCGGTTATGCATAACAGCGACCAGATCACTGTTCAATGACCATACTTCCAAGACCACAAATCGTTGATGCTCTCTTGACACTCATTTTAATATATTGCCCATTCAACATCTGCTGCCATCGATAATTGTTTTCATCATGAGTTGAACTTATTGGTCGTCTTTCTGTCAGATTGAGACTCTGCCCTTTGGTAAAGCCGAGCGTAGTGACATTCTTGCACGGTTCGCACTCACATGACTAAAATTTATATATCTTGCCAAAGGATTCATTGCACCTGCTATACATCTGTTTATCAATCGATATTTACAAGCTACTGCTCACCATTCGCCCATAATATTTCTCTAACTGAAACTCGGTCAAGATGCATAAAGATGCTGGTGAAACATTGATGCATTCTATCCTACATTTTCTTCACTTGTTTATTCCTCCTCATTTCTATTGCATCAACTGTCGCCAACAGCTATTCAGCCTGTCTCTTTGACTTCCGTGAAGGCCGAATCAATCCAGGAACATATGGCACAGCACTCACATCCCGCTTCTCTGGGCATTCCCGCTCCTCGATGCCATTGCATTGCTCTATATCAGATTCAATGTATGCCACGCAATTGCCTTCACTGTCATTTGGATTATCCAAGTCGCCACTCCAGTTTAGCCAATCTTCGGGGTCCAAAATGCTTTCATGTACGCTGTTCTCATCACTTTCGACTGGATGAAGGTTGATTTGGCGGATTTGGCGGACATTTAATATTTGATTTCATCCTCCAGCAAGGCCCTTTGCAGATAAAGCTGGTGGCAAATGTGATTATTCTGACAATTTAAATGCAGCCGCACCATCATGTTGAAGGAGTGACCAGGATGCTATGACAATCACTTCCACGTCCGAAATGTATCCTATGGCTGTCATTTGCTTGTTTTGAGCATGAGAATCCTTCTGTGTAGCATGTAGGTTTTGGCCGCCCTGCCACATCTTTAAAATGCTGTGGGCCTTGGCCATTCTGTGCAATTTCCCATCCTCGGCCTCATTGTTCATTTCTGAGTCGGTTACTGGGTTCGTCATATCCAATGCTGGGTGATCCCTTGCGAAAATCCCATAATCGGCTCGGGCGAACTGCATTACAACAACTTCTTCGCAAATGGTCTCACCTGTGGTTTTTGACTGCCTCCAGCCAATGACATCTTGCCCAGGGGAAAAACTGCACACCATTCCGACACCGTGTGTTGTGATTGAGAATATATAGCGCGCCACATTGCAGAGATCAGCGTTTCTTGAGTGCGTTACCTCTTGCTTGTGCCACCAGTCGGTTATGTCTGGTATCAAAAATGTGCTGCTAATCTCCATTGGGAGGGAGTGGTAATTACTGAGATTTGAATTAATTTGCCCCCAGTTCTTTGGTGCTTCAGGCGGTGAATTCAAAGAGAGCCTGGAGGCGATCAATACGCATGCTGCACGATCGCTTCATCTGGGTGTCATTCCAGCCACATTGTTAGGTGTTAAGTATTGTCCAACATTGCGGGACAAATCATATGGATTAAAGGTTGATTAACCGCATCCTGAGGCCATAGCAGAGGGGACGAGATTGCTGCTCGGTATGTGTTTGGGTTTATCAACTGCCACACGTCGCTATTTGGGGCAGTCTTCATTCTCCATATACTTCAGAAAGGCCTGCTTGTATTGGGTAGTATAGGATTTCTCGTGCTCAGAGTTAATATCCATTCCGTTGTCCCACTTCCGAAATGATCGCAACTTCTGGAAAGGATCCAGAGTAAGTGCCGAAATGAGAAGCATACCCATCGTTAGAGTCACTTCAGCATAATATTTGGACAGCTTCAGTCGAGCTAACATCAAGGCAGAGAATAAATCTTCCTCCCACTGAGTCTTCTTCGTAGCCAACGCTCGCATCACGCCATCCATATGATCGATCATGTCATTGTAGACTGCGATCATGCGATGCAATGTGACTGTATGCCTCTTTGACATCAATAGAGTCCAATATCGGAATGGCCTCAAAACTTCCAAGATGTACTTAACAATCGTCCACTCATCCTGTGTTGTGAAGAGTGGCCGGTAATTGCTATATTTTGGATTTTGAAGCCACTCGCATGTGAATTCTGGAAATCGGTAGGCTCGATCAACCAACTCCAGTGTGGAGTTCCAGCGTGGCTTCACATCCATAATCAGTAGTACCCCAATGCAGACTTAGGCTTTTGGACGGTCAATGAGCTCATTTCAAAGACCAGGTTTCAGCGTAATCAATACAACAAGCATTCTCTGCTATATGACTGTCAGTTTCAGGACTTTCAAAATATCTTGAAATACATACTTTCTCAATTATCTTTGCTAAACCTGGACTCATGGCTGACATGTTGTTGATTCTAGCATTGCCCTCTTTTCGAAGTCTTTGACTCTTCCCAATTTCCATGCTTTCATTCTCTCCAAATTGCTAATCATGCTCATGGGCTTCCCAAGACTTGGTGCAGCCATTAACACCCAGCCTGCTCATGAATGCACCTAACGCCAGCTGTATGACATGCGCCATGCAGGGTATGTGGTTCCTCGATGCTGGCCACTCGATTCCGGAGTCCTCAACTGTTGATTGCAGCTCGCATGTCATTGAGTAATTGGAGGAAGCATTATCAGTTGTAATTCCAAGCAATCAGCTGTCGGTACGTTCAAAACGATCAAGCCCATCCATCAAATGTACCGCTCACCTTACCCCAGTGTGTTGGCCCTTGACCTATCATCCGTAATCAGCATTTGAAAGCGGACAACAATAGGTGATTAACCTCATTGAAAACGACTTGTGCTTTATGCAATGCCCAATTTTAATCCATATATTATGCAATGACTGACGTTATAGGAAGTTTTTTTGTTGATGTCCATCGGTCCAAAGCTAAACTAACTATATTTTGTGAAGGCAATTGCTCCTTAAATGCATCCATGGTCAGGGCATCTTCCCTCTGGCAAATGTTGCTAACGGTCGTGGCAGAAGGCAGCACAAGGTCACTTCATAATGCTTTATATGACCCTCAGAGCTCGAGATTTGAAATAGTGTTCCATGCCATATGAGCTGATACAAATCCTAACATGAGGTAGCGATTCCACGTGTCTTGGTGAAACTTGGAAGTTTCAAAGTCCTTAGCTGCCAGTTCGGAGTGTTTTGTCTGTCATTTCAGTCAATATGCCTTAACCTCGATGTGAAATATGAATTTCCTCTGCCAACTTACTATTGTAATTCCTCGACTTATGTACCTCTTGAGGATGGCCAAAGCTGTTCATTGACCGTCAAACTAGTCAATTCAGTAACTTCCAAATCTGTAAATTTGTTTAATTTTGCGATGTGACCTTTTGCCAGTAAGAGTTTCCCCATTGAGCTGGTCCCATGTTCTGATGAATGGCGAAGAACTTGATGACAAATGATACATATGCATCAGCAAAAAATATTTCCGTCCGGGCGGAATGGCTCCGTCAGAGTGGACGCGCTCCGTCAGAGCCGTCAGAGACACCCCAGTGGCGGATTACTCCGCGCCCGGCGTCAATTCAACGCGTCGCGTTCCATATCGCCCTCTGATCGCTGTTTCACCGTTTCTTCTCGTTCTGTCGGTCTCCTATTTTAAACGATCACTCTGGCGTTGT
>Ga0307512_10006795_pt1 | contig 11491 bp, 13 predicted proteins | sample 14_EM_MG_FD_200267 | JGI IMG/M metagenome (GOLD analysis project Ga0307512, IMG submission 200267) | Populus trichocarpa ectomycorrhiza microbial communities from riparian zone in the Pacific Northwest, United States - 14_EM | ecosystem: Host-associated > Plants > Roots > Unclassified | place... | reverse complement strand
ACCGAGTACAGCATACACCGAGTACAGCATACACCGAGTACAGCATACACCGAGTACAGCATACACCGAGTACAGCATACACCGAGTACAGCATACACCGAGTACAGCATCCACCCAAGATTGTTTGTCTTTCCTTCATTCTCATGATTACAAGTTGACCCCTGAATGTAGCATCAGCTTCCGGCGTGCCTCCCTACATCATCAACCGCCATCAGCCAGCCCTCCATGAGGGCTCAAAGGTGAAGTCACATTGTGACATTCCCACGGTTGCGACTTAACTAACTGATGAATAGAGTCGCAGCACCAGGTGCGCCGTACATCGACCGCCACCAAGTACTCGTCCAATCACACTCGATCATGGCCTCCAAGTGTATCTCCAAACTCGCTCGCTTACGGCCTCCAAGTGCATCTCCAAACTCGCTCGATCACGGCCTCCTGTGCATCTCCAAACTCGCTCGAGCATGGCCTCCAAGTGCATCTCCAAACTCGCTCGATCATGGCCTCAAAGTGCATCTCCAAACTTGCTCGATTACGGCCTCCAAGTGAATCTCCAAACTCGCTCGATCACGGCCTCAAAGTGCATCTCCAAACTTGCTCGATTACGGCCTCCAAGTGCATCTCCAAATTTGCTCGATTACGGCCTCCAAGTGCATCTCTAAACTCGCTCGATCACGGCCTCCAGGTGCATCTGGAAACTCGCTCGATCACGGCCTCCCATTGTATCTCCAAACTCGCTCGATTACAGCCTCCAAGTGCATACCTCCAATCTTGCTCGATCACGGCCTCCAATTGTATCTCCAAATACGCTCGATTACCGCCTCCAAGTGCATCTCCAAATTTGCTCGATAATGGCCTTGGAGTGTATCTCTGAGTTCACTCGGTCATCATTCTCAGGCGCACCTCGAATTGCTCTCCAGCACTGCCTGCAGCCAGTCCAGATATACCGTGTGTAGATGGGTAGCTATATAGATAAATAGATACATAGATACATAGATGACAATACAAACTGAATACACGAGTTTTAAAAATCGTTGAACGATGAGTAGTAGCTATGATTTCCAGGTGCACCAGCGGCAATCCCAAAGAAGATGTTTTGCCCAGACTGCGGTACTGTGATTCGAGGTGCTCCCAAACTTGTCGTCGGCGTTCCCAGACTTGTCGTCGGCGCTCCCAGACTTGTCGTCGGCACTCCCAGGCTTGTCGCCGGCGCTTCCAGGCCCTCCCAGGTGCACCCAAAGTTCTCTCCGGCACTCCGAGGTGTTCCCAAACTTATCACTGGTACTCCTGTACCAGTCATCAGAGATCCCAGTTACTCTGAAGGCCGGCTGGAATGCCTTCCTAGGGTCTGATACTCTCCTGAAATTGACGCATCTAAGTTTACACTCCACATCCTCTCAGACACTCCTGGAGTCTTCCAGTGACTAAAATACATTTTGCTGATGTTTATGATCTTCACCGCTTTGAATCCGCCACAGAGCATTTGGAATTCATTGATTCCCTTCTGGCAGACAATCAGTATCTTTTTCCTGTAGCAGAGTGTGTGGAAGGTGGTGTACACGGTCCAAATCCAATGCAGAGAGAGTCCAAAGCTGCTAACAAATGGCCAGCGTCCACTTTACTTCCTGGCGGAAGCAATCACAGGGTTTATCTACATCAAATTCTATCATCGGGCAAATAACCGCGGTAAGTATGCTGATGGATTGTATAATTCCATGATTGACGACAAGGACGGTCATATACCATCGCCACCGATCATGTTTATCTGCACCGCGTTGTGCCATGCTCTCGTGGAGTGGCGAAAGAACAAAGGTGTTCATCCGAAAGACTCCAAGTCAGAGCTGAAAGCGGACAGACCTGATCGCTCGAACTACTTCAACTACAAGAATGACGGTGGTAAGAACGCATCCTGCTGCGCGGGTCGCAAGATGTTAACCTCGCCTGGCATTGCAGACACATATACATTCATGATGAATACCTGGAACACACTACCGGAGAGCTACCAACAGAGGGTGTATAAAAACACTCTTGCTAAAGTCAAGTGTCAGATCCAACAGGCGCAGAACCCAACGCCTGCCAAGGTCATCAGCATAGAAGCAGTCGGTGTTGACAATGCAATTCTTCTTGACTATTTGACCTCGGAAGTAGGGCTTGAGGAGCCTGAGATCGAAAGCACTGACCCAAACATCCCGATAGACAACAATAGCACAGATGGCGAACTGCATTGCGGGAGGCCAGGGGGCAGCCGGGATTACGAAGATGAAGGTGACGAAAGTGACGAGCTCGATGCCATCCCCACCACCAGCCGGCGACAACGGCCCACAACTGTACTCAAGAGGTTTGACCTGGGAACCAGTGATGTCGATGGGTATGAGGGCGACGATGGCGATGATGCGGATGAGGATGAGGAGGAAGAAGCATTGCTAGCCGATGATGGATCAACGCAGAATGTGGAGGACTGAGGGCATAGTACTAGAGAGTGTGAAGATTGGACATGGCGATGATGAGGATGTGGATCAGGAGGAAGAAGCATCGCTCGCCGATGATGGATCAACACAGAATGTGGAGGACTGAGGGCATAGTATTAGAGAGTATGAAGATTGGACAGTATATTTCAGGCCTGTAAAGTACGATAATGGCGAATCAAATGCAACGGCAAGCGATGTATCCGAAGCGAAGACTGTATTGTAATAAGTGTCAACATCTCAAAACTAAACATATATGAGGAGAGTGTGGCATCCGATATATAGCAATAAGCAGAGAGGTGAAATGTGGCACTCGGCCAGAGACAGGCTTAACCATTGCCAGGCATTGTGTAAACTGCTTTAGCATAACTACAGCCCCTGCGAAGAGTGTAACACACGTGTCGTTCTGATGATGCGTAAACGTCACCGCAGAATAAAGGAGGTATGTATGCAACGCAACCTGTCGCCTGTGCGACAGGTAGCGTGTAATTCTCCATCAAAGGGTACCAGGGTCCGTCAGAGCCGTCAGAGCCACCCGGAACACCCGGCTGTTTCAGACAGACACTAAGGTCGTTGCTGATGAAGATGGGCACAATTTCTTAAAATTTATGATTTCTTCATAATTTATCGAAAAGGATCAGCAAACCAGAAGGCCGATATACTTTCAAGGTGCCCGGCGTACACCTCTAGAGTGGGAGGTACAACAGCAGTAATGGAGAAACCGCTGTTAGGCCCAGAACAATGGTTAGAAGTAGGAGCCATGGAAATAGAGGATGATGATTACGTTACTATCGACATAGGAGCTTTGGATATTGATTTGCTTATACCAGCACGAACAGAGGGAATCATACTGGACGCAAAACTGGACGATCAGTATTTGGGTATATGCCGAGCAATAGCAAAAAGTAATACCGTGGATAAAAGTTATTCTATTGAGGATAATCTGTTGTGTTGGAAAGGAAGGATATATGCACCGAAGAGGACAAGAGAAAGGATTATGAAGTCAGAACATGATTCTAAAGTGGCAGGACATTTCAGAAGAGACAGAACCCTGGAACTCATTAGCCGGAATTTTCATTGGCCGAATATGGAAGAACAGATTCAAAAGTTCTGCAATGAATGCAACAATTGTCAGAGAAGGAAAGCACCGAGACATGCAAAGAATGGGCTGCTACATCCTGTGGAACGACCCAGTCAACCGTGGACACCTATATCTACGGATTTTATTACCGACCTACCTTAGTCAGGAGGAATGAGTAATATCCATGTGGTAGTGGATAGGTTTACAATAATGGCACATTTCATACCAATCGATAAAAAGGATTCACCAACAGTCGCTAAAGTATATCTCGTACAGGTATGGATGTATCATGGTTTCCCAGAAGATGTGGTTTCAGATAGAGATGGAATCTTTACCGGTCAATACTTCACAGACCTGGATAATTTTTAGGGAATTAAGGGATCCATGAGTACGGCCTGTCATCCGGAAACTGATGGACAAACAGAAAGCACAAATCCAGTGATTGATACCTACCTCCGATCTTATTGCGACTACGAGCAGAATGATTGGGCAGAGATGCTGCCGATGACCGAGTACGCTTATAATAATTCGAAACATTCCTCTACAAAGATTTCTCCATTCTGTGCACTTTACGGATATGAACCCAAGACGAACTGGCCTACAAAGGTTGATTTCAACAATCCAGCTTCTGAAATATTCGGTCATTATGTGACAGGAGTACATAAGACGCTATCCGAGAATCTAGACAAAGCCAGAGAATTGATGGGGAAATATTATAATAAGAAAAGAGGGACGATTGAAGACTTCAACAAGGGAGAATTGGTTATGCTTGAACGGAAGGAATATAAGAGCAAAACTTTGATGCAAGAATCTCGAAGACAAGATGTATGGACCGTCTCAGGTACTCTCGGTCCGCCACAATAATCGATACAGCGAGTTGGAGTTACCTCCGTGGTGGAAAATTCTTCCAACATTTAAAGTCTCTTTGCTGGAACGATATCAAGGATCGGACCCTGGGAAACACATTGTCCAAATAGAAGCAGATGATGCAGAATCGATTATGAAATCCATATTTGCAAGTGGACCTTCGAATGACAACGCAAAGGAGCATGTGTTTTTGGTGAAGTGGGAAGAATTTTCGCACGAAGATAATACTTGGGAATCATTCCACAACGTGAATGATAATGCAAGAGAATTGTTGGAAAATTTTTATGTGGAGAATCCAAATGTGGAAAACGATAAAAGATTTGGGAACCAGGTAGGAGGAGATAAGAAAGAAAGATGGCAACAGCGCAACAAGAAAAGCATTGATTTTTATCTTTATCATTTGTTATTTTGTTTCGTTATCTGAGTGGTATCTTTGGTTTTGTTCACTTCCTAAGACGGAGCTACCATTGGGCCACCGGTCCTAGAGAGGGAGGTAATGTTAGGGTTTCAACCTAGCAGCGGTAATGATACATCAGTGGATTGGTTAGCAGGTACTTAATTGCATAACACCTACCTGTGTGAGCTTCATGATGTTTGTCAGTCAAGTGATCTTTAGTGGGATTACACTTGAGCCGCGTGTCAATCAATTAGTGACAAGTTAGCTCACACTAGCAGATTCAAATGTGCTGACGCTACTATGTCGCATTTACTGCAAAGTGGAAAACCTTCAACATTGCACATAGTGATTCGCCACATTTACTACATCTTGACTAGCGGGGCAACACACAGTTCAGTTGCAAAGGTGCAAAATTACGTGTGCAGCAGATGATAAGCAAAATGCGAGTACGTAGGGATTTACAGGCCTTGTCGCACAGAGAGAGGGATTCATCCTTTAATGCTCCTTGGCCTACGGAAGTGCCGAGACCTAAGCATGCTCTTTCTGAGGGATTAATGACATTGGCTGAATATAAGAGGCCAGAAGATAACCTGCTTGTTGGTTCGAGTCAGTATGCATTGCAACATCATAGACGTGTCATAATCCATGTTGGCAGAGTATAGGTTGGTCGCCGATTAAATCACTGAACGCATTGCCGAATAGCCAAATTAAATGTCAAGGCATTGAATAACCTAGAGTTAATATAAATTGCGATAAGCACTGATAAGACTATGCGTAGTGTAAGCAACGGTTGGGGACCGTCACTTCGTGTCCAGCTCCGGGTCCAAACTGAACCGTTGCCACATCAGCGGTCTGGGTTGTCGATGAACATGAACCGTCAATTCGGGTATGGTTCGATGGTAAACTCCCAACCCATCTGAATTGGGCGGGTTGTCAGCGGGTCGCCCAGCTGGTCCATCCATAGATTCATATAAGGCTCTTATTTTTGGAGTATCTCAATAATATCTTATCAAAATCACGTTTTCAACAACCAATAATGTGTTTTTGGATGCTTTCCAGCTTGCAATATCGATTAATTTGGAATCGGTGTTTTACCTTTGATATATTGTATTTTTACCTATCAGGGCGGTCTATAATTGTGGTATGAACGCAAAGATCCACACGATGCCTTGATTACCAAATATTCCACAACTAAATCTGTTGACGCTCTGTTGACGCTATTTTTCAAGATGCGGCAGGGACCATGTCGCTGTTGTTTGTCCAGTAAAGGCTGCCAATATTTCATAAATGGATGTCTGCAACCAATCGGAACATAAATTACCCAAGATGCAAAGCTGAAAATCGTTGACGCTCCATTGATGCTCATTTTCAGGATGTGGCAGGGAGCATGATGCTGTAGTTTTTCCCAGTAAAGGATGCCAATATCTGGTAAATGGGTGTCTCTAACCAATCAGAACATAAATTACCCAAGATGCGAAGCTAACAATCGTTGACGCTCCGTTGATGCTCATTCGCAGGATGCGGCAAGGAGCATGTTGCTGTAGTCTTTCCCAGTAAGGCTGCCAATATCTGGTAAATGGATGTCTGCAACCAATCAGAACATAAATTACCCGTGATGCAAAGCTAAAAATCGTTGACACTCCGTTGATGCTCGTTCTCAGGATGCGGCAGGGAACATGTCACTGTAGTTTTCCCCAGTAAAGGCTGCGAATATGTGATAAATGGGTGTCTGCAACCAGTCGGAACATAAATTACCAAAGATGCGAAGCAAAAAATCATTGATGCTCCGTCGACACTCATTCTCAGAATGGGGCGGTGACAGTGTTCCTGTCTCTTTTGCCTAGAACAGCTGCCAATACATCAGTTATGCATAACAGCAATGAAATTGCTGTTGAATTACCGTACTTACAAAACTACAAATCGTTGACGCTCTGTTGACGCTCATTTTAATGTATTTTCCATTCAACATCTGCTGCCATCGATAATAGTTTTCATCATGATTTGAACATATTGGTAGTCTTTCTGACAGATCGAGACTTGGCCCTGTGGCAAAGCTGAGCACAGTAACATTCTTGCACTGTTCGCTCTCACACAACTAAAATTTATGTATCTTGCCAAAAGCCACATTGCGCCTGCTATACATCTGTTTATCAACCGATATTTACAAACTACTGCTCACCATTCACCCATAATATATCTCTAACTAAAACTCTCTGTCAAGATACATAAAGAAGCTGGTGAATTATTGATGCATTCTGTCCTACTTTTTCTTCGCTCCCTTATTCCTCCTCATTTCGATTGCATGGACCGTCATCAACACCATTTCAGCCTGTCTGTTTGACTTCCGTGTAGGCCAAATTGATCCAGGAACATTTGGCGTGGCGCTCACATCCCGCTGCTCGGCGCATTCCGAATCCTCGATGCTATTGTCTTTCTCTATATCAGCTTCATCATCCGCTGCCCAATCGTCTTCACTGTCATTTGGATTATCTAAGTCCCCATTCCAGTTAAGCCAATCTTCGGTGTCCGAAATGCTTTCAGGTGCACTATCCTCATCACTTTCGACTGGATGACGGTTGATTCTTCACATTCAGCAAACATTCAATATTTGAGTTCGTCCTCCAGGGAGGTCCTTTGCAGACAAAGGTGGTGGCAAAGGAGATCTTTCTGACAATTTGAATGCAGCCGCACCATGATGTTGGAAGAGTGACCAGGGTGCTTTGACGATCTCTTGCGTGTACGAAATGTATTCCACGGCAGTCATCTGCTTGTTTTGAGTGCAAGATTCCTTCTGGGTAGCACGTAGGTTTTGGCTGCCCTGCCACATCTCCAAAAAGTTGTGAACCTTGGCCATTCTGTGCAATGTCCTTTGCTCAGCATATTTCTTCGTTTCCAAGTCGTTTTCTATGTTTGGTGTATCCAATAATGGGTCAGCGCCTGCCAAAATCCCATTATTGGCTTGAACAAACTGCCTTACAATGACTTATTCGTGAAGGGTCTCGCCTGTTGTTTGTGACTGCCTCTAGCCTATAACATCTCCGCCAAGGGAAACACTGGCCTCCACTGCAACACCATGTGGTATGATAGAGACTATGTCGCATGCCACATTGGAGAGATCGGCGAACTTGGAGTGCGTTTCCTCTTGTTGGCGCCACTAGTCGGTTATGTCTGGTAACCAAAATGTACTGCTAATCTCCTTTGGGTCGGAGTGGTAATCATTGAGATTTGGATTAATTTGCCCCCAGTTCTTCGGCGCTTCAGGCGGCGAATACAAATAGAGCCTGGCAGCGGTCAATAAGCGTGCTGCGCAATCGCTTCGTCCGGGTGTCTTCTCAGCCACATTGTTAGGCGTTTAGTAATTGTCATCATCGCTGGACAAATCATATGGATCAATGGATGATTGACAGGATCCTGAGGCCGTTGTAGAGGGGATGAGATTGCTGCTCGGTAAGCGTTCGAGTTTATTGACTGGCACATGTCGATGTTTGGGGCAGTATTCATTCTCCACATACTTCAGAAAGGCCTCTTGGTATTGGGTTGTATATGATGTCTCGTCCTCAGGATTAATATCAATTTCGTTGTCCTGCTTTCTAAACGATCGGAGCTTCCGGAAAGGATCGAAGATGTGTGCAGAAATGAGAAGCATGCCTGACAATGGAGTCACTTCAGCATAATATTTGGTAAGCTTTTGTCGAGCTAACTTCACGGCAAAGAATAAGTCCTCCGTCAATTGAGTCTTCTTCTTGGCCAATGCTTACATCACGCCATCCATGTGATCGAACATGTCATTGTACACTGTGATCACGTGATGCAATGTGACTGTATCCCTCTTCGACATCCACAGGGTCCATTATCAGAATGGCCTCAAGACTTCCATGACATATTTCACAATGGTCCATTCATCTTGAGTTGTGAAAAGTGGCAGGTAATCAGTGTATTTTGGATTTTGAAGCCACTTGCGTCTGAATTTCCATAATTGGTAGGTGCGCTCGAGCAACTCCAGTGTTGAGTTCCAATGGGTCTTCACATCCTTAATCCAATGTGCCGCGATGCGGACTTTCGCTTTTTGACTGTCAATGACCTCGTTTCGACGACCAGGTGTCACCATAATCAATACCACAAGCATTCTCTGCTATATGAAAGTCAGTTTCAGGACTTTCAAAATATCCTGAAATACGTACCTTCTCAATTATCTTTGCTAAACCTGGTCTCATGGCCGACACCTTATTGATTCCAGCATTGGCCTCTTTTCGAAGTGTTTGACTCTTCCCAATGCCTATGCATACATTCTCTCCAAATTACTGATCGCGCTCATGGACTTCCCAAGACTTGGTCCGGCCTTTTTCTCCCAGACTGCTCATGAATTCACCTATAGCCAGCTGTATGACGTGTGCCATGCACGGTATGTGGTTCCTCACTGCAGGCCACTCGATTCCAGAGGCCTCAAGTGTTGATTGCAGCTCGCGTGTCATCGAGTAATTTGAGGAGGCATTATCCGTCACAATTCCAAGCAAACGGCCGTTGGTAAGCTCAAAACGATCAAGCATGTACTTCAAATGTACAGCTAGCCTTCCTCCAGTGTGTTGGCCCTTAACCAATCATCCATACTTAGCTTTCGAAACGGGAAAAGAACAGGTGATCAACCTCATCAAAAGCGAGTTGAACTTCGCGCAATGCCCGATTGCGATCCATATACTAAGCGATGACCGACATTATTGCTAGTTTGTTTGTTGATGTCCATCCGTCCAAAGCTAAACACACTTTATTTCGTGACAGCAATTGCTTCTTCATTGCAGCCACGGTCAGTACATATTCCGTCCCGCATATGTTGCTACGGGTCGTAGCCGACAGCAGCACTAGCTCATCGCATAACGCCTTATATGACCGTCGTAACTCTAGATTTGATATAGCGTTCCATCGAATATGAGCCGAAACAAATCCCAACATGAGGTAGCAATTCCACGTGTCTTGGTGATATTTGGAGGTTTCAAAGTCCTTAGCTGCCAGTTTGGAACGGTTCTTCTGTCATTTCGGTCAATCTGGATCAACCTGGAAGTCGAATATGATTTTCCTCTGCGAACTTCCTATTGTGATTCCTCGACTTCCTTGCCTCTTCAGGATGGCCAAAGCAGTTTCGTCGACCGTCGAACTAGTCATTTCAGTAACCTCTAACTCTGTTAATTTGTTTAACTTTGCGATGTGAGCTTTGGCCAGCAAGTGTTTCACCATTGAGCTGGTCCCATGTTCTGATGGATGGCGAAGAACTTGATGACAAACGATACATATGATGCCAGGGCTGCCGGTCTCCTCAATTCCGCAGTGTAAATAGAATCGCCAAGAAGACGCATGTGTAGAATTATTCCAAGCAGTAGGCCGCTTCGAGCCTACATTCATTGATGCCCACCAAGTATCGAAGAGTGTTTGTAAAGTAAGGTCGCTCAAATCACGAATCAAGACACGTTCATCCTTGGAAGAGATCATAACCTCAAGCAATGAGGTATTTCGAGATTTTGAATCTGGCATTGCAGTAGGAGTTTGATTGCTGCGTGATCCGACTCGAGAGGCTGCCAAAAGTTACATTATAGTAAAGAACAATGCGGATTCTTATATATTGACTAGAGCTACAAGCAAAAAATAGTCATATCTGTGAGACATTGCATGCATATTTGCGAAGTTGTATACAACAACATATTGCAAAGACTGATTGCGTAAGACTCAATTCAGGAACAACACAATGCAGTTCATTACTGTGTAGCTTATTGAGCCCCCACAAAAGTTGTTGAGGTTCCAGGGGTGCTGAATTGTAGGAGGCGGACGCGATATCGTCACTATCATTTTTCCATATAAAGGCAGCGGATAAGTTGAATATGGGATAACGACTTTCCATAGCCCTTAGAGTGTGCAAGATGCAAGACTAAAAATCATTGACACTCCATTGACGCTCATTTTTAGGAGGTGGTAGCAATATCCTCACTAGCATTTTCCCCCATAGAGGCGGCCGATGAGTTGAATATGGGATAACGATGTTCCATAGACATTAGATTGTCTAAGATGCAAGACCAAAAATCGTTGATGCTCTGTTGATGCTCATTTTGAGGAGGTGGTAGCTGTAATGTCACTAGCATTTTTGCCCATAAATGCAGCCGATAAGCTGATTATGGAATAACGTCGTTCTATAGCCCATAGAGTGTGCAAGATGCAAGACCAAAAATTGTTGACGCTCCGTTGACGCTCATCTTTCAGAGGTGGTAGCTGTCTCGTCACTAGTGTTAGCAACGGGTCCAAATTCCCGGGCCGGTTCCAGGTACGGTTCCACCTGAAACCGGACCGTGGCAATGGGTCTTACCACACGAAAACCCGGCATTTCAAGTTCACAATTTTGGCTCCAATTAAGTATTTGAGTTCTGATTGTATCATGACATGATCGGTACGTAGATTGTGCAGTTTTAGCTTCTCTTTCACCTCCCGCTGTCCGATTTGCGATCAGACCAATATTCGTTGAGTCGCTATCGAAAACCCGCCAATTTCAGGCAAAATATTGCTCAATTTCACAGCGATTCAACGAATATTGGTCCTATCGCAAATCTGACAGCGGGAGGTGAAAGAGCAGCTAAAACTGCACAATCTACGTACTGATCATGTCATGATACGATCATAATTCAAATACTTAATTGGAGCGAAATT
>Ga0307512_10006794_pt1 | contig 11491 bp, 11 predicted proteins | sample 14_EM_MG_FD_200267 | JGI IMG/M metagenome (GOLD analysis project Ga0307512, IMG submission 200267) | Populus trichocarpa ectomycorrhiza microbial communities from riparian zone in the Pacific Northwest, United States - 14_EM | ecosystem: Host-associated > Plants > Roots > Unclassified | place... | reverse complement strand
GCAATTATACTACAGTATAGATTAGCTCAAAGGCGCTAGTCACTATGTTGGCATGCGTTTCCGATTACTGAACCATACGAGAGTGAGATGTCCAAGTTGAAGTTATGACCTGATATATGATATCATGTGGGTGTGGCCTGAGTTTCATCAGGAGCGTAACGCTTCAATACCGCACCGGCATGAACATGATAACCTTGGGGATTCGTGGCAATCTCTACTAGGCGCATTCTGAGCCGACTTGCCTAAGCATGCATGCGGACGATAATGAATGTAAGACGCAGAAGCACATTGCTATCAAAAACATGGAAAGGAAGAATGGGTGCGCATGCGTAACATCCCGAAGAACTTTCTATAAAAGAGGTCACATTGTTCCGGCAATGAAAAGAACAAGCTCTAGCAGCGAAAAACAGCAATACCTACCAGCGGAAGAAAACCGTTATTTATTATTAAGTTTTTATGATTCCTATACCTATCTATTTCTATATATAAAATTTATTAGCTTTGTGTAGCGGCAGCCCCGCACCTCTGGTAAGTATTATCCTGAACGAATGACTATTACCTTCGAGAACAAAACGATATTATAGACTACGCGTTAGAAAAAATCATTTGTTACGCCAGAAAACATCAGTACATTTTCATAGCGCAAAGTGTTTGGTGGATAGCTTCCGTTATTGGACTTGCAGACGGACTTACTACGCATATCGATAATCTGCGAATACGTTCCGAAGAGAATCAAGCATTATTGAAGGATCAACTTAATATCGTTCCCAAGGGAATCCGTGTTCATCCTGATAGGATATCCCAAATCGATAATGAAGATAGCGAGGATAATATCGAAGTTGATAATAGTCTAGACGATTGGGACTGAGCTACCGATATTATTCAAAGCGCTAAGAGGTTTATTGGCCAGTCCCGGAAGGAAAGGAAAGCTTTGAATCAGAAGCCTTGTGTGTTGTCTCGCACAAGATCGGGAAAGATTCCGGTGAAACCTTTAACGAAGAAACAAAGAAGTCGGTTACAGGCAATTCCAAAAGATACAATTACCGAATATCTGGAATCGAGGAAAAAGTGATATAAAATTAGGGAGATTACATGTACATGTAATATTGCCGATAGTATCTGAACGCCAGATTTATCAAGGAATTAATTATCTGGTTTAATCATACGAGTACATATGTACTGTCAGTATTGTTTTACACCACGATACGATTTAGTGGCTATTCATCAAATCGCTTCCAATACGACTATACATATCTGTCCCTGTTGCGTATACGACTTATACAGACTTCCAATACGATTTGTCTGGGAATACGCTTAAGGAATTACAATAGGATCTACGGCCGTGTACCTAGTATCTGCTTATAAGTATCTTAGGATATAAATAAGTATAGTTACTTAGGAGTTAAGCACCCCCGTAACACTTGCAGAGTCTGAGAGCACTGTGCTCAGCTCCAGGGGGGTCCGGGAGCGTCTGGAAGTACTTAGAAGCACTGGTGAGGTCGCCCGGAGTGTCTGGGAGGATTGCGTGTGGCTTCCGGACAGAATTACATTTTGCTGATGAAGTCGCAATCGCAATAGAGCAATCATCAGCATCAGACTCATAGCATCAAATTATTGTCACTGGAGACCCTCGAACATGACTATGAAGAGATCTCATTGTTCCAGCAATGAAAAGACAAGCTCTAGCAACGAACAGTCAGAAAAACATACCCGCGAATAACACCTTAAAATATTATTGTGTTCCTATAATACATATATCTATTAATATTATTATACCATATTATCAATAGCTTTGTAGCGGCAGCCCCGCACCTCAGATGAATATTACTTTTCAACACAAAGCCGACATGTTGTTGTGGACCTTTGCGAAGTTATTAGCTACTTTCGAGGAACGCCAATACCTATTGGCTGCTCAGTGCATTTGGTGGATAGCTGCTTTTGTTCCGCTGGATTTCGCATTACGATACTTGGTAGAGAACCGGAAGTTCCGTTCAGAACTACAGGCCGACATCGAGGAACAAGATCCAGTTATTACCTAAAGAGATATTTCTACAACGCCCCAAGATTTTCAACAACGATCAGTGTCAGACCAATACGAGGCACCTGCGCGAAATCAGTCTCCAGCTGATCCTTTACTGCGAACTCGGAAAGGAAGGGTCAACCTGATAATTAAAACCAAGAAACAACTTAAAGCCAAAAGGAAGTGATTGTAGAAAATCGAGAAAAGAAAAAACGGTATCGATTGGTTATATGTACTGCCGACATTGCTCAACGCCACGGTTAGATTTGGTTGCAATTAATTCAGATGCATCCAAAACTACGATTACCATTTGCCCCATTTTTGTATTTGATCTTTACTGGTTACCAATTAATTTCAACTGGAGATACGCTTAGGAAGGTGATAGTATCTAGGGCCTTTCTAAAAGTATATATACTGTATGGAAAGTAACCCCCTAACAGCAGCTATGGACTATGAAACTTCCGAATTTCACCAAGATGCGTGGAATTGCTACGTCATGTTAGGATTTGTTTCCGCAGATAAGCCGTGGAATGCTATCTCAAATTTCGAGCAATGACAGGCATATCAAGCATGACTCAGTGACCTTGTGCTGCCGTCCACAACAACTCTTAGCAACATTTGCCGGAGGGAATATGCACTGACTGTGGATGCAATCAACAAGCAATTGCCATCATGAAATAAAGTTAGTTTAGCTTTGGATGGATTGACATCAACTAACACACTCGCCATAAAGTTGGTCATTGCTTACTATGTGGATCACAATTGGGCATTGCGTGAAGTACAGCTCGCTTTCGATGAGGTTGATCGCCTGTCCTTTTCCAGTTTGGAAAGCTAATTAAAGATGATATGTCAAGGGCCAACATACTGCAGCAGGGCTAGCCGCGCATATGAAAGACGTGCTTGTTCGTGTTCAGCTTACCGATGGCTGTTTGCTTCAAATTACGACTGATAATGCTTCCACAAATTACTCGATCACATGCGAGCTGCAAACAACATTTGACGACTCCGGAATCGAGTGGCCTGAATTGAGGAACCACCTACGATGCATCGTGCACGTTATCCAGCTTGCTTTGGATGCATTCATGAGGAGTCTCAGTGTAAATGGCCACACCAAGTCTTGGGAAGCTCCTGAGCGCAATCAGCGATTTGGAGAGAATGACAGCATAGATATTGGGAAGACTCAAAGACTTCGAAAACAGGGCAATGCTAGAATCAATAAAGTGTCGGCCATGAGACGAGGTTTAGCAAAGATTATTGAGAAAGTACGTATTTCGAAATATTTCGAAAGTGCTGAAACTGACCTTCATAGTATAGCTGAGAATGCTTGCTGTATTGATTCCGCTGACACCTGGTCGTTGAAACGAGTTCATTGACTGTCAAAAAGCCATAGTCCACATCTCAGTACTACCAATTATGGACATGAAGACACATTGTAACTCGACGCTAGAGTTGCTTGAGTGAGCTTACTAATTACGCGAATTCACATGCAAGTGGCTCCGAAATCCAAAATACAGTGAATACTGGCCACTCATCACAACACAGGATGAATGGACAATTGTCAAGTATGTCATGGAAGTATTCAGGCCATTCCGATATTGGACCCTGTGGATGTTGAAGAGGCATACAGTCACAATGCATCACGTCATCACAGTCAGTAACGACATATTCGATCATATGGATGGCGTTATGCGAGCTTTGGCCAAGAAGAAGACTCAGTGGAAGGAAGACTTGTTTTTCGCCATGATGTTAACTCATCAGAAGCTGTCTGAAACTCATGCTGAAGTGACTCCAACGACAGGTGTGCTTCTCATTTCAGCACATATCCTTGAGCTTTTCCGGAAGTTGCGATCATTCAGGAAGTGGGACAAGGGAATGCACATTTATCCTGAGGATGAGACATCCTATACTCCCCAATACCAAGAGGCCTTTCTGAAGTGGGTGGACAATGAATACTGTGCCAAACATCGACATGTGCCGGTCAATAAACATGATAGCATACTGAGTAGCAATCACATTCCCTCCGCAACGGCATCAGGATCCGGTCAATCGTCCGTCAGCAAAATGTCGATCGGTCCGGAAGCCGCATCCATCCCTCCCAGATACTCCGGTTGACCTCACCAGTGCTTCTAAGTACTTCCAGATGCTCCCAGGCCCCCCTGGAGCTAAGCAAAGTGCTCTCAGACTCTGCAAGAGCATTCTCAGGTGCTCCTGAAGACAGCTGCAGTTATGGAGGTGCATTCAGGATGCTACGAGCTTTGAGTTATAGGATAGTCAAATGTTGGACCAGCTGAGACCTCTGTGCAGGTCTGCGGAAAACTTTGAGAGCAGCTGAGACCGCTGCGGAGACCACTGCGGAAGCTCTGCGGGAGACTTGGTGCCGTACTCTCACAGCATTGATTCTTATGGTTCCATAACCACAAGGCCTTTTGTGTATCATATTCGTCTTTGTTACAGTCACAGGATTCTCTGCATCATAATATGGCATGCATTATTTAAGTCTCTCTATATATACATACGGTCAATCTGGCCGCAGATGGTAGTGAGGCATAATGGATGGAGCACCGGGAGACGCCCATGGAGAGACCTTAGAGATGCACCACTTGCAGGCCGTTGTGGTGAAATGACGGAGCTAGAAGGCAGAGACGCCACCATGAACACTCCACCTCACCTCTCGCGTCATCCAAACAGAAATGGTGAGAAGGAGTGGTTCTGGCTCGAGGAGCGTAGGAAGAGGGTGAGGATATATGATACTACCCAGCGGTGAGGATCCGCGCAATTGCGTGGAACCACGGAAAGAGCAAGTGAGACCCAAAGTTTGAAAAGATAGAGTGTGAATTTTCGGTGTAAGATAGGATGGGATGAAAATGAGATGATGTCTAACCACCCCGGGGTCTCCCAACTATATACTCCCTGTCGCTCTGTCCCACTCTGTTACCCCGGTATCTCCGTACACCCGCCATTGCTCTTTAAAGATGTACTTGGAGGCCGTGATCGCACGAGGTTGGAGATGCACTTGCAAACCGGGATCATGTGAACTCAGAGATGAATCACGAGACCGTGATCGAGTTTGGAGATGCACTTGGTGGCCGTGATCGAGCGAGTTCAGAGATGCACTGGAGGGCATGTTTGAGTGACCTCAGAGATGCACTTGGAGGCCATGATCGAGCGAGTATGGTGATACAATTGGAGGCTGTGATCGAGTGAACTCAGAGATGCACTCGGAGGCCGTGATCGAACAAGATTGGAGATGCACATGGAGGCTGAAATTGAGCATGTTCAGAGATACACTTGGAGGCCATGATAGATCAAGATTGGAGGAGTACTTGGAGGCGGTAGATTAGGAGGGAGGCGCAACGGGAGCTGAGACTCTATTCATTGGTTAACTCGTAATTGTGGGAATGTACAGAGCTGAGTACAGCAACATCTGCCAAGAGATGAGAAACTAGCAGCGAGTGGGAGACTGTCAAACTTGGGATGATGCAGTACTTGGTGTATGCTGTACTCGGTGTTAACTCAGGATCACGGCATGGTGAGATAGAGAGGGATGACTTAATGTTGTGTTCTTAGGTGATGGTAGAGTAGAGGACAAGAAAGAGAGAGATGAGATGAGAGGAGATGGGGGAAATCATTATGAGAAACTGGGACTTAAGAGAATTTCATGTGCGAGTCAATTTACCATCCCCAATACGGCAGGTACCAGTCCCGATCCGGCTGGTAATAAAACGATACAAGGTCTTCTAAACCCAATCAGGCAAGTCATACTCCTGATTTCTCATATCCGCTCGTATCCTCCATATCATTCTCATCCTCATCCCCCATCTCTCTGTTTCCTGCCCACATCTCTACCATCATTGCAGAAGACGAAGTCAAGTCATCCCTCTCTATCTCTCCATGCCGTGATCATGAGTTAACACTGAGTACAGCATTACACTGAGTGCAGCATACACCAAATACAGTGTTAGCAACAGGTCCAAATTGCCGAGTCGGTTCCGGGTCGGGTTCCAACCAAAACCTGACCGTGAGAAACAGGTCTAACCACCTGAATAACCCGGACTGTTGGAACTGGGACAGTTTTACCACCAAAACCCAGCCATTGCAAGTTCACAATTTTGGCTCCAATTAAGTATTTGAGTTCTGATCGTACCATGACATGATCAGTATGTACATTGTTCAGTTTTATCCGCTCTTCCACCTCCCGCTGCCAGATTTGTGATTGGACCAATATTCGTTGAGTTGCTATTGAAAACCCGCAAATTTCCCAAGAATTCTGGTGTTATTTCACCGCGATTCAACAAATATTGATCCAATCGCAAATCTGAATGTGGGAGGTGGAAGAGGGCATGAAACTGCACAATCTACGTATTCAGTGTGTTGTGATACGTTGAGATCTCAGACACATAATTTGGGCAAAAGGTGCACGAACAGTAAAATGGAACTGCAATCCAGGTATAACCCGGCCAAAGAACTGCGGGTTTATGTCTGGTCTGGGTAACAACCCCGCCAAGGCAAAGTGAGTCGGGTTTTGGACTGGGTCTGGAACCAAAACAAACCAAACCAAACCGCTGGTCAAACCCCGGACCACTGGCGGGTTACCCGGACTCATTGCTAACACTAACCGAGTACAGCATACACTGAGTGCACCATACACAGAGCATAGCTGTTACGGGGGTTCTTAGTCCCAATAATCAATACAATATTTATTGAACTAAGTACAGCCGCCTATCAAATCTCTTTCTTTCCTCTTCTTATCCTAAGACTCTACTCCTCATTCCTGTTCAACGAGGACTCCCGTTCTAAATCTGTACCACAACCCGTCTCCTCGGTAGACGTACACTACTCCTCGGCGTCGTACCACGAGTCCTCTGAAAATTCCTCGAACGGTAGTGAGCCAGTGTTCAGATATCGTAACACCAGATAATCGAGAATCTCTAATTGAACGAAACGATAAACCACTTGGTAGATGTGGATTAAATTGTGCTCATGTAAGGTGAACAGAAGATCGCCGAACAACGCGACAGTCCGTTGCAGTGCGAATTCGGCAGGTGTATATCTGTGACCAGGCATACAATGGATAATCTCGTAGGTTGATTAAGGAAGAAATACTGGCAACTTATTTCTTTAAGAGGTAGAATAGAATAGATAGAATTCTTGATAATATTTTAAGATCGTCTTCGGTGTTCTCTGAAAGCTAATGTGTTCGCTGATACTCCAAATACCTGCTACCAACGCTGGCTCTTTATAGCCGCAATTCTTTCTTATCCCTGATTGTGCTTATCTCGGCCACGCCCTCTCAGCGCCCGACAATAAATCACCACAACTCCCTCAGGTAATCGCGCCGCTGCAACGTGGTTTAAAAGCTTACGCTCCTGATAAGAATCAGGCCATCCGTCGCTCGATATCAGCTCATCCTTTATCTATCTCAGACATCTTTTGCATATCGTATCTATCGGTAGTTGGAACATCTACCAACCAAGTTGATAATGCTTATCGCCTAATAAATCCCTCAGATAAGAGATGATTTACTTGCGTCATAGATTTAATCGGCGACCAACCGATACTATGCCAACGTAGATTAATGACGCGTAAGGTCGTATCCGATACGAGCTTACATTGCGATCCAGACCTCCTGAACCAACAGACGGTGCTCACTCTAGGCCCTAAGCCTACGTCATTTAATCCCTCAGTCACGTCATGCTAAGGTCGAGACTTTTCTCTTGACCGGAACGTGCTTCCCCGAGTCCTAACCCGTTACGGGCAGGGGAGAAGAGTCCTCTTACTTGCTTTTGACTATCGACTGCCGTGTGTGATTACCACACATGTCTCGCATAGTTTCCAGGGTCTGAACAAAGCCCTCCCGCTTTGCGCGACCAACATGAACTCCTGCTAAAGAGCATGTTGCTGACCTCCTTGGTTTTCACATGCATAGGTGTTATGCATATCGTGGATATGTATGCATCTCGTGACTTAAATCAAATATCATTTATCGCTGCTAGGGACAACCCCTAACAATAGCATATACCTAGGACTGTCTGTCATCCCTTCAGTCTCACAAGTATGAGTTGACCTCTGAATGTAGCTTCATCATCAAGCGTGCCTCCCTACAGATCGACCGCCACCAACCAGCTAGCCATAACTGCTTCAAAGGTATAGTCACCTTGTCACATTCCCACAGTTTCAAGTTGACTAACAGATCAACAGAGCCTCATAAGCACCCGGCGTGCCTCCCATCGACCGTCTCCATATCAACCACCACCAAGTACTCCTCCAATCTCGCCCGATCATAGCCTGCAAGAACATCACCAAACTCGCACAATCACAGCATCGGAGTGCATCTCTGAGTTCACTCGATCTCGGCCTCCCAGTGCATCTCCAAACTCGCTCCATCACGGCCTCCAAGTGCCTCTCCAAACTTGGTCGATCTCGGCTTCCAAGTGCATCTTTGTGTTTACTCGATCTTGGCATCCGAGTACATCTCCAAACTCGCTCAACCACGGCCTCGGAGTGTATCTCTGAGTTCATTCCATTGTTGTTTTCAGGCGCACCTTGAATTCATCGCAAGCACAGCCTGCAGCCAGTCTAGATATACTGTGTGTAGATGGATAGCTATATAGATACATACATACAAAGATGAGAATACAAACTGAATACATGAGTTTTAAAATTTGTTGAACGATGAGTAGTAGCTATGATTCCCAGGCGCACCAGCAGCATTCCCAAAGAAGATGACGTTTTTCCCACACAGCTCTACAGTGATTCGAGGTGCTCCCAGGCTTGTGGTAAACGCTCGGAGGATTGCCACTGGCGCTCCCAGGTGCTCCCAGGCTTGTTGCCGGCGCTCCCAGGTGCTCCCAGGTGCACCTGATGGCCACTGCATTGGTCCATTAAACTCTGGGATTTGACCACACTGGGATTCTGGTCCGACAACTCTCAGACACTCCCAGAGGCTCCCAGTGACTAACATACATTTTGCTGATGTCATTTGATCCATATGATGTGTCCAGCGATGATGAAGAATACCTGACACCTAACAATGTGGCTGAAATGACACCCGGACGAAGCAATTGTGCAGCACGCTCATTCACAGCTGTGAGGCTCTATTTGAATTCACCACCTGAAGCACGAATAAACTGGGCGCAAATTGATCCAAAACTCAATGATTACCACTCCGACCTAATAGAGATTCGCAGTACATTTTGGATACTGGACATAACCAACCGGTGGCGCCAAGGGGAGGAAACGCACTAACAGTACGCTGATCTCTCGGATGTGGCGTGTGACATTTTCTCTATAATCCCCCATGGAGTCGGAATGGAGGCCAGTTTGTCCCTAGGCCGAGATGGTATCGGCTGGAGGCAGTCAAAAACCACAGTGAAGACCCTTCAAAAAAAAGTCGTTCTAAGGCAGTGTACTCGAGCCAATAACGGGATTTTTGCCGACACTGACCCAGCATTGGATACCACGAACACAGAAAACAACTCAGAAATGAAGAAAGGGGCAGAGGAAAGCAAATTGCCCAGAATGGCCGTGGTTCACTACTTTTTGGAGATGTGGCAGGGCAGCCAAAACCTAAGTGCTGCACAGACGGAATCTCGCGCTCAGAACAAGCAGATGACAGCCAGAGGATACATTTCGGCCACAGAAGAGATCATCAAAGCATCCTGGTCACTCTTTCAACATGATGGTGCTGCTGCATTGGAATTGTCAGAAAGATCTCCTTTGCCACCAGCTTTGTCTTCAAAGCACGTCGCTGGAGGATGAACTCAAATATTCAATGTCCGCCAAATCAGACGAATCAACCGTCATCCTGTCGCAAGTGATGAGGATAGCGCGCCTGAACGCATTTCAGACACTGAATATTGGCTCAACAGGGATGGGGTCATGGATAATCCAAATGACAGCGAAGACGATTGCGCGGCAGACATTGAATCTGATATAGAGCAACACAACGCCATCGAGGTTCCAGAATGATCAGAGCAGCAGAATGTGAGCGCCACGCCAAATATTCCCGGATTGATTCGGCCTACACAGAAGTCAAAGAGATAGGCAGCAAAGGTGTTGGTGACGATCAATGCAATGGAAACGTGGAGTAATCAGGAAGCGAAGAAAAAGTTGGACAGAATGCGTCAATGTTTCATCAGCTCCTTTATGTATCTTGACTGAGAGTTTCAGTTAGAGATATATTATGGGCAAATGGTGAGCAGTAGCTTGTGAACATCGGTTGATAAACAGATGGATAGCAGGCGTAATGAATCTTTTGGCATGATATAGAAATTTTTGTTGTGTGAGAGCGAACAGTGCAAGGATGTTACTGCACTCAGCTTTGCCACAGGGCCGAGTCTTAATCTGTCAGAAAGAGAGCCAATAAGTCCAGAACATGATGAAAACTATTATCAATGGCAGAAGATGTTCAATGGACAATACATTGAAATGAGCATCATCGGAGCGTCAACAATTTGTGGTTTGGTAACTATGGCAATTAAACAATGATTTGGTTGCTGGTATGCATAACCGACGTAATGGCAGCTTGTATAGTCAAAAGAGACAGCAACACAGTCACCGCCTCATTCTACGAATGAGGGTCAATGGATCGTCAACTATTTTTAGCTTCGCATCGTGGGTAATTTATGTTCCGCTTGGTTGCAGACACCCATTTATCAGATATTGGCAGCCTTTACTGGCAAAAACATCAAGGACATGCTCCCTGCCGCATCCTGAAAATGGGCATCAATGAAGCGTCAACAGTTTTAGTTCTTGCATAGTTGGTAATCAAGGCATCGCACAGATCTTTGCGCTCATAACGTAATTCTTGTCCGCCCTGATCAGCAAAAGTACAATATATCAAAAGTAAAACACAGATTCCACATTAATTGATATTGCAAACTGCAACGCATGCAAAAACGTATTATTGGTTGTTGAAAACGCGACTTTGATAGGATAGTATTGACAAACTGCAAAAACAAGAGCCTTATACGAATCTATAGATGGACCTGCTGGGCGACCCACAGACAACCCGCCCAATTCAGACAGGTTGGGATCATACCTTCAAGCCGTACAGGAGTTGACATTTCGAATTCATTGCCGACCGGGCTTGCTAATTTGGCAACGGTTCAGTTTGGACCTGGACCTGATCCCGAAGTGACGGTCTGGAACCATTGCTAATACTAATATTCACCAAAGAAATCGCCCTATGGAAAGCTGCCGCCAAAGATGAGGCTTACAAGGCGGCAAACATGACTGCCGACAAGCATCAGCAAAAAAATATTCCGTTCGGGCGGAATGGCTCCGTCAGAGTGGACGCGCTCTGTCAGAGCCGTCAGAGACACCCCGATGGCGGATTACTCCGTGCCCGGCGTCAATACAACGCGTCGCGTTGTATATCGCCCTCCGATCGCTGTTTCACTGTCTCTTCGCGTTCTGTCGGTCTCCTATTTTAAACGATCACTCTGGCGTTGTGGCCAACTGTGACAATAC
>Ga0307512_10006793_pt1 | contig 11492 bp, 17 predicted proteins | sample 14_EM_MG_FD_200267 | JGI IMG/M metagenome (GOLD analysis project Ga0307512, IMG submission 200267) | Populus trichocarpa ectomycorrhiza microbial communities from riparian zone in the Pacific Northwest, United States - 14_EM | ecosystem: Host-associated > Plants > Roots > Unclassified | place... | reverse complement strand
CTGGTGGGCCGTTGGCAGGATCGGTGGTGGGCTTGGGGATTTTTATGCTGACTGGATCCCAATGATTGATCATGCAAACCTGTTTAGCGTACTCTTCATCCATCCACGGCTCCAGATCGCTCCATAATAGGGTGCTGGTGGTGTCGGTAGAGGGCTGGGGCGAGATGATCTGTGGGTTGCTTTGAGACGTGTTGCGAGATATGTACGTGTCGCGATCATTATAGGGCAAGAAAGATGTCGAAGATGGTTTGGTTAGATGAAAAGATGGAGTCGAAGGCAAACGTGAGGTAGGCTGGGAAAAAAAATGGGGAATAGACTGCTGATTAGGTGACAATTGATTGTATGGGACGGTATTGAGAGGGGAGTGCGGCAACACCCTGGGATCGAGCTGGTTGCTTGGATGGGTGCCCAGGAAGGTATCTTGTGTGTGTCTCGGGAAGGAATCCGCATGTGCGACGGACCTGGGGACGAAGGAGGAGAACGGTTTCTGGGGCATGGTCAATCTTGTGCTTCCGCTGCGATTCTGGTTGGACATGACGGGGATTGAGAAATTGATGGGAGGCCGCTGGTCCCCCTGCGGCATGTCGTAATCGTGGACTTCAGGGCGCAACATAAAGCGAAACGTTAGGCTGGAAAATTCGTGAAATAATACTAGATGGGTAGATGGGATGGTAGAAGACGAAGAGGGTAGTGAAGATGGAGAAGGTCCGTCGGGGGAAAGGTAGAGAGGAGAGCTCGATCTCCTGCTCAGGTAAACTCTTACTCTCACTCGGTTACGGCTTTTCAACCGCAACAACAGCGTAGACTCGCGGGTAGGTGGGGGGTGAGGGACGAAAGGTGGGCCCTGGTACGCCCGAGCATCAGCTGTTAAATCCCCGGGAGCTGGCCAACCATCACAGCCAGCTTGCCCATTTCGGGGGGGACAATGGGTGGAGACCTTGCCGCGGTTACGCACGTCTGATGCTCGTTCAGCGTTCTAAGATTAATACTTTCCGCTTTATTTCTTACGCCTGTGCGGTACGACTACTAGACTTAGACGTACAATAGTAGTGTTGACATCCCTGCCTCATACGCGTCTCGGCTGTAACCCGGTGGATCGATTCCATCACCGACGGTCATCTTCTTCCCTCCGCTCCGATGCCCGCCAGACGTGCCTCCGCCTCTGGAGGCAACGTCGGAATCACAACTCCAAACCCCTCATCGATTCGTATACACAGGGTAAACGAATCCGTTCACGTTCTCCCGGGCAGCATCCCCCAAGGCGCGCCATATAATGCAAACTCGACCCCTCAACAGAAGGTCGTCCACACGCTTGTTAATCGCTTGAAGAACAGGGCAAGTGGAACCCGAATTACATTGTTCATCCGTTTATGTTTATTCCTTGTTCCAGCTACCCATCCATTCTGGCGTCAATATTTGTCAAGTCGAGGCAGACGATGCCTTGCAGCAGGCTATCGAAACCCTCGTCGATCTCTCTCATGAATCCGTCGATGTCATTGCTTGGGCGATTGCTGAATTGCTCGACAAGTTCGCCAAGGTGCGCCGCGACCGTGTTTCCGTCCAGCCCTTGCTCTGATCTAATTTTGCCTCCCAGACATTGGAAGTGCAAATGCAGCGGACTCCGGAATTGCTACAGTCTCAGTTGATGCTCCTCAAGATACTCTGCGTAGTGCTCGCCGTGCGGTGGAAGGACAAGACGAAAGACCCCAATGCTGGCCAAAATCGTCTCGGAACCATGTCCCACATGTCTTCAATGGCTTCGTTACCTGGCTCCCCAATTATCCCCGCGGGAACTAGGCGGGGATTCACCAAAGACCTGCCGATTCGGTCTGCCCTTTGGGCCGAACCACCCCCCTTGGACGATAACTGTGCTAGGTACATCCTTATCGTGATGATTCTCTACCTGAGGCAGACAGCTCCACCTGAGACGAGTATCGAACCTTTTGACAACCTCAATTTCACCACATCATTTCACGACTTTGAGACCACAGAGTATCCTGGGATGCCTTCTGTAGTCCAGTCTGATCCTTCGTTCGGCCTCGGAATTACCACAGAGTCCATCGGCATGCCAAGATCAAGAGGAGGACGCCCTCCGTCTCCCGTGCACAAACACAACGACCCTTCTACACCATTCACTGCTTTGCCCCAGCACTTTACACATTATGAAAAGACGTCTCAGATGCTATACAAGTCTACTATCTCGTTAAGCCTTATGATCGCTAAATACGTCGGTCGAGTGCTGTACCACCTGTCTGCCAGCAACTGGCCCATGGTGCTTGAAAAGATCAAGAAACGAATCCACGTTCTCGCCAACGCACCCGACGATGGACCGGATATGATCGACCTTCAGCTCATAGCACACAGTTTGTTGGATAGGAACCGACTGTTCCAAATTCTCACAGGTAAGACTTGATTAACTCTTCGTATTGCTTTGACATTACCGCGTATTAACTGCCACGATCCCGTAGAACTATCATCACTGCTGGTAAACATGAAACCTGAAGCCCAGCTATCTGTTTCGATCCCTCTGAGATGTGCGGTTTGGAACTGGGTCGAATACTTCCCCGAGGAGTTTCAGGAGTCCCTTAAAATTCGTGGCCGAGGCGAAAACGCTCCCGAACGGGTGTATGACGTTCTTCACACGAAAGACTCAGAGAAGAACCCGCTTCTGTGGCCGACTTTGACGGCTCTGATGTGTATCAGCAGCGTTGACAGGATCTCCTCCGAGTTTCGATTGGATGGGACAATGGGACCGCTGATAGGCGTTCGAGGAAAGGTTCGTTGATGCAGATTGTTGCTCTGGTTTCAGGTGCTGGAATTACGGTCAATTTAGCAGAGTCTCGCTGTGATGTTGAACAAGGTCGTGGAGACGAGATCCAAATATACGGACACCGCAGTGACATGTCTGTTGGATTTCGCTCGGGGTGCGATACGAGCCCAAGACGGTGAACCGCTGATGTATGCGGTCGATATTGCCCATGAACTAAAGGTGTGTTACCAATTCAATTCCTTACGGCATCATTTCATTCCCTCGTTTCCAGAGGTACCTGATGACGTACCAGAACCTGAGACCATTCTGGGAATCGGACGAAGAAATTGACGTCGGCATTATTTCGGATATTCTCGTGGTGATTTTCAGATACATCCCAGAGGAAGAGAGTACCCCGATCCTCCAGAAGTGCTTGGATCAGTCCCAGTCTTGTGCTGTGAAGATGTGCGCAGTTAGGGCCTTGACTCTGCTCTCCATAGAGGTGTGATTGGGGATGGAAAACCGTTCATGGTTTTTACGAGCTGACTCCCCCATCCAGAGGCACAGAATACCTTGGCAGCGTCCATTGACCAAGGCTCTTGATACTTTGTCACCTCTCGTCCGCCATGCTCACATTGTAAGCCATACACTCGTCTCATCAACGATTTTTACAACCAGTTGTCTGTCAGATGGCCAGTTTAATGCGGAGCGACCACGATGGTCGAGGCACAGGAGGCAAGGCTCGTCGGAGACCTCGAGCTCGAAAGCATACCGCAGAAAAACACGATGACAGAGAACTCCTGATCTTTTCCATTATGACCCTTTGGCGTTCAGATCTCCCTTGGCATACACTGGCCACGGATAAGCTGGAGCTAGCTGACTGGGTGCCGAACGCGATGGTCATCTGGAGTGTCGGGGACCAGAGCGTCAACTTGGCGGTGGCTAGGTCATACAGGTTCGTCCAGGATCGCGTGTTCAACGAGAACCCTGGAACACCACACTTCGACTCGGCAGTTTTGTGGTTGAAGCTTGTCACTCCTGCGTCTATTATTGTCACCTCCTATCACTTGCTCAATTCGAGATTCGATTACGAGGCACAGCAAATGTGGATGGGAATCGCATATGGTTTGATGGAATCATTCACGAGGATATCAGATGTGCGTCATACATTCATTTCAATCCCCGCTCTCTCCCATGGATGTTGATGCCGTTACCCATTGTCTACTTGTTTATAGAAGGAGCATGTCCTGGCTATCCAGCGGTCTCCGGACCGTGTGACCGCGTTCACAACCCTCGAGATCGCCTGTCTCGTTTCTTTGACTTCCCTGAACATCAACGTTTCCCTGACAGCAGCTCACTGCCTACGTTTTATTGCAGAAGTGGAGCGCTTTCCGGATGTTCCGCTCAATGAAAACATGTCGGAGGAGGATCGAGCAAAGAGATACCCGATCTACGATCAGATTGGAGATCCTAGGGTCCCGGTGGTCGGTCGAGTGGCCCACCAGAAACGGATACGGAAGTTGGTTCGGTTGATTGCGAGTCCGAATCCGGTATATGTCGCCGTCTGGGAGGAGTGCTTTACGCGAGCGAGACTCTTGGGGGATACGATCAAGGCGGGGAAAGACGATTCCGCTTCCGATGAAGTGGATCTAGGGGTGACCATGAGCCCCGAGGTTGGAGAGCCCATTAACCTGCGTCTTTTCTGCGAAATTAATCTCGCCCTTCAGGATCGACAAGCCCAATGGCAGAATTTGACTCTGTTCCTTGCGGCCTTCGGCGCGTCGTGCGCGAAACCCGACTTGAACCCACGGGCGCTCACACAGATGGTCCCAGCGAGTTACCTCCCGGACTCTATGTGTAACCTGCGGAACCCTGATGAAATCCTGACGGGTTTCTTGAATTTGCTCATTGAGCTGTTAGTTTCGGATTCTCCGTTCGTGAGGAACACATCGAGGGATGCACTCGGAGGAGAGTTGAGCCCGAAGCTGTATGATCGAGTGTTTAAGCTGCTTTATGAGTGGGTTTACCCTCTGTTTCCGAATACGGGCTCGGTATAACGATGTATTTTGTTTGTCTACAGGGTGATACAGGACATTACTTCTACTGGAGGAGCACCCGATCTCGACTGGTCGGAGACCTTTTCAAACTTCCTGGAACAGGTACGATTGTCTCTACCAGTTCGTATGGTCAATACTTAGTTTGCGGTCCAGTTCATCTCTGTCATCAAATCGCTCATCGAGCATGTTCATTCCGTGGAGGATTTCATGTCGGTGGATGTGATGGGCGTGCTTAGAGCGTTCGCCGATTTCCTGACACGGTTTGATGATCCCGCCTGCGCTCCGATTCGTATGAAGTTCTGTGCGCTCTGTGATACTACTCTGGACAGTCTCGCCAAGGTTGGTATCCGCAAGGATGCATACCATCGACAAACTACCCTCGAGATGATCATGGGTTGGCTTCAGGACCCCTCGACTGTGCGTTATCTGGGAAAATGTTGACAGAGATCAAACTGAGAGGGTTTCTCTAGGCGGTGCACCCGCAACAGCAGTTCGATCTGAACGTGGCATCCTTGAAAACTCTTGTCAGGTTGTTCGAGAAATTAGAACTCAAGCCATTAGACAGCAGCGGAGACGATCCTTTTGTATTTGTGATGAGGCTTCTGGGGCGCTATCACGCCGCTTGCTTTAAGTTGTTGGAGTTTACAGGGGTGAGTGAAGTATCTTCCATTGTTTCCGAGTCACTCAAGTATTGCCCAGTCCGTGGAAGATCTACGATCGGACTCTCCCCTCGGCAGCTATGTGAGTTACGATCCGGGTCATTCTTCAAGTGAATATTACCGACGACTGTTTCCAGAGGATGCGGATGGCATCGAAAGAGAACGAGATTCGCGAGCTCGTCATCGAAGGTTTCTCTCGTGCTGTTAACGCCAACACGGAACCTGGGCTGAAACACTGTCTGAACTACGCTTACGATTCAAACCTGAGGACGAGAGCGACGTTCGCGAGGATATTTGCGAGAGTACTGCTTGCGGGAACTAGATTTGATGCGCCAGGAAATAGCTCGGCACCCCCGAAACAGAGCGTCTTGTGTGAGGTGGGTTTATCTCTTCCTGGTTGTAGTTCTGGCGGTTCTGATACGTTCGTAGTTGGTGAAAGGTCCAGATGTGAGTGTTTTAAAGATGTATTCGAGCCAGAACCGTGTTGATGTTTCATAGTTGATGCTCGCTGTGGCCATCTGCGAGACGTGCCCTCCTGATGAGGCCGACTTCATCGTCCCAATCATGCTCAACCTTTTCGATACAAGGGCATTGCTCCTAGCGCTGCTGAAAACGCTCGTGGACAGGGAGATATCCAGAGCTGGTAAGTCCCCACGACGCTCTAGTTTGGAAGGCGCACTGAACAATGCATAGATGATTCTCGTTCCCTGTTCCGCGGGAACTCGACCTCTGCTCGGCTCCTTGGCGCATTCACGAAGATTCACGGTTACAGTTATCTGAGGTGTCTGATTCAGCCTCTGATTCAGGTCATGAAAGAGATGCCCCCAGGTCATAGTTATGATATGGACCCGGCTAAAGCTGTCGGTCAGGATATCGACCAGAACAGAAGAAACGTCGAGATTGTGAGCACTGCGTTCCTTCAGGTCGTCACGGCCTCCATACACAGGCTGCCCCCGTGAGTAGATAAGTCGTGGGGTTTGGAACTTGAGGCTCATTTGGGTGTAGCATGATTCATGAGCTTTGCTCGCACATCGGAAAGACGGTGTAGGCAGTCATATCCTCCCTTGTCCGCATACGTGACGCTCAAACTTTCGTAGGAACGAAGTCTGGCCTGACGCGAAGTTTCCCGCCCTTGGGGCTTTCATGTTCCTCCGGTTCATTTCCCCTGCGATCGTGTCTCCAGAATCGATCGACATCGAATTGCCAAAGGAAAACGAGCATACAATGAGACGAGGGCTTATGGTTATCGCTAAAGTCATTCAGAATCTTGCGAACAACATGTTCTTCGGAAAACAAGTCCACATGGCCCCTCTCAACGAATTTCTCAAGAATAATATCGTCGTCGTAACTCGTTTCCTAAGTGACCTCAACGTGTGTATCGATTTTTTTCCTTCATTTCTCGGTATTTCCTAACGGCCTGCCCAGAAATACGACACGAGAGGGGAGTTGACAGACCCAGAGGAGTGGATCGGTCTCCCTTACGATGATACGGATTCGATCGTCTTGCACAGATTTTTCGACAAACACGCAGACAAGGTCGGAAAGGAGCTCCTAAGCCTTTCTAGGCCCTCAGAAGCCGACGTTCCAGCGGTTAACGGGAAGAAAGCTTGGGATAACCTCTGTGCTGCTCTTGTTGATCTCGATAGTTCCGTCCCACCGCCACAGCCATCACAATTCGACAGTTCCTCCCTCGAGGGATATTTAGAATTCATGGACACGCATACAGATGCGGACATGAGCTCCGTATCTCACCTGTTCGTTGACAGCACTCCGGATGTAAGGAGCGAAGTTTTCTGCCGTGATTCTTCGCGTTTAAAAATCCTTCAAAGGACGAAGATGTTACGGTGTTCATCTTGTTTGCCGCCAAGATTGAGGCACACACCATCAACATGGAGTTACTCGTATACCATGTCCTCAGGGTCCGTTCACTCCTCACTCCTCGTACAACGTTCGAGTTGCTGACGAGTTCAACAGACCATGATGGATCCGCGCCGAATCAGCCAATCCTACGACATCATCATCGATCTGACCGGGTTTGCTGCTGGATCCCAGCCACCAGTCCAGTGGTTGAAGTTCATCACCGAGATCACGCCTTCGGACCTTCGAGCGAGGAAGCGGTCGATATATTTCCTCAATATCAACTATCTGGCGCATCGGTTCCTTCGAAAGATTCGGAACTTGTCAGCGGGTGGGTAGCTATGTTTCTCGGTACGTTTCCTAGGTGCTGACTGGAAATCAAGGTGAATGGTCTACTACCGAGACGTACTGTTCTTCCCTCGCAGATCTCAGGGAACTTGTCAATCCGGCTGCTCTTGAGCCACTTACATATGCCTGTAAGATCATTGCTCCCTCGTTTATTCTCGGTGCCCTGATATTTTGGCACAGCGCAACTAGAAGCTGAAGAGGGCCAAGAGTTCACTGATGTCGTTCTGCGGCGCGAACAGCCCGCGAGGATCCAAGTCACGTTAGACGTCAGGTCCACTCATCTCCGTTTGACAACGGTAACCTCTCATCATGCAGTCGTCTGCACGCCATCCACTAACCATTACTCTAGATCATCCCTCAATCGGCCGCTGCTCTCACAACGTGCAAGCTCACGGAGATTGTGTCTTTGGCTGATATCAGCGATGTATACAACGTGTCGACAGGACAAGATCCAGATGAATTCATCATCCGGAAAATTCGCCATGGAATTACATTGTATTTCTCCTCCCCCATGCGAGACGCGATCATAAAGGTGCACATTTCACACGACCGGACATTGCGTGCGATATGCCGATTTTAATGCTACTTCAGGCGATTCGTACGGCAAAAGGTTCCATGAAGAACGTCCAGGTGGCGGGTCCAGAACGTTTCTCAAGGCTGACGAATGTCACTGCTACTCTACTCCAAATCGGCATGATTAGTTCGATCTATGAAGAGGACGATGTCAGAGAGTCGGGGCTCGAACTTCTTAGCGCCATCTGCAGTTACCTTGACTACGAGGGACCAGCGATCGTACCGATGAGAGGTTTGCATCGGCTCTCCACTTCGAAGGATGTGAAGCTAATTTGCATCAGGGGCGTTAATCTCACGACAAACGAGCTTCTTGGTCATACAACTGAGTGAAAGGTTGTCACAACATGCTCCACAACTCACTCTGGATTTCCTTAACGAAGTAGCATTGGGAATGGAAAGGTCGTCGGTGCAGCAGAAAATTCATTGCCTCCAGTACATGAGTCCCTGGGTTAAAAACTTGGTATACTTCGCGGATCCCACGACGAGGTTGTTTGACCAGTCCGGTGCACGTCTGAGGGACTGCATCCGGTTCTTGATAAGCTTGACCTTACAGGATGAACAGGCTTGTGATCCCCACTACCGAGTTGTTTCAATGCTGATCGATCGCCCTCAGGTCTACGCAATGGTTCAGCAGTATATCTGGTCAGAAATCTGCAAACTGGATTCACCGGCTGTCAATATTGTCCTCGACGAGTTGATGCGCACTGCTGTGGATGGACCGTTTGGCTCCAGGAGGTCCGAGATCATAACGGATACGGTCGGAACACTGTCATCCATCAACGTCCGCGGGAGGATCCTCTCAAAACTCCGGAAGGTAAGCCATCACATTGGCCACAGATCTCAATTCACTAAATCTGTCCAGGTGATCGGCAAGACAACCCTAAAGCCCACCCCGACACTCGTGGATAACCCACATTGGAACGAGATTGCTGCCCTGACAAGATTGGCTCTCGTGTCGACAAGTCAATGCAAGCAAGCAGTCCAAGTGCAACTTTTCGTGCCCGAGATTGTCCACCTCGTGACGTTGATCTCATCGACCGGAGCGGTTGGGATCAGGCTCTCTGTCCACGGGATAGTGATGAATATGCTTCAAACCTTGACAGTTGGAAGGAGCGGGGACACACCATCACCCGAGATTCGGATCCTGTTGGACGAATGTGCAAGCCCAGAGACCCTTCGGTTTTTCGGTCTTGTGCAGTCCGCTACTACAGGGGAATACGCCAACTTTGACCCTTCGAACGAGAGGATGTTCATCAGCTACCAAGAGAGTTTGACTCAGCTGCTGGCTCGTATACTCGAGGGCATAGCCGGATCTAAGGGTAAGTCGTATCTATGGATTCCCTTGCGTGGTGCTGAATGAGTAGTACATCAGGCTTGTTGAACGTCTGGCGTGCACGCTGGATGAGTCTCGTGTCGTCTACCGCCTTCCAGTATTCTCCTGCTGTACAAACCCGGGCTTTCATCACCCTTGGGACATTGGCCATCTCGGACGTCGACGACGATTTGTTCTACCAAATGATCGTCGCGCTCAAAAAGGTGTTATCCGAGAAGAAACAATCTGACACGGACTTGTGCATGATCCTGAGTATGCTGAGATGCTTCGCCAAGCTCGTTCCTAGCCTGGGTTTCGGAAGTCGCTTCTTCCCTCAGCTGTTCTGGCTTGGCGTCGCGCTCTTGCAGACCGGCATCATGGGCTTGTTCATCGAGGCCGCGGAGCTTTTGAAAGTCGCGTTGGAGAATATGATGTTGCAAGGGATGTTCGACGAGCGGGGTGTGTCGTCTACGCTGTTATCGGAGCGGTCCCCGATGGAGGAAGTTTCTGTTCAACTGGATCATATGCTTTCGCTTTCGTTTGACTCGAGCTTCTCGTTCTCGTTAGCCGCCATCCTGTTCAAGGGGATGCGACACCAGAGTTTGAAGGAAGCGGCAGGCGGAGCTCTCCGTTCGTTGTTGAGGATCACGACCCGATGCAAAGGAGGTGAAGGGGAGATGCCACCCAACGATACGGTCTATTACGATTCCCTGGGTTATTTCCTGTCGTTGATCCCACTCTCCACCACACCCGAAAATTTCAAGAAACTCCTCGAGGACGCAAACACGACCCCGGAACCGTCCAAGGAACCCAAATCCGTTCTCCCCCAGATGCCTCTCACCCTTCTGGGAGTTTGCGATCCCACTACGGCCCTCCTTTCGACCGCCTTCATCAGCTCCGTACTCACCACCTCCCAAATTGATGATATCGAAACGGAAATTTTCTACCGTATTTTGTCGGATATTGGTGACAAGTATCCCGAGGTCATCGCCTTGGCGTAAGAGCATTCTCTTTTTGGTGGGCGCACAAAGGCTGACCACTGTGTCGATAGTTATGAGAACCTGCACGAGAGGATCAAGTACATCTTCGCGAACTGCACGCATCCTGACATTATGAGCTCGGTTTCCAACCTGTTCAAGATCGCGATGCACCAAGAGAGCGTACGAAACATTCATTTACAGGGATCATCGTCTACGTTGGGCACGGCGGGCGAGGACGAGAACCACAAACGGACGATCGGAGAGCTCGAAGATATGGGGATGTCTGGACTGGCGTATACCTTTTCGTTCATTCAGCCATCCGGAGACAGAGGGAACTTACTCGTGTGGGTCACCCAGTTGGTGGACAAGATGATTGAATGAAGGGGCGAAACTGTCTTAGAGGACGGGGTGGATTGGATTGGATGAAAATTATGGAGCGAATGCTGTGGAACGGATTCGCTCGTTACTTATCGTATCGTTTACTACTCCGGGTGTTTTATTGGGATCGTTGGGAAAAGTAAGGGTATGGGCTAATGAACTGTAGACTTGGAGAGCCATGTATATACTCCTTGTTTCCGTACTCCTTGGTTACAAGTATATACCACTATGAGCAGCGATACCGGCCAGCTGGTTGTCGCGCTTCGACGGATCGATCCGTTTCGCGACACTCCTTCCCCGCTTCCGGGGTTGAATATTAATCCTAATTCATCAACGCATGGCCTGGGGTTCGAGCCAGAGGTCGACATGGACGCGTGGAACCTCCTATTCTTGGGTTCTCCCGTTCCTGCCTGGTCATGTCCCAAATCCAAGCCTTGGACAGTGCAGCGGGCCATCAGCAGGTCGTGGAAAGTCCGATATAGCCTTACGGTGCTTATGATCGGCCCACTTCCCCGACAGGGGCTTATAACGAGTTACATTTTGTTCTCGGCTCCCCGGATGGCAATTTTAACAGAATAC
>Ga0307512_10006792_pt1 | contig 11493 bp, 11 predicted proteins | sample 14_EM_MG_FD_200267 | JGI IMG/M metagenome (GOLD analysis project Ga0307512, IMG submission 200267) | Populus trichocarpa ectomycorrhiza microbial communities from riparian zone in the Pacific Northwest, United States - 14_EM | ecosystem: Host-associated > Plants > Roots > Unclassified | place... | reverse complement strand
AAAACCTACGCAGTGACCACTCAGATCAACTACACACTCTCCCAAATCTTCGCGACGATGGCTCACACGCACCATTGGTTTGTATCTTGTATTCGGCCAAACGACTCTGGTTCTGCGAATTCTTTTGACAAACGGCGGGTCAAAGCACAGATTCGCTCTCTACTCCTGCCGGACATCGTTGCCAGGCGGCAGAAGGATTTCACGGTGGATTTTGAGCAGACCGAGTTTTGCGAACGATACATTCCGACAGTGCGGGGGACTGAAGCCGACCGAATCAGACAGTGCGCCCAGGCGAACGGATGGACGGAAGGATCCGACTACGTCCTTGGCCATCGGTCCATCTGGTTGACTTATGGTGCTTGGAAGCTCGTGGAAGATGTCCTTCGAGAGGCCGAACGGGAGGCGAGGAAGGTGTTGAAGGGTGATGATGCTGAGAGCGTCATGCCTGATGACGTAACGGAGTACTCACACCCTGATTCTGGGCATCAGCCGCTCCCCGTAACCTACTACGGTGATACGGAAGATAGGGGTTTGTTGAGCCGTTCTGTAGGACATCAAAATACCAACTTCTTGGACCCTGGCGAAAATTCCCCAAACAACGCCCGAAGTCCATTTGCTGACAACCCCGCTTCGAGCCATGGTGGATGGGAATCGGAGTACGATAAGGAAGCTCCTCCAACCCCCAACACACCTGGAAACATGGACGGCGGAATGATTGTAAAAGAGGCCACGAACGCGGTTGAGGAAGTGCCCACGAGTCGCACCCGTAGGATTTGGCTTTGGGCGGTTACGGCCTGTACTTTCTGGATTCCTGGCTTCTGCTTGCGAAAGGTGGGACGGATGAAGCGACCGGACATTCGATTGGCGTGGCGCGAGAAGTTCACGATATTCTGGCTCATCTTCCTCCTTAACGCCGTCATCATCTTCTACATCGTCTTTTTTGGTCGCCTTCTCTGCCCTAACTTTGACAAAGCTTGGAACCTGCAGCAAGTTGGGACACATACGGGAGAGACCGACCGTTATGTCGCGATTCAAGGCAGCGTTTACGATGTGACGAACTTTATCAATGGCGATCACAGCGACATCAGCGGCGAACCTAGCAACGGACAGACAACTTTGGATGTCCTTCCTGGACAAGACCTGACCTACTATTTCCCGGTTCCTGTTATCCTCGGCTGCCCCGACCTTGTATCAAATCCAGTCCTGGAGCTCACGTACAAAAACTTCACCCTCGACATCCAAAACGCGGTCCACAAGTCAGGTAGCCTCGCCGCCTCGCCCACCTCAAAGCTAGCTCAGAACGATTGGTATACTACCGTCTTCCAGCCGAAGATTGGTCAGTACTACAAAGGGCCAGTCGTATGGTCGAACAAGGAACTAAAAAAACAAGCTGCTGACGATAATATCGCAAAGTGAGCCCCTTCTGTTCCCTCCTACTCCTCAGACTCACGCCAAAATCATCAAGGATCTGGGGTGTCTGGAACAAGAAGGTTTATGACCTGACAGACTACTTCAACACCATCAATGTTCGTCAGGGAGTCTCTGAATTCCAGTTCCTGGACAAGGACATCGCAGCGGTATTCCAAGAGCGAAGTGGTCAAGATGTTACCAATGCTCTTGAGGAGGTCTTCGCCAAGAAAGATGCAGGGACTGTTCAGCAGAATAGTTACTGTATTCAGAATCTCTTCTACGTCGGAACGACCGACTTCCGCGATTCCCCTAGATGCCAGGTCCAAAGTTACTTTATGCTGGCTGCTTCAGGTATTATTGCGGCGACCATGCTATTAAAGTGTATGTCTTTATTTCTTCTCCGCTTTCAATCCCTAACCGAATGTCGAACAGTCCTTGCTGCGCTGCAACTCACCCCTAAGAGGAACCCCGAGATGTTGGATAAATTTGTTCTCTGCCAGGTTCCTTGCTATACGGAAGGCGAAGATTCCTTGCGACGCACTATTGACTCACTCTCCGCCCTCAACTATGACGATAAGAGGAAACTTCTTTTCATCATCTGCGACGGTTTGATCATTGGTAGTGGCAATGAAAAGCCAACGTCCCGAATCGTCCTTGATATCCTTGGCGTGGATCCCAAGCTTGATCCGGAGCCCTTGCTATTCAAGTCTGTCGGAGAAGGCTCTCGTGCGATCAATTATGGAAAGGTGTATTCTGGTCTCTACGAGTTTGAGGGGCACGTTGTTCCGTGAGTTGCTTTTAGGAGTTTCAGGCTCATACAGCTAATCGATCCAATAGATATGTGGTCGTAGTCAAGGTTGGAAAGCCTACTGAACGGTCCAAGCCGGGTAACCGTGGAAAACGTGATAGTCAGATCTTGTTGATGCACTACCTGAACCGCGTCCACTTCGATGCTCCTATGAATCCACTGGAGTTGGAAATCTACCACCAGATGCGAAATGTTATCGGTATTGACCCCGCCTTCTATGAGTATATCTTTACTGTTGATGCCGACACGGTGAGCCGCACACATGCAGTCATTGCCTTGTCCTTGCTTTAATGCGCGATCAGACTGTCACGCCAGAATCGCTAAACCGACTTGTCGCTACGACCGCGGACGATTCTTCCATCATCGGTGTCTGCGGTGAAACCAAACTGGAAAACGAGGAGACGTCTTGGTGGACAATGATTCAGGTGAGGAACAGAGTGGCACAGTTGGGTGACGATGGCTGACTTGGCTCAGGTCTACGAGTACTACATTTCCCACCATCTCTCAAAGGCTTTCGAGAGCCTATTCGGGTCCGTTACCTGTCTTCCAGGCTGTTTCTCTCTGTATAGAATTCGAACCGCGGATAAGGGCCGCCCGATCATCATCTCCAACCGCGTCATCGAGGACTACGCAGAGCCCAACGTTGATACCCTTCACAAGAAGAACCTGTTCTCTCTCGGTGAAGATCGTTACCTGACAACTCTGCTCCTCAAGCACTTCCCCACTTTTAAGACGAAGTTCACGCCCGATGCGATCGCACACACTATGGCACCTGAGTCCACACGTGTCTTATTCTCCCAGCGACGTCGTTGGATTAACTCAACTGTCCACAATCTATGCGAGTTGATTTTCCTCCCCGAGCTTTGTGGATTCTGTCTTTTCTCCATGCGGTTCTTCGTCTTCATCGACCTCCTCGGTACCTTGGTACGTATTTTCTTTGTCGTTTTTGATATGTTCTCACTCGCTCCCAGATTCTCCCTGCGACGGTCGTCTACGTATGTCCTCCAGTATTCAATGAAGTTTGTCTGATTGATATGCTTCTATAGCTTGTGTACCTCATCATCGTTGTCGCGATCGGCGCGGGGGCGTTCCCGTTGATATCAATCATCATGATTGCAGCGGTATACGGTCTTCAGGTGAGAATCAAATCTAGTTATCTACAGGACTACGCTGACTCAAGCCAAGGCTCTCGTTTTCATCATCAAACGGGAATTCATGCTTGTTGGCTGGATGATTGTCTACATCTTATCGTAAGTTAGATCCGACTCGATAACTGTAATAGCTAGTCTCACCCCATTCCAGGTATCCCGTGTACAGTTTCTTCCTTCCAGTCTATTCCTTCTGGTGTATGGACGACTTCAGTTGGGGTAACACACGCCTCGTCATCGGCGAGGGTAGCAATAAGAAGGTTATCATGAACGATGATGAGAAGTGGGACGAATCAATGATCCCTCTCAAGAAATTCAGCGGTGCGCCTCTTTAACTCTTCTCATGAGCCATTCTAACTTTACACCGACCAGAATACGAGGCAGAAACTTGGGACACCGCTTCTCGGATGTCTGACGATACCCGCAAGACAGGACCTACCCATCAACAACCAAGATCCCGTGGCCACGGTTCTGTCGCTGACTCGCGGAGCATCCATCCGTCTATGGCAGGCGACTTCTATCGTGACACGAATGCTGTGTCACAAAAGGGGTCGTACTCACAGTTCCCTATTGCTGCATCCCAAAGCCAGATGTCACAATATGGAGGTGCTCCAGGCCTCCCTCAGCTTCCATTCATGCCATTTGGAGGTGGGCCAGGGTCTGTCACTGGATCGGAATACGGTGGAATCCATGCTGGCATGCCACAGCTTCCTTATCAGAACACTGGAAGCGCCTACGGAATGATGCCAAACGCCCCACGGAATACGGTGATGACAAATATGAACATGTTTGGCGGAGACGGTATCACGCCGCAATTCACTGGAGCTGGGGGCACTCGCCCGATGTCTACCTTCTCCATGGCAACCTCAGTCAACCCCTTCGCTGGTCCGAGCATGAACCCGGACCCCACAGACGATGACCTTTTCAATGCCTTGCGCAACTACCTCAGCACCCAAGACTTGATGACAGTGACGAAGAAGTGAGTGCCTAGGTTTCCTTCTTTCGGTTCCTTTGATTAACATGTTGTTTCCCCCAGGACTGCTAGAGAGGCAATCCAAGCTCGTTTCCCCAAGGCTGACTTATCCACTAGGCGGGACTTCTTGAATCAGTCGATTGATAGGATCCTCTCTGAATCCTGATTTTACTACCCCCGCGTTCCGTAACTCGTACATCATTTGTGAAAGGACAGCTTTCGTTTTTGCGTTTCTATAATCACATATCATTTGCAGCCTTACGGACAGTACACATCTCATCATCTCTTACCCTGCATCACGGACAACCTGTAGTAGCTTACCCACACATTCATTACCTCGAACAATCTCCTAATTTCTAGACTTAAACTTCCCTCCCCCATTCCTTTCGAGGGTGTTCACCCTCACGTGGTTTCGCCGTTGGTTTACCCCAGCCTTATAACTCTCGTTCTTGACGACCCCCCGATCCGACAATCTTCATGCTAAGATGTTGCAACTGGTCACCCCACTCAAGGACCCCGGAAAATAAGGGAGGTTCGATCCGTGTCCGAATGAATTTGACACGGAATTTCGGCATAGGTTGGTATCGGTCCGAACAAAATTTCTGTCCAACCATAGTCTGGTAGGCGTCCGAACTTCCACAAGCATCCTGGGTGCGAGCGCCTAGCCGGACACACTGCAACCCAGAGGAGTACGTGTGTTGTGATATAATGATAAAAATAACGCCTTGACAAGAAGGGCTGGGTCACATTCCAGAAGCTCTCTAAGTGTTCGCAGGCACCGGGGTAAACTAACAAGGACCTAGGCGGTGCTGCAAAGGGGGAGGGGAAGGCACGAACGTGCATGAATCTCGCATTTTCTCATCGTTGTAATATTTCAAGTTCACTCGTCCCCAGTTGTTCAACTTGCCTTGCGTTGCCTTCACATAGAGCTGACGACTGTACACACGTAGAAATTGAGCAGAGGGCGGACTAGGCGGAAATTTTAATTTTTTTCCCCTCTGTCCGAACAAACTTCCGCCCTTTCAAGGTAGGTCCGTTCATGTCCGAACCTTTTCCCCCAACCCCCAATTTCCACGTCCGAACTTTTCGCCATTCCGGCGGATCGAACCTCCTCCCTTATTTTCCGGGGTCCTCCCACTCATGCATCAACGGTGGCGGCGCCGCATGCACGTGGTGACACTCAGGGCGGTATGACGAGAAGGTTGTTCACCATGTGCCGGTAGTGAATATATATACATAATACTCGCGAGCTGCTCGTGCGTTACATTGATTCTTCTCCGATAGACGGTCGAACGTTTCGGGTTCCCACATGGCTACTCAACCGAACAGGTTGCAGGGACAGGGTGCAGAACATTCATACATATAAGTCGACTGTTGCACGCTGGGAATACAGGTTCGCATTTATCATGTCCACCAAATTGCTGCTGTGTTTCGTGGGACTCCTACTGTCGTTGGGTTTGTGTCGCGCCGATGAACTCGGTGGGCATCATGCACCATTCTGGGCTGGGAAACTATGGGCCCAGTACTCACCCTACGCTCCGGCTGGGTCTTACAAGTCGCCCCCTCGGGGCTGCTCTATCAAGCAAGTCAATCTCGTGAGCGACAACTTCCGTTTATTATATAGGCTACCTGGTTCCCTGACCATTCGTCTTCAGCTTCAGCGTCATGGAGCCCGGTACCCAACAACTAGCGCTAGGAAGAACTACCTGACCTCCTTGGCCAAGCTCAAGTCCGCACCTCATTACGACAACCCTCAGCTAAACTTTCTCAAGAATTACACTGTCGTGCTCGGGGTGGACGATCTGATCAGTTTCGGAGCCACGGAGTAAGTGGCCCGCTTAACTTGGCTTCCTCGTCATCTAGCTAAGCCTTCCTAAAGATCCTTTGCTGCAGGCTTTGAGATTTACAGACGATATCCCCAATTGGTACGACCCCTGAATCTCCCGTTCGTCCGCGCATCTGGGTCAGACAGAGTGATACAATCCTCATTGAATTGGACCGCTGGTAAGGATATTCTCTCAAAAAAACATGCTTTGGCTGACTCACCGCTCAGGATTTTATGTCTCCAGTGGGAAACAGTTCTTACCTCCCTTGGGTCCTATCATCTCTGAAGATGTACGTCCCTTTGTATCTCCGTTCCTCGGGAATCCGGAATTGACACCCTTTGTTATCAAGAGCAACTCAAACAACACACTGGATGACAACACGTGTCCGAATGCTGGTGATGGTGATCACGAACAGGCAGTGTGGCTCGCCACCGCGTTTGTCCCCCTTACCGATCGTCTGAACACGGCGGCTCCTGGAGCAAATCTCACGACCAAGGATGTTTATAACATCATGGCACTGTGTCCATTTGACTCTCTGATACATGTCAGGTTGAGCCCGCTTTGCCAATTGTTTGATGATGATGAATTCGAGCTCTTCGAGTATGCAAACGACGTTGACAAGTATTACGGTACAGGGTGAGAACTTGAGGAAGTGAGCGTCTCCGATATCAGCAGAGGCTCACGCTTTGGTCCCTCTTAGGTACGGCGAAAAACTCGGCCCGGTGCAAGGGGTTGGTTACGTCAACGAATTGGTTGCCCGTCTCACCGGTCAGCCAGTTCGGGACGAAACACAGACAAATCGAACCTTGGACTCGTCACCAGTTACATTTCCCCTCAATCGGACCTTATACGCCGACTTCTCTCACGATGACCAAATGGTTGCAATATACTCTGCCATTGGTTTATTCCGGCAGCAGAAGCCATTGTCCACAACCAACCCTGACCCAAAGCGGACGTGGAGGACATCACGCATGACACCTTTTGCTGGGCGCATGGTGACGGAAAAATTAAAGTGCGCTGGAGGAGACTTCGTAAGAATTTTTGTGGATGACGCCCTCCAGCCGCTCGAGTTTTGCGGAGCGGGTCCCTCAGGGATGTGCAGTTTGGGAGCCTTTGTGGAAAGTCAAAAGTACGCCCGCAATAATGGCGAAGGCGACTTCCAAAAATGCTTCGTCTCTAAGTAGTTATCTTGTTCTTGGTTACCTGCGATATACACGCACGAGTGGTCCCTGACGCAGGGTGTGGTGGTGGGGATGATGAGCATGCGTGAGAAGAATCGACACGCGCCTAACACGTGCGGAAGCGAAACCGACCGTGAACCGCGTCCTGCCTGTGGAGAGTCGGGGTGGTCGTCTTCCACCACGGCTCACGATTGGGATGGCTCGTCCGACTACTTTTCTACGTCTCGTGGGATACGTTCTCTTTCCCATTCCACCGCTTCTGCTCTTGGTCTATCTTGTCACTCAGTTCCCAAGACCCCAAGAATCATTACATATTTACCCGTCACTCGCCAGCGTGCCTCGATCCAACCGTGTTTGGGAGATCTATGACGAAGACTATTTCCCCGGTGGTGGTTATGCGGTCCTGCCATACGGACGGGTGAGCCTACAATCTGGTCTGTCCGCGCCATATATTCACGTAGATTAGGTACGATACTGGCTCATGGGCCCAGAGGACGGGGAGAAGGTGAATCGCGGAAATCAATTTGTGATCATTATCTCATTCCATTCCTTCAGGTTGTCTTGATACCTGGGTTACTCCTTCCCGCGATCATTTGGAAGAACGTCGCCCCACAGTTAGCATCTCACGGATTCCGCGTCCTATTGTACGGTATGTAATCCCACTTGACCGGCGTGTCTCTCCCGGAAATGAAGAGAGTTTCCCCAAGATCTCTACGGCCGAGGGTTCTCCGATGCACCATCCACGACGTATGACTCAATGTTATATACCACCCAGCTCGCGTTACTCATGCAATATCTGGGGTGGCGGAACACGAATGTAGTTGGGGTGTCCATGGTAAGCACCCTCGGTTCTTCCCCACTTATAGTTACTTAACGTTCCGGTAGGGTGGAGCTATCGCGTCGGCCTTTCATGCGGACTTCCCCTATCTAGTTGATAGGAAGGTCGTTCTAATATCACCCGCAGGAGCACTCGAAGCCGCTGATCTTTCAAGAACCTCCAAGTTCATGTCATCTGCATTGGGTCAAATGCTTAGTTCATCTTTCCTCGGGCGGGTTCGAACTCATACCACATAAGTACCCGACAAACGTTGACCTTCACATTTCCAGATGTACCTGAGGAGTATGGCCGAGTCCAATTCCACCGATCCTGTAGAGGTATGCATATTGCATTGTTGATTGCCGTACGTGACTCACTGCATGAAGCTGGCGCGATTGCAAGCGGCTTACCTGCCCGGGTATAACGCCGCGGTCGGGTCTTCCATACGCCAAGGGCCTGTTAGGGGGCAACAATCCTCTTTTCAACTCTTGCACCAATCAAACAAGAGCGTTCTCATGATATATGTGCGTCTCCATCAAACCTACCTGCTTCTCTGAAACTCGACTTATGCCTTGCTCTTCAGGGCACCGCCGACGACACAATACCGCCACGAAGTACTTCCACTGTGATATCCCTATTGCCTAGAGCTCAGGTCCATGTCATCGAGGGCGGAAAAAACAGTTTGATTCTAGAAGAAGCACTCGGACACTCGATTGAGGTCACAAAGGCACTCATTAAATTCCTATCCTCTTCGCCGTGACGACCGCCGACCGTTTCCCTATGCTTTCAATCCTTCACGTCTGTGGGACTAAACTATCGTTTCCTTGGTAATCACGGTATCCTACGATCTCGTGGTTTACTTTACTTCGTGTTTCTGGATGTATCTCCCCATTAGTTGTTGTCTTATCATCTCGTGTACCTTGTATCCCCTAGCTATAATAACACTTATTCCAACTCTCCGAGGCGGCCGCTGCAGGGTGCCGGAGTGATCGCCACGATGAACCAGTTACCACGCCCCTCACCTCGGCACGTTGCAAGCTATACCCCTACCATGGATCTACCGTCGCACATGAGCACGCATCAGGCAGGAAAGTGATCCAAAAATTGTACTCGTGTGTAGAGTGGTGCGCTCTCGTTCCAGCGCACAGCTACGAGTTTTATATACTTCGCCACTGACGTAAATACCAATCATGACAGTGACGGGGGGCATCGAAAAGTTGACTCACGTACTGGACCTTCGGACTTTTGGGCCGAAAAATTTGTTTTATGAGGGAAGCCTAACTAGTTGGGGGTGAAGGTCGTTTTCTTCTCCAAGTGAGGGTCTTCAATATGCCTTCCGCAGGGTCCCTCATATACTCTGGAGTCATTCCTCTCGTAAAAATGTGAGTACTCGATCTTTTGTGCCCATGTGAGCAACTACTGTTCGTGGCTCAACGCGGTCTTTTCAGGTACATAACAATGGTGGCAGGATATCTGTTTTCTAGGAGCGGGCTCCTACCACCAGCCGCAACCAGAGCCACGTCCTCAATAACAATGAACTTTTCGTTGCCCGCTCTTGTCTTCGCAAGCATCGTTCCATCATTCACATCTGAAAACATCTCGGCACTTGGACCGCTCTCGCTGCTGGCATTCATATACGTCATGATCGGTCTCGTGTTTGGGCTTGTCATCCGCGAGGTATGTTATGTACCTCGGAATTTCTGGCAGGGGATCGTAGTTGCGACCGCGATGAGCAACTGGGGAAACCTCCGTGAGAACTTCGTTGTCCTGTGAAAGACATCTCTAACATGCTGGCTTTAGCGACAGCCGTAGTAATTTCTGTGACAAAGCAAAGCCCATTCGATCCCTCGAAAGACACTGACTGTGAGCTGAACTCATTGAGGACGTATTTCCTGGTTGCTGAACACAAGGAACAGTGGGAGTCTCCTTTGTCTCGATATTCATACTAATTTACCACATCTTGTTCTGGGTTTGTGGATTTGCTCGTTCACTTGCTTGGGATTACGCACCCGAGGTTCCTCAAGGCGAGGCTGCAGAACGGAGGCTTCATTGGAGGGAGAAACCTATCGGGAGTTTTTTTCACAAGCACATAATCCGGAGGAATACCTCCCTACACAAGATTCCTGAAAAGGATCCGCAACGGAAAGAATTTAGCGTTCCTCCTGCAGAAGACAAGAAGCTAGGGATTCAAGAGAACATGCAAGATGCCGAGGAGGGCCGTGTCGCTTCACCCGCATTGCCCGAATCTCAATTTTTTCAACAAGCCCCCAGTGCACACCCAAGGCCAGGGGTAGGCGGCAATGATGGTGCTCCCGACCCGGCATCTGCTTGGAAACGCTTCCTCAAATTCGTTGCGGGAATGGTCACACCCATCAACTCTGTGATCGCTGTTTCCCTTGTTGTTGCGCTGGTGAAACCTCTCAAAGCTCTCTTCGTGGACATCAGTGGGGTTGGCGGTCCTTCCTGGGCTGGTCCCGACGGAAATCCTCCCCTATCTTTCATAATTGATACAGGTTTGCAACAGAATGCTTTACGATGAGACAGCGGAACTGATCAGATGATTGCAACCGCAGCGAGCTTCATTGGCGCTCTTACAGTCCCATTAGCGTTAATGTTACTGGGCAGCTCTTTTGCTAGGATGAGGGTACCTCGTCCCCTCTCTCGTCTCCCAATTTGGGCGATACTGTTCGTTTGTTTGGCAAAGATGGTTCTGCTTCCGACGATTGGCATCTTTCTCGTGCGAGCGATGGTGGACAGGCAGCTGATATCGAAGGAGTCAAAGACTGAGCTCTTCGTGGCTATGTTTTTGAGCGGTACACCAACTGCCGTCAAGTGAGCAGCCCTTTCCTAAGATTTGGTCATTATTCACGTTCTACCGAAGCCAATTGATTGTATCTGGGCTGTATTCTACTGACGGAAACTTGGATACACTCTCGGTTCGTCCCTCGCTTGTAAACTTGGATGTGCTCGATCTAATTCTTGAAATCATAATGCAACTAGGTTTTCCTCCTTGCACAGTGTACGTGACGCTCTATTTTTCTGCCCCTTCATCTCCTGATTTTTCTTGTTACAGACACTTTCATGTTTTTTGCGTCATCGTAAGTACGTTTCATGAGTCTTTAATGTTTCCTCAATCACATGGTATCACAGCGTCTTAACGTCTGTGTCACTGCTGTTGGCAACCGTGTAGACATACGTACCTCTATAGAAAAAATGTCAGCTAATGGATACTGTCTCACGACCTTGCGTGTCACCTCGTTTCCAGGTTCTCCGGGGCTTGCCTCGAGTGATTTCACCACGTGAGCATTCTTGAAACTGGGATCGGGGTGA
>Ga0307512_10006791_pt1 | contig 11495 bp, 12 predicted proteins | sample 14_EM_MG_FD_200267 | JGI IMG/M metagenome (GOLD analysis project Ga0307512, IMG submission 200267) | Populus trichocarpa ectomycorrhiza microbial communities from riparian zone in the Pacific Northwest, United States - 14_EM | ecosystem: Host-associated > Plants > Roots > Unclassified | place... | reverse complement strand
TCGAGAATCCGATTGATGGTTACCTGGTCTTGTACTGACACCAGGGCCGCTCGGGGTTCCTGTGATGTGGACATTACAGCGGATCAAGCACATCTACCAGTGCCAATTGAACCGATCGATTTCAGAATGGGTGGGTGTCGGTGGTTCGACAACAATCAAAGGAATCTCGGGAGGCTTTGCTGTTTCTGCTGCTGCTGGTGCGTGTCATTCAGTTTCGTGGGTTCCGCAACAATCGTGTCCCTCGCACCAACAAGGGTTATCTATTTCACAGTTAAACCAGGAATGGGCTCCCCAGTACCTAGTCCAGCTACTTCCGAATACTGGATCGTCAAGTTCCAAACCTCCTCCGTACGCGGCGGCCTCCGTCCAATAAAGGTTCCAGGGGGATGGAGTATCTGATTGTTCCCAAAAATAAGCAGGGAGGCAGAGGTCGTCTACCTCGGTATTCAATAATCCTTCAATGCTTTCGAAGGCGTTCAAAGGTTCGGGTTCGGACAGGGTACAATGCGTTCCGGCAAGGTCAAACCAATTCGTTCGGGAGGTACAGTTACTGTCGTACTTTTGCATTCGAGTATGGTGATCGATGGGGGTAATTTCGGATATCAAATCCGGTAAGCTGTCTGCGGATATCAACGCAACCGTCGCAGATATGAATCCAATAACGTTCGGGTCCTAAATATACCCAACAAGAGGAGGAGCAAGGTTCGTGACAATACCTACAACCGTTCGAGGGATGCAGGCACATTCAAATATCTCAATTCGTAACTGCAGTCGCCGCAGATCGAAATATAACTGTCAGTTTCTTCAAAGAAGTACCAACACAAATCAAAGCAGGGAGTCAGGCAATGTTGACAAAACATCCATTATCAGGTGCGTATATAGAGGACTTGTTCTAATGTAACGGGCGGGGTCGGGCGCAGGTGATATGGATGTTGCAAGACTGAACTCGAAGTGCGTATCGAGAGACAAAGATCAGAATATGTTTCAAAGTCGTACTATTGCTTGCTATACAGGAGAACGAGTAAAGAGAGAAGAAAAGGAAATCCTCCAACACCATCGACACTCTCTTTATATACAATTCGTCTGCCACCTCTCGAACCATTTGCCATGCTCCGATATACCATCCGAATCTTATCCCATGATCTTACACACCACTCTGTTATTCCTTATCGTAACGACCACGCCATATCACCCGACGTCGCAACACTTCTCACCACTTCTCTTATCTTACTAAATTATACCTCCACCATCTCACAGCTTCCTCCGCCTCTTCCAACGTCTCCGCCTTTCCGTAACACAATTCCTTCCGCACCACCCGTATCTTTCTTCTATTATTCCCAGGTATCACCGTACCTGCCTGCGCCGTGACAATAAGATAACGCCGGGTGCAGCATACACCAAGTACTGCATACACCGAGCACTGCATCATCCCAAGATCGACTGACTCCCGCCGCCAGCCAGCTCTCATCTCTCGGCGCACCTTATTGTACTCAACCCTCTACATTCCCACAATTACGAGTTAACCAATGAATGGAGTCTCAGCTGCCGTCGCACCTCCCTCCTGATCTACTGCCTCCAAATCGGCGACCTCCAAGTACTCCTCCAATCTCGATCGATCATGGCCTCCAAATGTATCTCCAAACACGCAGGCTTACGGCCTTCATGTTCGCAAGATCACGGACTCCAAGTGCATATCTCCAAACTCGCTCGATCGCGGGCTCAAAGTGCATCTCCAAACTCGCTTGGTCACGGCCTAAAAGTGCATCTCCAAACTCGCTCGATCACGGCCTCAAAGTGCATTTCCAAACTCGCTCTATCATGGCCTCCAAGTGCATCTCTGAGTTCACTTGATCTCGGCCTCCAAGTGCATCTCCAAACTCGCTCTATCCCGGCCTCCAAGTGCATCTCTGAGTTCACTCGATCTCGGCCTGCAAGTGCATCTCCAAACTCGCTCGATCACGTCCTCAAAGTGCATCTCTCAACTCGCTCGATCACGGCCTCCAAGTACATCATTAACCAGCGACGGCGGGTGTACGGAGATACAGGGGTAACAGAGGTGGACTGAGCGATGGGGAGTACATATTCAGGAGACCCCGGGGTAGATAGACATCATGTCATTTTCACCTCATTTGGATCCACGTAATTGTGTGGATTCTCACGGCCGGGTAGTATCATATCTTCTCATTTTCTTCCTAGGCTCCTCGAGCTAGAACCTCCAATTATGCTCGACTACCATCTGTGGCCAGATTGAGCGTATGTATATATATAGAGATACTTAAATAATGCATGACATACTATGAGGTAGCGAATCTCGTGACTGTAACGAAGACGAACATGATAGACGAAATGCCTTGTGCATATGGAACCCTGCGTGTGGCTTCCAGACCGATTTACATTTTGCTGATGTACCCAATGACCCCATCCCGATGTATGGTCACAGTTGGCCACAACGCCACATTGTTCAATTACAATAGGATACCGACAGAGTGAGAAGAAACAGCGAAACTGCGATCGGAGGGCGATATGCAATGCGACGCGTCGTATTGGCGCCCGGCGCAGAGTAGTCTGCCACCGGGGTGTCTCTGGTGGCTCAGACGGAGCGCGTCCACTCTGACGGAGCCATTCCGCCTGTACGGAAATGTTTTTTGCTGATGGATACCAACAGAGTGAGAGCACATGGCGAAACTGCAATCGGAGGGCTACATGCCACGCGATGCGTCGTATTGGCACCCGGCACGGAGTTATCTGCCACCGTGGTGACCCTGATGGCTCTGACGGAGCGCGTCCACTCTGACGCAGCCGTTCAGCCCGAACAGAATTGTTTTTAGCTCACGTGACCAGTTCAATAAGCTCCAATGCTCAGGATCACTGAGTTGTAGCTGTCAAAATAAATTGAATTGTGATTGTTAGGGAGGCTTTCATGGGAACATTGCTTGCTGATATGCCTATAAAGGTTCCCAACTCCCCAGTTATAGATATCTGTGATCATTGGCCACTTAGATTACCCCAGATAGAGGACCAAAAATTGTTCTTGCTATGTTGACATTCATTGGCAATATGAGGCTGGGAGCATATAGTGTTCTCTTTTATCTAGAAAGGCAGCCAATACAATGATTATGTCTAAAAATGACTACCTCACCATGTAATTGCCTGCCTTGTGTAATCTGAAATTGTTAAGGCTTTGTTGACACCCATTGTGACATGGGCGTATCCACCATATGCAACCATTCACATTGGCATAGAATATCAGCATTCGTCTTTGGTAGACATTCTCTCTTCTTCTTGTATGTTCTCATTTATCACTATATTGATCTTCTATAATGCACACGAATATATTTTTTAAAATATACTGTAAGTGCCCATTCATTGTACAGAATGATAATACTCAGAAACTCTGTTTTCATCTATGATTTCTATTCTTCACTGTCAGGTTCGCTAGAAACGCTGCGTTGGTCTGCGACATGAATGTTAGCTGCATTACCACACACCGGATGGTGTACTAACCAGTGGATGGTCCTTCATGAGTTAACATATCTGTAATACAATCTTGATTGTGCTTGCTATCCTGGGCATATGTATCAGGAGTGAAAAATTGAGCATTGCGAAGTAGAGTATGTATATACAGTTATCTGGGTGGCGCACTCTCCGTTTCAGAGCTATGAGATACCTCACTGTCATCTTGTGGTGCAGGTGGTGGTCCACAGAGAATGTAAAGATGGGTACGCTGGCGCTCGCCAGTATAAGGATATGGAATGGTTCACAGTGGCACACAGGTGCGAGGGAGATCAAGTGTCTAAGTAAGTGTTATGATATTCACAACAGAGCTAAGTCTCCATCCCGATGTCAATATAACATTGGAGGTTTCCTGGCACTGGAAACCTTTCCTGAACGTCCAGCAACCCAAACCACACATACTTGACAACGCCATTACATCATTCCCCACTTGTCGGGCCAAACTCCCAGCCTGCAAGGTACAAGTCGAAAATTCAGATACAACCTACATACATGCTCATACAATCCTGGAAGTTCAACTCATGAGCAGTAACATGCACAGTGACCTTCCGGTGGATGGGGAATCTCCACCTCCCATTGACTAGATGATCAGAGGTGGTGAACCCCGTTCCAAATCCAGTCGTACTGGACCAGGTCCCGACAATAAATACCGAAGCAAAGACCCAATTCACGTTGTCTCCAGCTCTCCATTCGGGTCAATTCCTCCACTTCGGAGATCCGACTTCGTTCAGCTGCACAGCATATTCAGTTGGTCTCCGTGCAACTCATCAATTACTTCACATGAATTCTCGAGGTGTTTGACCAGCTACTAGCTTGTGTGGATGTGGTTCAATCCGACCCACTGGACAACATAGTGTAGCTTCCGGTAATGCTGCTTAAAGTCACGACTCTGTTTGACCTCCCATTCCTCCCAATCTCCGACTATCATGGGATGTGGTTACAAGACTGGGTGTCCTACAACTGGCAGTGTGTAGGTCGCACGCCGCGCTACGTGGAAAACGTTGTGATTCCTCATTGTGTTTGGTAAGTCATGATAGTCAGCATTCTTGTTGATGATATTACTTAACGTATACGGTCCAGTGCGCATGTAGTCGAGTCTCTTCGACTGTCCAGTTGTTCTGAAGTGTCAAGTCGAGATCCACACTCTGTTCCCAACCTTGAAGGTCACGTCATTGGCGCCAGCATATTTTGATTCCTGTGCGTGGGCTTCCAACAAGTTCTCCAGCAGAAGTCAGTGAGTCGCTTCCATCCCAGATACCATTTGGTCCGCCAGGCATTCTGACGCCGTGGTTGATGCAGCTTTCCGTGGCTTGAACTGCCTTCACGGGTGATAGAGGTTGTTGGCCCAGAATGGCGTCAACCGCGTTGAGTTATGGACTGAATTGTGATACGCAAACTCTGCTAGAGCTAACAGCTCAAAGTAGTTATCCTGATTGTATTTGATGAAGTACCTTATGTACCGTTCCGTTGTCCAGTTTGGTTGTTTGATCTGGCCATCCGTCTGTTGACGAATAGCTGTCGAGTGTCTGTGATTGATACTTAGGGGCAAGCAAACTCATTTCCAGAATCTGCAGGCAAACTCCTTTCCACGATCGGTTACAATAGTGTCTAGTATGCCATGTGTCCTGATCCCATATTCAGAAGACATTGGTGACAGCCCAGGTGAATCGATATTCTTCCTGATGGGGAGGCAGCTTGCCATTTTTGTTAATCAATCGATGACTATCAAGATTACGGTATACCCGGAGGCTGTTGACTGAGGGACCTTGGGGATGTAGTCTATGGAAACTCCTTCCCAAGGTTTTAGCGGTGGTGGTAGCGGTATATTTCTCCAGTGATGGGGGTGCCAGGGTGCCTTGATTCAGTGGCATAGTTCCAATCGGGCGAGGTATTGTTGTTCAGTGGTGTCGGATGAAGGCCAGTGGATATCACAGGATTGTGATGCGGCAGTTTTGGGAGCTCTGATGTGATCGGATTCTGGATTGTTGGGGAAAAGGCTTATGACTTTGTAGCGAAGCAGGTCATCCTTTGGTACCTTTATCCTTCCTTTGTAGATGAGAACTCTGGCAGTGACTTTCCATTCATTAATGGAGTCTTCCTCTAGATCGTCTATTCTTTACAGACCATGAATATCGACGTTTGGACCACAGACGATTTTGCCCTGAACTTCGGCAGCCAACCTGTCGATTGCCTCGGCTTTGTAGACTTCCTGAAGGAAGTCATCGTATGGTAAACTGGTAGTACTTACAAGGGTTGGGTGTACCCGCACAGTCGGTCTCTGGTAGCCTACGTTGAAGTCGGGCCAACATGCATAGTCCATCGCGTGGGTTGTTCGTGCCTTCCAACTGTTCGATGACAAAGTGGTCTAAGGATGCGATTTCCGCCCATCATGTCTGTCTTTGGCAAAGCACATTGGACATTTGCAAGGACTCCACATTCTCAAGGTCACACTGCATCAGGACCTTGAGATTGGAACCCTTGAGATAGTGTCTCCATTGATTCAGTGTTTTGACAATCGCCAAAATCGCCCGATCATCCATGTCATAGTTCCGTTTGACCAGGGAGCACCTCCGTCAGCATCAATTCACTGCTCAAATGATCCCGAATCCGTCGTGCTAGCTGACGATGCCGGTGATTGCGAAGCTGGTTGGATTGGTCTGCAGACCGATTTGTTTTGGCGGGTTGGAATGGTGGAGACTCGGTGAGTCGGTGACGGCCTTTTCGATGATTTGCAATGGGAGTTTGTCATACCGAGTCCATTCTCACTTCCGTGTGCTTTCTGTCTATAGCAAGTGTATGATGGAAAGGGTCACCTTGGCATATGTCTCAATGAATCTCCGATAGAGGTTTGTGAACCAGTGGAGCACTTGCTGTAAAGGCAGTCATAATTAGGTTCTCGGCAATGGACAAAACGTGACCAGGGCCGGGTAACCGCGACGTTATATAGACAACACGCGATCTCTCTGTGATCGGCAGCGATAATGTTGCCTATCAACTACTCTATTATATTACCACATCCATGTGTGAAACCTTATCTTCTCATATACTCTAGTATGTGGCCATATACGGATATACGCCCTGACAGTATTATTGCTCCTAATGAATTTGATACATTTCGCTCGAGGGATCTCATGATTTAACCCGTTCGACACGTTGCAACAAAATAACACATTTTATCAAAAACATGCCTCCAAAGTAGTTTACCAGAACTCAATTCCGCGTCACTGACATCCATGACAGTGATGACACACGGCAGACAGCGGAATACATAGCCGAACACGCTTCTCCAGCTGTTTTACCGGTGGCCGAGGTTGACAATGACAATGACAATGACCAGTATGAGGATGCCGGAGGGCAACAAAACAAAGATAACCCGATCGAGAACGATGTTGGTGATCTCCATTTGCAAATTACTGACGAGGATCATCAAGAGGTGGCAACTGAACACCGGTTGATGCTGGAAATGCGGCTCGAAAACCCATCCCAGTGGAAGACCGAAGAGAGACTCAATCAGGAGAGGATGGTGGCCGAACAGGAACGAATGGCTGCGTAACGGCATCAATGGGCTGCCGAACACACTGATCCCGCCAAATGAAGCATCATACACCTGATACCGAAAATCTACAAGATGGTGGACCCCGTACTGTATTGCGGCGGTACATGAGCACTGGACCGATTTTGGGACATGTTACGATCGAATTTCAACTCCAACGACAACCCATTCCCAAGTGGTGGACCTTATCACGTCAAATACGCTATCTCTCTTCTGGACGCGTGGAGCAGTCACCAGAACCTGGCACTCAGGCACACAGCGATGACAGACCCTTCTGAATGGGCAGGCGACTGATCTGCAGACTCCGGCCCATGCCTACAGGACTTCCAGCTCTCTTCACTGAAGATGGCCACAGTGTATGGGGATAGAGACCGACGTCGCATGGCGGTGATTACACTGCTGCAGGAATAGATACCACTTCCACAGGAATTGGTCAGAGCCTATGCGAATCGTGTGAAAGCCAATTGGAGACAGGATGGGTGGAATCTACAGACGCATGAAGAAGTCCTCTACAATATTGCCTGGGCAGGCCTCCGCAACTCTCTCAAGGACAAAGTTGGCCCGATGATGCCCACCTGCAGCAGATTTGACTCCTTGGACTATTTCTTCGATATCGCCGCAGTCCCAGAAGTTACACATGTCGAAAACAAAACGCCACTTCAGCTGCAACACCAGCTGCAGCAAGAGCAGCAGAAACAGCCTACAGACTCGTCTTCCAAAGGCAGCAAACGACGCTACCCGCCATTCATCTCTGAGGCAGCGGACACCACTGGCTGCGCTAGATCCGGCCAATCGGAATCAAACATACACGGCATGTCAGGCGGCGGAGGACAATCATCAGGCTTTCTGTCAGCACCATGGGTCTCAGTGGAAAACTTCCACAGGCGTCATTCTACCAGCAAGTGCTTACAATGCAAATCTCTGAACCACAAGGCGAGCTTCTGACCTAAATTCTCACAAGCAGGTAACCCACCACAGCATGACCAGACATTAGCTCCATACAGTGACGGAGGACACCAATTCAAACGACAGAAGTCCTTCAATAATCAACAGCCTAAAAACTCATAGGCTTGTCTCGGCATCTGGCCCGACAGGAGAGGTTCAACCAGGCAGAATTGGGCTCAGAGAGATTGGCAACGCGTACATTGATGGCAACGATGGACAGCATACCACCGCATCGGATGGCTTTGAAGAGTAAGTTAGTATTGTTCGACTCTTAGTTGATAACGGTGCGGATGTCAATGCAATAGAGTAGATAACCTCAATTGCTCATCTCGCAGCTCGCAGTCCAGCTATGTTAGAAGTCGACATACCGACACAAACGCAAGGCACGACAACGAGCAGCAAACCAGCAACAAGGCTAAGCCTCTAGTATTTAGAGATACTTTTTAATCGACAAACTCATTCATGCAGTTAGCACTAGGGAATGAATCAGAGCGAGTTGCGCCAAGGGCTGTTTTAGCATATGCGTCAACTTCTCACAGCTAGTTCAATGCCTATTATATTAGCTAATAGCAATACCTAGGGATATTAACACCTAGAAGAAAGGTTCGACGGTTCAAACCTTCTCCACCCCCAGGAGCCCACCCAGAAAACATGCAACGAATCCAACAGTGGCAATTTTATAAAATGGCTACTAGCGAACTGCCCTGCAATGCTCGGCAAATTAAATAACAGTCTACAGACACCGCTAGATCAAGCGATACAGATATGGAAGCCAACCTGTCGCAATGCCAATGGGTACATTAAAAATGCTTGTGAAATACTCGAAGACTAGAAGTTGCGCGCGAGATTCAGACATTATCAGAGCCCTCACACTTCCACGTTTCTTTCATCCGCAGCGCCATATATTGGATGGGGGCTGATGTACTGCTATTCGTGGACCTAGACTTAGTCAAAGACGAAACTTTGAAGACCATGGGCATTTTCGGCAATACTCTAATCCACCTAGCAGTTGACGTTCCACGTTGGAAACCCAACGACGACAGAGACAGGCATGCAGAAGAATTTGTAAAACACTGCAGCTTCATCCCTCCATCAATGGTATTGTTAGAAAGGGGGCCTGGAATCACTTACGTCATATAAAGTTTAATACATCCTCATAAGAGCTTGCATGAAACTTCCAACTCCCGAAAAAACCAAGCGAGCACTGATGAAGACGGATCTTTTTCGAAGGCGAGTCATTCTGCTAAAATTAACTTAATGCGCACTGGTAACCACCTAAAAATGCAGTAATGTACAGGTCGCTATATACAATTTGATTTCAGTAGCTTTGCTAGTCGAGAGCTGTAGAAGGATTTGCTTATATCACGACCCAATTTTGAACAAATTCTACGATATGTCCACTTGCCAAAACTTAGGATGGTACTAGACGGCTACAGTCACTTCGTCCTCGGCGCGCGCACTCAGACCCAGGATAGCGATGTTTTCTTCCAGATTTTAAGTTGGCTAAGAAATCGAGGGGTACAAAAGATCATCAAAGTAATTGTGCGAGAGGATAATCAAGGTTCTCCACCGAGCACCGATGAGATCATTGAGAAATGCCAGCAGGTGTCCGGTGTTAAGGTAATGGATTGGGTCAAGCCTGACCTTAGAATTCAAACTACAGTTGAGGTAGCCCCGGATGTTGAAGAGCTAGTTTTGTACTTCAGCGGGTTCTTGGGAATTTGCTCGGAGAGAAAGGACTTATTAAACATCCAAATGTGAGTTGGATTACGAGTTATGATGCTTCACTATTTCAACTTGAAGCTTAGAAGAATCTATATTAGGTGGTAGCTAGTAAACTACCTTGGAGAAATGGGTGTTTGCTCTAACTATCGACAACTGACACCAGGAGGACTCTAAGTTAGATGAAATAGGGAGACAGACTGCCGATTCTGCGAAAAGCCTGAGATGTCGGTTCGAGGATGTTGAAAGCAAAAGAGAAAGGATGAAGAAGCTCAATTGTCTGTCTATCCAAAGAGAAGGAAAACTATGGACTTATATATAAAAGAGAGAGAAGGAAAACCCAATGCCGACTGCCAAAGCCGGAGCCCAATGCCGAGTACCAGTGCCGAGTCGTCCTCTTCGCCATGGGGGCAGGCGAGGCCGACAGGGGCAAGCGAGGCCGATGGGGGCAGGCGAGGCTGGTGGGGGCAGGCGAGGCTGGTGGGGGCAGGCGAGGCAGGTGGGGGCATGCGAGGCCAATGGGGGCCGTAAGCCGCCGGGCCAAATCCCTAGTCAACACTCCCCCTTTGGCCCAAGGCTTTCCAGACAAATGAAACAAAGCCAAACAAACAAACGAAAGTCTAAGATCCTCCTCCATATTCCAAATCCCATTAAATCCAAATCCAAATCCAAATCCAAATCCAAGCATACAGTGTAAATCCAAATACACAATCTGAAACAAAGGAAATCCAAGTCCTGCCCGTGATCCTATCCGAGTCCAGTCTCCTCCACAAATTCGCCGAGTTTAACTCCCCCATGGGCCTTAGTAGTGAGCAACTTCACAATCTAGAAGAGGTACGACTAGGAATCAAATGCCAGAGTCGAGGTTAGATTAGCCTCACTTGTAACCTTCTGATCCGCATATGATGCCCACTTGTCCCTATTCATGCAGTTCGCAATCTTATGTCCATTCTCGCCGCACCCATAGCACACAATGCCTGTCCTCTGCCTGGTCAGACCAGGTTGCCGACCGCGGCCCTTTTTCGTCACAAATAAGGCAGAGTCGGGATCGATACCACTATCTCGGCGGAGCGTGACCTCGAATGATTGCAAATGCGTGACGATATTTGCTGTAGTGTCTGCTTTCCCACTGAGCTCCAAGGAGGTCTTGAACATCGTCCATTGATCTGATTTCAGGAGGTTCGATAGGATACAGAATTTTCGCAAATTGTCATCGATCGTAACATCGCAAATCGCCAGATCTCCGATGATCGCATCTTGAGCTGATATCCACTCTGCGACTGACGAGTAAGATTCAAGGTTGCATAATACCAGCTTCTCTAGCTCGTGCTGGCCATCGAGCTTGACCATCTTCTCAAAATCTGCCTTGATTTTGTCCCAGAGCTCTTTCGGTTTCTTGTATTCGCGGTATCGCAGTTGCATAGTTGATTCCATCATGTCAGTGATCTGTCCAGACGCTTTGTCGTTGTTCATCAGCCACCGCTCCCAGTCCCTGAGAAAGCTATCGAAGCGTGATAGGTATGCCGGTTCAGTTGATTCGGGTTCAAAGTTATAGTCAGAGTCTCGGGGGTCATGAGCCACTTTGGGAGTAGTTGGGGTTTCGCCAGATGTCGATGGTATAATCGGAGGCCTCGGAACACGCATCTCACCAGTAACAAACTTCCAAAGCCCCTGCCGGAATAGGACGGTTTCCGCTTCGATGGCCCACTGACGATAATTCCGCTCATTGAGTTTGCGAACCGTGCCAGTCATCATGGCGGGT
>Ga0307512_10006790_pt1 | contig 11495 bp, 11 predicted proteins | sample 14_EM_MG_FD_200267 | JGI IMG/M metagenome (GOLD analysis project Ga0307512, IMG submission 200267) | Populus trichocarpa ectomycorrhiza microbial communities from riparian zone in the Pacific Northwest, United States - 14_EM | ecosystem: Host-associated > Plants > Roots > Unclassified | place... | reverse complement strand
TCGGAGCGACTCGCTGGTCTTCAATTCGCAACTGGGGGGTGGCATTCATCGAAAGGGAAGAAAGTGATCGCTGGTGTTCTGTGACAGCACGGTTCAAATATGCCGAGGACACGGCGTCTACATCCACATGTCAGCCAATGTGACTCGTTTGGCAGCCTACGAATGTCGGAAAAATCGCGCTGTCATCATGGAGAGGAATCTGTCATATACAGCACTTATGATATTAAGGGGATGAGCTGCCAGTGGTAAAGGAACCGTATCTTACTCACGATCTTGGGACAAAACTTCGACAACAAATTGGTCCACCGAAATTCCGTCTGTGGACGGCGAAAAATGAAACTGTGTGCAATCATTGCAAGAGTTTTCTGACTGAAGGGGGTTAGATTGTAGATTGTGAATTCACGTAGTGGTCAGGTGGCCATGCATCCATGTACTGAGCTTGTGGATATCAATGGTTCTATCTTCCATTCTTGAATTCATCGGTGGTGATTCCAAGTGAGTGTAAGTGATGGGCGTTGTTGGGTTGACCAATGATCGATTAATGATCGAATGATCGGCCGCCCGCCTTGGCATTTGGTTGGTCTTTTATATAATTTCTCGCCTAAACCCAAACATCTACAAACAGACCCGACTCGCTCAGCAGACAGTCATGGTAGGAATGGCCGCGGGGAAAACGGCTACTCCCCTGAAACACATAGTACACCTTCGCGGGGCATTGCAGGACAGTTTCAGAGCTTGGAATTGGTAACATTTTATTTGATGAAGATTTGAATCACATGACTCATGAGTGAAAATGCTGTGGGCAGAAACAGCGAATTTATTCTTATCCAACTTCCCGCCCATATTCAAGACCACGTACTAGTATAGTGTAGCACCATGGTGCAGTGGACAGTGGACATGACACTTGCCTTGAAAGCAAGTGGCACAGGTTCGATCCTGCTTGCCTTGAAAGCGAGCAAGCACACTTGCCTAGAAAGCACGTGGCTTGGGATCGATCCCCGTTTTTGGGTAGTGATTTTTTGTCGTCCGTTTACGATTGTCTCGCGTCAACACTGTCACAGGCACGTTGGAGTATCTGCTCATCGCACGTCGGACAAAGCACAATACAACCATCACGTTTCCGCAAACATTTCAAGCATCACAACGACGCCAACTTGTACTAGTAAACCTTGACTCCTCAATTGGATGTCCATTAATTGCGCTGGCTGTGGGCCTCGTCACTTTGGCGCTTGACTAAGTCCACCCATCCGCCTACTTCAACCTGCAGGACTTACTTGCACGACTCCAACTGGAGGCCCTCGCACACCTTTCACACCCTTGTTCAAAGCCGTGCTCTTGAGACACAGCCATCCGAGGATTCTGAGGCCCGATCATGCAATACCCCACATTTCCTAACCTTCATTAGTTCGTTTTGAGGTGAAGGCGCTTACTTTGCAGTGCTTCTTCCTCACATCACCACTCCACTCCTCGAGATACACAAATTATCTTCTCCAATCAGCTCTCGTTTTCTGTTCTGTGCCATTTTTTCAATTGATGGGAACAGGAGCCTCTCAGGTTCAAAAGCGACATCAATCACACATTATGGCGTGGTGTGGCAAGGATGGCGATGTCTCATCCCCTCCCATGCATGGGTTCTACTCGGAACGCCCATCTACGCAATCAAAGAGCAATGTTTGCATGTGTCAGGCACGGAGGCCCGTACGAGTGTGCTCGTATGCGCCCTAATGCTGGCTTGATCCGCAACTTTTGCGAACAATACGGATGCCTATTTAGGATCAGCACTATCACTCGACAGGGAGTAAAATGTCGGCTTACAGAGTGGAAATACAACAGCGAGCAGTATAACTGCTCCCCGCATTCCCATAAACCTTTCGGTGTGCTTTCAAGAGTGGACGACGCACCTGCGGTCTACGCCCGGGTCTAGGACTGTGCCTTGTTGAAGCCTCGATGGTACTCTGACAAGGCTTTAATTGATATGAAGAGGGACCTCTTGACTTCAGGGGGATATCATTAATGAGAGTGGAAATGGCTATGAAACCAGTTGTTACACAATTGCACCTGCTGGGGATAAAGACAGCAGAACAAGCGCTCCAAGCGCACTAGCTTGAGCCAGACTTGGTGGTGCTTCCATCATGCATGAACGGCACCTTGTCAATCTATGCTCCATGCCAACGGCGATAGTGTCACCCCCTGTAACACGACCCGGGATCTCGTAGTCCTCTCGGTGCATTCCCCACACCACCTCCAGAGCCGAACAAGGATGGGAATTGCCTGGCAATGAATACATGCTAACCGACACGGTTCCATGAATCACGCTACATCTGGACTGAGTTTGCGTGTAGCAATTGGGTCACTGGGCCGACTCAAATGCCGAGCCACGGTTCTGTGTCATAACAAACCCACACAGTATGTGATACAAAGTGATGCATACACAATCCTCGAAAGTATCTGGTTATTATAACTTTCGGTGTGAACTACATCTGATTCCAAGTTTGAAGGTTCACAAAGGCACATGTCTCGGGCTATCCAACATCATGTAATCTCAACTCCCACCAGGGGGATTTGCATTCCTTGGTGATTATCATACTGCTGGGCTCACAAAGGCGCAGCGCTTAGGAAGCAATAGTTCCGCAGATGGAGAGGAAGTGCGTAATACTGCGTATTGTCACTGTGCAAGGTGACTGATCGCTTTATTCGCTTAGTGACAACACGACACAAACTGTGCAGCAATGGATCACAAAAAATCATCACCTCTGACAGTAATCGATCCCATGCCACTTGCTTTTGAGGCAAGCAAGATCGAACCCATATCACTTGCTTTCAAGGCAAGTGGGATGTCCCCTGCACCATTGGTGCCACATTATACCGGTATTGTTTCACAAATAAGGACAGGAAATTGGATGTGAATTAATCCTTCATATCTCTCCACGTGCATTGCATTCACTCCTGGAAAAATAATTAATTGCATTCTATATATACCCACTCTGTGGACAATAAAAAATCATTACCACGAATGGGAATCGATCACATGGGGCTTGCTTTCAAGACAAGTCCGCTTTCTTGCTTTTGAGGCAAGTGGGATCGAACCCGTGCCACTCCCTTTCAAGGAGAGTGTCATGTCCACTGCACCAGTGGTGCTACACTGTACTACTGGAAGGTCTCCAATGTGTATCGGAAGTTGGATGAGAGTAAATCCCTTGTATCTCTCGAAGCATAGAATGTCCATGCATGAAAGATTAGAAGTCGGATGAGAATCAATCTTCCATATTTCTCCATGCACACCATGTCCGCCCCTGAAAAAAATATTTAATTGCACTCTATGTATACCCACTCCGTGGACAATAAAAATCATTACCACGAACGAGAATCGATCCCCCGCTGCTTGCTTTCAAGGCAAGTCCGCTTTCTTGCTTTCGAGGCAAGTGGGATCGAACCCGTGCCACTCCCTTTCAAGGAGAGTGTCATGTCCACTGACTGCACCAGTGGTGCTGCACTATACTAGCGGAAGGTCTCCCATGTGTATCGGAAGTTGGATGAGAGTAAATCTTTCATATCTCTCGAAGCATAGACAAGATACTCATGAAAAAATTCCAATTACATCCTATATATGCATGCTCTGCGAATGTGTGGAATAGAGTCAAACGGGCCAGAGATGCAGTTAGAAAAAAATGGTCAGAACGATATGTATGTCCATCAGAATGTCATGATTGATCAATAACGAACTGCCGTGTTTGGAAACAAAATACTATGGAAGTAAGCTATTAGTACATATAAAAGCAACCCACTCATCACGCTAAAAACGCAGGTACATCCATGTACCATATTCCTTCGCTTTATCTAAAAATAGGCATTTTTGATCTCAGTTAGCAGACACCACTCTACCAGCCTTTACCTGATCCGAGGTTGCCCCGGGTATGCAGCTATCACGATGATCGCGGCGTGTTGCACCAGTCCGAGTACTAGGGCCATGTTTATGACTTCTGTACACAGCTGAGAAGGGTGCAAAGGAGGAGCTTGGGCAAGGAGCAGACCTTGTTTATCTTGTTCCGGAAAGAGGGATTCCCTCGCCAGACATCATATGCAACCGTATTCTGCGATTTTTATAGCAGGTCTAAGCCCTTCGACGCGCAAATCACTTCATAAAAGAGCATTGGCACTTACCATCAGAGCGGGAACATGAGAATGGACACATCGCAGAGGCCTTAGGGAAATATCCCAGGGCCAAAGTCACAATATCTGTAGCCCACACGCATCTTCCCGTTCTGTCGGCTGTATAACAAGTTGACCCTACCTTCACATCCCCAGCTGAATAGAATACCATCAGATTCTAATCAGAGCAAAATCGTTACGCCCAGCGCTGGATTCTTCCGGCGCGGACCTGGCAGCTCAGGAAAAGGGATCTCCCTCTCTCCTCTCAACAAGCACCCCAAAGCCTTCGTCCCAGGAACACAGGAACAAAATGGTAGTTGTAAACGTCACCCCACATTGGTATCACGCATCTTTCTTGGCCCATGGAAATCGAGGGTCCTTGTATAAAGCATTTCGATCGCAAAATTGCCCCCGACAGTCTCACATATGGACTCCACCTCTCGGCAGAAAGCGTCTCTTGTAGTCATATCTCAGACTCAAGGGAAGAAGGCCCTTCTGACAGGAGCATAGAGGGTCACCTTACATCACCGATCTCACTTGTATGCGTGAGGTCCTCGCACTTTGGGGCAAGGCTGTCGAACCGAAGGGCAATGTTTGCGTGTGTCAGGCACAGAGGGTCGTATGAGGGTACTCACATGCGCCCTAATCCTGGCTTGATCCGCGACTTTTGCAAACAATACGGACGTCTATTCAGGATCGGCACTATCGCTCAGCAGGGAGTAAAATGTCGGCTTACAGCGTGAAAACACAACAGCAAGCAGTTTCACTGCTTGCTGCATGCCTATAAACCTTTCGGTGTGCTTTCATGAGTGGGCGACGCACCTGTGGTCTACTCCCCGGTCTATGACTGTGCCTTGTTGAGCCTTTGACGATATTCTGACCGGGCTTTCCTTTATACGAAGAGGAATCTCTTGACTTCAGGGGTACAACGCAGGAGGTAACTCCACGCTGTGTGAGTCCGGGAAGGGTCTGGTCCGAAAGGGGTCCGCGTTCCCGAGGGAAATGGGAAGGCGCAAGGGAGAGAGAGGAAAGAAGATAAGAGAGGGAGAGGCTGTATTCCCGAAAGGGTGGGAGCGCGCGAGAGGAATCGTAACGGTTGTAAAACGGAGGCTTCAGTGACGACGGCACGCAAGCGAGAAGGGGGGGAGTGGCCCAAGATTGCATTAGAGGTCCTCCTCCTTGGCCGGGGCCAAGCGAGGGGATTAAATACAAGTATGCTATGCGAGTAGAGGGGAACGGCATCGCCTTGTGTCCGATGGCTAAGTAGAAAATGTAAAGGGAAAGCGCGGGAGTGGGAATTCTATGATAAAAGAGCGGAAGGAAAACGTACAAAGTAGGAAGAGGAGATCCTAAATCAGCAAACTACAAGTCCGGCATGTGTGGTCCCGTGTGAGGGCCCGACTGGCGGGGCGTTGTGTATGCTGTTGTCTTGACTGGTCGAGACGGCGAGAGGGGGCGATCTGTGTCAGTAGTCAGTTTCTAGGTGAGGCGAGAGGGCACTTGGGCAGGACAGGACAAGAGGTGGGTCCGGGCGATGGAGGCGGGAACGATGGAGTGGAGTGAAGGCCTGGTGTGCGACTGACGTGTCGCGGTTGGGGTCGTCACGTGGTCGAAGGTGGCCGATTCCGAGGCGACACGTTCATACCTTAAATATCATCAATCAGAGTGGAAATGACTATCGCACTTACTTAGCCCCCCCGCATAAAGACAGCAGAGCAGGTGCTCCAAGCACACCAGCTTGAGCTGTTGAAAACCAGACATCAGGCGACTAACACGTGCGATCGGACGCTCTCCGAGTCCGCAGCGCAACTTGTGATTTGCAGGGGACTCGATCTATGTGTGCGCCCAAATCACACACCGAAGTGATAAGCGAGATCAAACAAGGCCGAGATCATTCCGAGCGGATTGACACGGCGCAATGTAGTGTGATAGGGCTAACTGTCCAGAACTGGCAAGCAGGGAGGACCCTCAGGACAACAACCACGGAAACATTACCGTTTACTGTCCTCGTGACATACCAGACAAAGAGTCGGAAAATGGATAACAGTAGATTAAAAAAGTACAGCTGGGGGGAGTGAGGATTGGTACGCAGGGCTGTCACGAATGCCGCACCTTGGTCCGCTCGGCAAATGGATCATTAATCATCGACCACCTCGCCCATGGGCCCATGGATATTCCCGCCATATTGTGGGCAGCTTTTCGGTCAAGGCCGCTTAGCTCGGTGCTATTAATTGTACCCTAGACCGTTCGGCGCCGGCTGAGCTGAACGTCCACTGCCAAGGAGATGATAAAGTTCTAGCTATTTACCAAGCAGTCCCGGATAGGCATACTACGTCGCACCATATGTATGTATTGCACCAGGTAAAACGGCCATCGTCTCTGGGAGAAATTTGGGACCACCCATAGGCTGAGGTGACAAGTGGCATATGCTTACTGACTACTGAGATGATCGTCCATCCCTCGCACTTGCCGCGAGGCCATCACGGTGACGCCGTGATCCGTGTTTGAACCGAAGTCGGAGGGCAAAACCTCACCGGGAATTCCCGATCCAGCAACGGTATTTCTGGCCCCGATCCTCCACATCCTCGCCTCGCCTGCGTTCATCCATGATGACGGAACGCAAATCTATCATCTCTGATCGACGATGTGAAAACACGCCATACATCAAGGAAAACGGATCTCTTATCTTTCGGCGGCATATACAGCCCCCTTGGGCCATGGGCTGTCCAAGTCTGGTCCCAGTCCTTACTTCTCGTCTAAGTGACGAGCTTCTGAGCCATCATTATCGTCACCCGCCCCATTTCTCTTTAACCTAGCCCCATGTCCATTTCTCCCAATGAATCTGCTAAAGATCTGCGTCCCAATTTCGACAAATTTTCATTTATCAGGTATATGAAAAATGTTGGCAGGGCATATCGAAAGCAGGCCACCGAATTAGTTTTTATTTGCCGAGCTTTTATCCAAGTGGAAGAGCAAACACCAAATCCGGATGCAGAGCTGAGAATGTAATGCCACTGGACCATGTTCACTTTATCCGCATTTCTAACGATGCTTTACTGACAGCGCATTACAACTTGTTGACGAGGCAATACGCTCCGCCGCCAGCGAGGAAAACAGGACTCGTGCTTCTAGGGAGGCAGATGATAACTTCGAAAGGGCCATAGAGGCCTTGAGTCTTTATGAAATGAGATATCATCCCCAGGACCCGAGGCCCAAGGACTCGGACAGTTGTCCCGTCACGGTGACCGTACGACAAAGAATGGTGAAAGCACAGGAGGAGGATGAGTGCTTTTCGAAGATTTTAAACCGTTTGAAGGAAAAGTTGTCCCTAGATGTGAGACTTGTACATATGGCTCCACGCAGTGCTAACGCTGGCCCTAGGTTATCGAGGAACAAGGACAAATTACAACTGTTGAGTTCCATCTCTTCGATGCCTTGCCTGATGAGGACCCAACCATCGCGACACGTGAGCGCCGAGACGGCGGCCTGTTAACGTCCCTTCCACTTTCTAACTCTCATGGCAGAGGCACTTTGCCAACGGTCAGATATTCATGAAGTCCTTTGGAACTTTGGTCGTTTCCCGGACAAAAGGCGTCGTACTCTCAAGCAGAACCCTCATTTCTACAAATTCTCGGATCTTTGCAGATCGCGGAGAGAATACGAGGACATATCCGTAATCAACCCAATCTACGATTTTCGTGATCCGAGGATCTGCGTCCTCACCGACAAACCTGGTCGGGTATTTCTCAACACTGGTCGGATTACGCGCGCTTTTGGCAACATCTGGAAGCCAGATGAGGCTATCATTTTCAAAGGTCCGCAGATTTGAGTCACTTTCTCCCTGCCTTTCATTCACGACATCCTTCTAGACGTCTGTGGAAAAGTAGAGGGCGAAAGTGTCGTTCACACATCCATTCTGGGTGCACCCAATGCGTGGTATCTGGACAAACCCCCGCTGTTGCAAAATGCTCTGCGAGAGGTGCCGCGAAATCGTAACAGCCCATCATCTACCATCACAGCATCCCCAACAGAATCTGTCGTATATGGCCCGTTCGATGACTGGAGAGAACCAATTCGCGCAGGCTCGATTTCCCTCCACACCAATGTTCGCATATCGGACTCGCCACGGGGCAACTCCAGAAGGCCATTATCAGAGTTACGAAACGACACATCATCCACAGCGCCCCAGATGCACGGATCAGCGCCGCCATCCCCGATTGAACCATTCGCATCCTCTCCAAGTCGGCCGTCCCCCATGGTTGCACCGCCATTGAATGACCGCGCTACCCCCAGACAAACATTCGTCGAATCTCAAGAGCTCGCCGGCCCTTTGGTGCCTCCGTTAGTCCCACCCCCGACAGAGGGGCATGCACGGCTAAGTCTGACGCATTTACAACTAACGGTGCCACGCTTTCGACCGCGCTTTCAACCGTCCTCATTTATAAAGTATATGAAAAATAGCGGCAGGGTATATCGGAATCAGGCGATGACATTAATATCTCTTTGCCGAACATTTGTCCAATCCCAGGAACAAAATCCGGATTCGGATGCCACGCTTCGCTTGTAAGGACCCTGAGTTATTTTGTTATTTTTCACGTGGTTCCCTAACTATTTCATGAAAGAACCTTGGAGGCTGCTGACGTTGCCTTGAGTGCCGCTTCCAAGGTGACGTTCTTGACATCTACGGAAGTGGATGAGAAATTTGAGAGGGCCATCGAGGTGTTGGGTCTCTACGAACAGGAGGTTTTCCTTCCCAGAGGCCCGGTGTCGAATGATCACAGCTCTCGTTTCGTCCTTAAATTGATGGCCGCAGCCAAGGAGAAGGATAAGCTCTCATCCATACTTCTTAATTCGCTGAAGGACAAACTTCAAGTAAGAGACGAAGTTTCACTTTTCCTTGATCCCATTCTAATGTTGATTCCCAGCGAGCTGAGCGAGAACCAATGATAATAGTGGAGTTTCTTATCCATAAGTCGCTTCCCGATAGGAATCCGATCATCGTGCCTCGTGAGCGCACATTTGTCGAGTACACTCTCATATTATCTGACTCCTAGATCAGAGGTCCTCCATAAAAACTCGGATCTGATGGAAATTCTGTGGAACTTCAGCCGTTTCAAGGACAAGAAAAGCCGCTTAACACTCTCGCAGAATCCCCACTTCTACGCATGGCTCCCCACATTCCCTGGAGAGTACAGGGAAAACTTCACGGCTGAGCCGATCGAGACTTTTCAGCAGCACGCGAGGGTCCATGTTCTCACGGATATCCCGGGCCCATTGGGCCGGGTGTTCCTTGAAACGGGCCAGAACACGCGGGCCTTTGGCAATGTCTGGATTCCGAGCAGTGCCATTATTTTCAAAAGTGAGATCCTTTCTGTTATCTTCTTTTCTCCATTAATGACGCTTTTAGGCGTCCATGGAAGGCTCGAGGGCGAAGCCATCGTCGGAGCTGCTATTCAGGATACGGCCAGTCTGCGGTACTTTGAAGAGTCTCCGCTACCTCCTGCCCCTCGGTGGGCACGTTCGTCGCGACTTCAGTATAGCTCGTCACCTTTCATGATCGCAAGACCAAGACATTTCACAGCAGGAGTCCCGGTACAAGACTGGAGAGAACCGATCCGCAGAATGTTGCGCCCCCTGAATGTCAGTATCAATATACGCATCATGGCTGATCCGCCTAGCGACGCCAGTCACACCTATGCTTCGGCTCGCTCTTCCCCAATCCCAACGGGAGTCACTAGTAACAGTGATGGTAGTCTGTTACAAATTGTCTCTTCCTAAGTTTGACTGCCATGCATTACGATACAAATCCTTGCTCCTTGAATTACAAAGCAACATCTACGTCCCTCCCCAAATGATCTTAGGCTGTAGGTTAGTCGCCGAGAATACCAACGCCAACGCCTCCATCTCCAATGACCACCGTACCTAGGCATGGAACTACCATCACAGAACACGATACCAAGTTGACGTATTTACTTGTACTTTTACACATCCTACTTTGCCCAGCCCGCACTTTCCAGCGTTGATCATAAAATATTCGTTGTTGTATGTACAGTGGTAGCGTGTCACATTACTGTCAGTGTCTATAGTCCAGCCTGAGGCTCGTGGCGGCAGCGTCCTTTGCATCAAGGTGAGCTACGCACCATTCGTCACAACAGCAAGTAAAACATCAGTTGCCATTACTTGCGATTTAATTGGGTAGGACAGTGCACAAGCACCCACAAGTCGTGTAAGGTAATTTATTGCAGCAACATTTTCTTTATGTTGGTACTTTGACACAAGTAATGGTCCGAAGTCACCAAAGTCCACCAAATTCCCCCAAGCCTACGCACTATTCTAGTATGTTGCCATAAGGCCCACCAGCAACATGTGATGCCAACCGGACTCACACCAGGCAGATAGGGTGATAGTAGTTCTTAAGCCTATATTTGAGGATCCGACCATGTAGTTGAGGCTCGGCGCGAAGCGCACCTGCGACCGAGTTGTTGATTTCGCTGGACTGAGTGAAATGTCACTCTGGATGCAAGATCGGAAGACCGGGTGTTCGCCTGCGTCCGGCGCACATCTTGCATGTACCACGCGTGAACGGCGATCAACAAAAAAAAAGCTGGGGTCGCGCATCTCGACGATGCAGTACCGCCACGACAAGCACGCACCGCATGACTCACTCCCCGAAGCCCTTTCTGCCCACTAAAAATGACGTAGATCCCGCAGTCTCGTTTTCGATGATCTCACGCGTGATTTCCTTGGGCGTACTACTGTAGGGAAAGGCAAGCCTTGTCTGCAAGTGCTTTCGGGGTCACGGAGTTCGAGCTGGCGGGGATGGTGTAGATACTGGCGGTTTGGGCCGTTTGGCCGTCTGTCAGCTGGAGTAGTCGGACGCACCGTAGATTGGACGCTGTAGAATGCTGTGTGTAGGGTTCTGTACCCCGAGGTGCACATTAATAAAATCGATAGGAAAAAGGTCGGACTCAAGATGACGGGCCTGGACATTAACATGCAGTGTGTGTGTGTCATTAGCTGTTTTGAGTGCAATTCAGGAGTTTATCAGGGCTCGACGTGCGCACAGGCTGGCGCGTGTACACTGCGTGCAAATCAGACTATTCCGCTGAAGAATAGTTATAGAAAACTTTAATTAATTGTTAAACAATTCTAAGGGTTCTATTATTTAGAAACCGTTAAAAGAAAAGTTTAAATATTATCAACCCCACTTACAAACAGTTAAACAATTCCACGTGGGTAGTATGTGGAATTGTTTAACTGTTTGTAAGTGGGGTTGATAATATTTAAACTTTTCTTTTAACGGTTTCTAAATAATAGAACCCTTAGAATTGTTTAACAATTAATTA
>Ga0307512_10006788_pt1 | contig 11497 bp, 18 predicted proteins | sample 14_EM_MG_FD_200267 | JGI IMG/M metagenome (GOLD analysis project Ga0307512, IMG submission 200267) | Populus trichocarpa ectomycorrhiza microbial communities from riparian zone in the Pacific Northwest, United States - 14_EM | ecosystem: Host-associated > Plants > Roots > Unclassified | place... | reverse complement strand
GAGAGGTGTTTGGGCTTGTATGATTGCTACTGGTAGCGGGAATGGAAGTGCGCAGAAGGAACAGCACCAGCGCGAGGAGATAAGATTCAAGTAACTGCGATGGCCATGTCGTGTTTCGCCCAAGATTTCACGTGGGCAACTTAGGAATAATGGAGTAACTACACGCAGGTTACACGCACAGAGCTCTCTCTCTCTCTCTCTCTCTCTCCGCCCATGATCTACGATCCATCGCCCAGACGCACCGAGGCATTCAGGCTGCGCTGCGGCTCTTGTCCCACGACGAGGTCCTCGATTGTATCGTCCTCGGCGCCACCGAACCGCTCCTCAGCACTGCTGATGCAGTGGATATTCGCTGCCAGCTTGTTCATGGTCTCCTCCCACTCGTCGTATGGATCCGAGTCGAAAACGATGCCACCACCTGTTGATCGGTTAGCCACACAGTTCGGGGATTGGGTTGGGTTGGGGCTTGCCGGCTTGCAAATACACAGCTCCATCCTTGACGGTCATGGTACGCAGCGCGATGCAGGTGTCCATGCTGCCCCTCTCGTACCCCCAGTACCCGACGGCACCGGCGTAGACTCCCCGCCGCTCACCCTCCAGCTCGGCGATCAATTCCATCGCCTTGACCTTCGGCGCGCCGCTCACCGTTCCGGCGGGGAAGATGCTCCTGAACGCATCGAAGCGAGTCATCCCCTCCCTCAACACGCCCGAGACCTGGGAAACGAGATGCGTGACATGCGAGAAGCGCTCGACGGTCATAAGCCTGTCTACGGTAGTCGTGAGCGGATCGCAAACGCGGTTGATGTCGTTCCGCGCCAGGTCGACGAGCATGATGTGTTCGGCACGATCCTTGAGCGAGGAGCAGAGCTCCTGCGCGAGCGCGTCGTCCTCCTCACTGGTCTTGCCACGCTTAACAGTTCCGGCGATGGGATGGGTGATGATGCGACCCTTCTCGGCCTTGACCAGAAGCTCGGGAGAGGCTCCCACCAACTGGAAATCGGCACAGTCGATGTAGAACAGATACGGCGAAGGGTTTACGGTTCTGAGATGACGGTAGATGTTGAACGGATGGAGAGTCGTTGGCCGCCTGAAGCGCTGCGAGGGGACCGCCTGGATGATATCTCCCTTGGTGATATGCTTCTTCAGGCGGTTGACATGATCCTCGTATCCGGCACGCCCAATGTTCGACACACACACCTGTCCCTTAACAATCGGCGGCTGATGCGGCAGCGGAACCTCGGGCGACTGCAGGATCTCCACGATGTCGCCAATGACCTCCACGGCCTTGTCGTAATCCGCTTGCAGAGCCTCCATAGTCGCATCCTGCCCATCACGAACATGCATATGCGTGATCACCTTGATGGTCTGGAAAAAGTGATCGAATGCCACGATCGTGTCGCAGATCATGAACAACGACTCCGGAATCTGCAGCGGATCCTTCAAATCGCGCTTCGTCCGCGGCTCGAAGTACTTGACGCAGTCGTAGGCGACGTAGCCCAGTGCGCCACCGGTCATGGGAGGGAGGGTGAGTCCCACGAATTTGGCCAGCCGGTAGGTAGCGAGCTCCTTTTCCAGTTCGGTGAGGGGATCGACTTCAGCGCCATGGCCAGTACCGGTCTTGAGGACCTTACGAGGGTCTGGAAGCGGTCAGTGGTGCGACTTCGACGGGGACATAGGGTCAAGGGATTCGCACGTACCACAACCAAGAAAGCTGTATCGTCCTATAGTCTCCCTACTCGAGGCACTCTCAAACAAAAACGAGTTCTTCGAGTTGCTCCTACCACATGCTCTGTCAATCGTGACTTCGCTTCTCAACTTGCTAGTGCGACTCACTTGGCCGAGAGCTTCAGGTAGGCACTCGACGGATTCAAGAATTCCGCGGGGAACGAAGCGACTAGTGGAACAATGTTTGGAGCACTGGCTGCATCTTCCGCTCGCGCTTTCGAAATGTTCTCCACGACCGCGCAGAGGTCGGGTTGAACTTTTATCTGCATCGCTGGTGAGTTAGCGGGGTTGACGCTGAGATGGGTGGTGGGGTTAAAAAGTATGACGAGCCTTGGTGACCATTTCGAACACACGTAACTTGGGGCAGCTGCGGGACTGCAGCTGTGGAAGGGATGGAGGGGAGGAGAGGGGGCAGGAAGAGAGGCTATGATAAAAGTGTAGATATTCAGGTATCAACTGCAGTGACTCCTACAGCACAGGGAAAATCGGGCCCTTTCATCGGCAAACGCCTTGTCCCGTGTTGCATTAGGCTGCAATTAGCCGTCAACACAAACTATCAATTTAAATGCCATCTATTATTTACGCGAAAGAACAGAGAAAATAGAAATCTACATCAAACACCACGACACCAGGGTATCTATATGGCCGTTATGCAAGAAGGGAAGAAAAAACGAAAACAGAAATTCCATAACTTAAACACAATCCCAAAAAAACTAGCATCGTGAAGAAGCAAAGCAACTACCAACCACCATGCGTTACGTCGTCACGGGTTATCTTTCAGCCAATGCCAGACCTTTTTATGTTGCTCCAGCGCAATGAATGTGAGAATCGTCTGTGGTCTGTTTTTCTGCTCAGCTTCCTTTCTCCTGCGGGCTTCACATCACATCAATCCGGGTGCTCACTCCAATCTCATGAAGCTCGGCACCCATCCTCTCAACGACCACCGCAATCCCTCCTTCTTGGTGATGTCCGCGAGCAAGTGCATGACCCCTTGGGAATCACGGCTAGACATGATTCTAGTTTTGACGACATCTACAGGGCTGCAGATGGTGGTCGCTATGAGCCCGCTGATCAGACTCGCGGTGAAATGCGTCGCAATGCCGTCCGGAAAGCATGAAAGTTTCAGCAACTGCATCTTGGCAATATCGTAGGTAGCCAGTTGAGAGGACGTCATGAGCCCAGCACGGAGGGTATTTGGCCACACGCCGCGGAACAGCGCCCCCGGACCCCCCTCGCGGGTCATACGTACCAGCCCGTCGATTGCATGCTTATAATTGCGACGTTTCTCTGGTGGATTCGCCAGATCCTGTTGCATGCGCACATTTATGATATCTATGGTCGGAAAATCGGTCAGCCAGAATTATCACGACCCCAAGCAGCACAGCAGACGATATAGATACCCGCCGGATTCCCAGACAATCCACCCGTCCTAAGCGATCGGATTAGCTCATAACTATCGAGCGCAGAACATTTGCAGCAAACTCACCACCCTGCCCCAAATGACATGAACAGCAAAGTCGCGAAACCTGCTGATTCGCCTCCAGGAACTGTAACATAGGCCTTCATTGCATCGTACGCGCCGAACCTAGTGGTTGAATATGTCGCTAACAACCACAGTAACGATCAGGTCTTGGTGCACTACCATTTTTATACGAGATACCCCTTAGTTACCTTGTCGCAGCAAACTAGCAGACAGCTTTAAAACCATTAGCACTCATTGCTCACCACCAGAATCGCACTGGACCCACCCCACTGTATATCGCCAAAACTCCTAGTTTCCGTCGCAATCAGTTATAACTATAACCATATATACTGCGCCCTCGGAGCCTTCTACCTTCGTGCCTGATGATGTTCAACGCCGTTTTCCCTAATCCCAAGTTGTGCTGACCAGCGGTCTGGAGACGAACCTTCAAAAGGTCCCTATCACACTCCGTCAGCCTTCCGCACCGTATTGTATCTCGGCCCCTACCACCGCAACCGGTACAGTAATTTTACTTACAGAGGATGTGTACAGATAGCCGCCATACAACTGGCACTTCCACCGAACCAAAAAGGTGCATGTTTGTTCTCCTTCGTCTTGGCTTCCGACATTGTTGTATGTACGTGTCATGTGTAGCTCTGGATATGTGTCGTGTCACGTCGGAGTATTGATACTGCAGGAACACTTCATTTTTTTTCTCTTTCTCTTCAGGGTTGCAACTGAGTGCAAGGGCTCTCACTAACTATGCCAAGCCTGGAGGGATGAGCCTGTATCTTCCGAGCTCCGGTTCCGCAGCTGTGAAAAGGTTGAACCGCGAAGGTTGAATCTACTGCGACGCAGTTGTGTTTATGTAACTCAGATCTAGCGATAAATTATCTTGCTATCGACATTTGCTTCTCCCATTTGCACATCTCGGCGAGTCTTTAACTCATTGCCAAGTGCTGGAAATGGACAGAAGCCAACAAAAGCTCTCCGTACACACAAAAACATATCAAGCATTAGCTCGGCCGGAGAATTGCCTTGGTGAACGCAAAGAACCAGGGAAGTAACAGAAACAACGCCATGTAAACCAAACCCCCCAAACCCTTGACAGCGAAGAAAAATGCAACAGGATTCCTCGTCTATGATGCGCCGCATCTATCGATTGTCCGACCCGAGGGCCTAACCGAAACTGTGCCGTCTAACCGATTGAAAAGCTCTCGCCGCAGCCGCATTGCTCCTCTGTCGAGCTGTTAGCAATATTCCAGTGAGAAGCAGAAGGGGATAACTTACTGATGTTGGGGTTCTTGAAAACAAAGCGCGCACTGAGCTTGTCCTCAACCCAATCCATTTCACTTCCAATGATGCTGAACAGCGCATGGGAGTCGATGAGGACCTTGACACCATCCTGCTGCACCTCTTCATCGAACTTGCCGGGCTTGTCCACATACTCCAGATGGTAGGCCAGTCCCGAGCACCCCCGGTTCCTGACTCCCACACGGATCATCTTGGGGTCAGGGCTATCCATCAGGGCTTTAAGTTTCTCGACAGCTGGCGCGGTAAGCGACATGACAGCCTTCCGTGGCCGGAAGCGGGTGCGTGTTACCGGCGTGGGCTTCGGGGTGACGGGAACGGGCGGGGGAGAGCCCGGCATCGAGTGTTCATGAGCGGGCAGGGTCAGGGATGATTCCACCCCGCTGCCCCGCGGTAATGGTGGCTCGGTATGTAGTGTCGGTGAGACGTGGGTCTGCGTTTGTAGTTGACGTTTGGAAGAACCGATGGAGGAATTTGAGTATGCTGCTCGGAGCACCGTCGAGCCGTAGGTTTTGGTGGTAGCGTGAATGAAGACGGTTCGCAGTGACATCACCGGAGCTGCCAGGCAGCGAAAGGACGACATATTGTTTGTATTGTCAGGTACGGTGGTTGTTGCGGCAGAGAGCTGTGCGAAATCTAAGGCGATATGGTGGTGGTGGCAAGAGTATTAAATGTGGTGATAAAGCGCACACGATGGGACGAGTTGTAAGAAACGAAGCAAGTTCCTGAGTGTTACATATGTAGGAGAATGCCGAGGGAGGCTCTCGCTTACGTTCGCTCTGATACTGTGCGCCAATCAGGTTGCCTACATCTCCAAGCACCACTTCCGTTAGCCCAATATGGGTCCGGGGTGCATTATTTGAATGACAGATAGACTTACAAAGCTAGCAGTCTTGGAAGTTGGAACGGGAGATTTTTATTTGCTAGAATTACATAATAGAAGCAGGGACGATCTCACAGTTCACGTGATTGACTACCGAAGCTCAGCCCAACCGGCTTACGGCTTTCGACTTCGATTCTGTACTATTTTGGCTGGGATAAGGTCTGTAGTTTTTTCAGTGCAAGTTTCCCCGATTCGAACACCATCGATGTGTGCTAAATTTTTCCCCGTCATTAAATGTCACTCTGATAGCTTACCCGGCTAGCCCCACTCCGAAAAGTTAAACCAATCCCAGGAATCTATACCGCACTCCCGAACTTGACATCAATCCCATTCGAACGTGCGTGCCAACTCAAAAATGTCAACCAAAAGACTCTCACCAGCCGCACACCTCCTCCGGAACTCCCGGTTGATGGCTATGCCGGCACCGGTACCTCCTCCGCCGTCCCTCAGCGTCAATGCCCCACCGGCAATGCCGTACCCCACGCTCCAAGCCATCACAACCCCACGGTCCTCAGCCTTCCGTGGCGACTGGGGTCTCAAACGTGATCTCCCGCTCTCAACGTCGGCAAAGACGATGTACATGCGCTACGGAAAACTCGACACGATCGAGCATATGACGACGTTTGAGTCCGCGCACGACGACGTGTACACCCTCCGGAAGTGGCAGGAACTTGACGTCGCGCTATACCCACCCGTCTCCGAGCACGACTACGATATGGACTTCCGCAGCTTCGATCCCAGGAACACCGTCTTCGATGAGGTTAAGCCTGAGGCGTATAAGTGGCGTTACAAGGGCCCGTTCGTTAAGGGCATGGCTCCCAAGGATTTACGCGAGTATATCAAGAAGGAAGTTGTACCGCGTAAGGATGAGTTCCGTGACTTTGTCGTCAAACGGCAGAGGATCGACAAGGTCCAGCGCAAGTACATCATGGACGGCCAGATGGTCTCGCATGCGCAGGTTGAGGAGGAGGCGGAGGCATTGCCGACCGAAGATGTTGACATGATGAAAATCCGTTCCGACCATCCATACCTTGAGAGACTCGTCATCGACTTCCTAGATATCCCCATCAATAAGCCGCCGTCAACGCATCCTTCAGCCGGATTGCACTACACTCGATCCAATGCCTACGCCCACAACGACCCCGAGCTCGGTCCGCAACAGCTGAGGAAGGAGGTGCCCGGAAGACGGCTGGGATGGCATTCTATAACTGGGCAGGCGGCCGGCATCGGTGGTGTTGTTTCCACCGTTCAAAGGAACTCGACGAGGACTATACCGAGGAACGACGACCGGTTCGTAATCTACAAGTACCGACCAGTCAAGGCAGGTATCGATTCCAAGGGAAAGATCCAGTTGGCAGTGGATCAGGTTGTGCCGCCTTCGGAGCTCTACGGCTCGGCCGGGCTCACGTACCTTGCGGGCAGGAGGATAGCGGCACTGGGCGATGCAGAACGTTCACAACGGAGACGGGATACGGATACGATCATGGAGAAACTGTTAAATCTCAGCCCGACGGAGTGAACCTTATGGGACGTGGTTGGTGAACAAATAGATGTTGTACAATAGATGGGGAAGGCTGTTGTTATTATTCTGTGCGGTTTTTTTATGTGTTAGACGCATCCGACTGATCGTAGAAGAAGGAATTGTCACTCCGTCCGCATCTCAATATCTCACTCGGTAACTGACCCTTGTCTCTCCCGTTCGCATTGTTACAGCATCTTTGGGTCCGACACGCTGGCTCGGAGTCCGGCTAGATTCCCAACTTACCCTTGAGGAGCACCACTCATGGAGCAGATGGAGCTCTCTCCAGCCAACCGCCGGAGTGTCATGACTGCTTGTCCAGTTAGTCGCGATGTTTGGTTTAGAGCTATGGTGGAAGGGACACCAGGTCCGAGGCTCCATCGGTCGGGCAGCGGAATTACAGACACTGGCTAATCAGGAGGCAAGAGCGACTCTGTGGGCGTTTCGGGCAGTCAACTGGGGATGCCTCTCACTGCAGTCAGGGACAAGGGGCGCTGTGGCGCAGCTCAGCAACCGCAGGAGACAATTCAGGCTTCGGTTTCATAACCTCCCAGAGGGAGACCACAGCCCCCAGGGCTCTCCATCTTTACGGATGGCTCTCGAACGGACTCAGGCGCAGTTGGCTGTGCTGTTACCCGGAAGAGGGGACTATAGTGGAGGGGGCACAAGGTTCACATGGGCTTCCAGTTGATGCGGAGTGCGCGGCCATTGCCCGACTGCTAGAAACTGCAGCACTCCAGCCTCTCGCCCACGAACCGATTACCATCCGCGGGGGCACCCAAGCAGCGATCCGTATGATAGGTTCAGACGAGCCTGGCCCCGGCCAGAGGTACGCACTTGAGGCCAGGAAGCACGTTGCAACAATCCGGCGTTACGATAGAACTCCGCTAGTGCCCTGCCCACAAAGGGGTACCAGGGAATTGAAATGCAGATGAATGGGCGAAGCTGGCAGCAGATGAGCCAGATGCTCATGGTGTGGAACATCTCCAACCTGGGCGGTACGGGGATCAGCCAGGGCAAAGGCGGCAACCCCCAGGATCACTGGCACGCCCAAAACGCTCGATCACAGAGGCCAAGTGGCAGGAGGCAAAGATGTGGGCAGAACCCAGGGTTACCACAAAGAAATATCGGTACAGCCGACTCCGGGAACCTCGTCAGTAGCCAGATTCGGGTCCCGCAAACGCTAACAAACGGCTCGCTGCGAGGTTCTACCAGCCGAAGACGGGCCACAGCCTCACTGGTCGGTACCTCTCGTGGACGAAGAAGCAGCCCACTGCTAAATGCTGGTGATGCCCTTACAGGACTCAGGCGCGGGAGCATCTCTTCAAGCTCTGTCCGCACTGGAAAGGTCAGCAGAATTCTGTGGGCGGCGGTGGGGAGGGAGACAGGGAGAGGTAAGGGGCGGTTCAAGATCCGGGACCTCTTCGCCGACGAACACTGCAGCCAGCCGATTTTGGACTTCCTCTCCACCACCGACGCGGGGAGGCTGGTTCCAACCCCGGCTGAGGAAGACATACAGAGTGAGATGTCGGAGTGGAAACAGGAGGAGGAAAGGAGGGCGGAGGCCGAGGAGCTGGGTGCTGGAGGTGAGGAATAGCCACTGTTCCTTCCCACGCCCTCCTTCATGGCTTCCGCGGAAGGAGTAGGATTTGGGGGCGGCTTTTTTCTTTTGTCTTTCCTCTGGAATTTCCTTGGTGCGCTTTCACTTTCTTGGCACAGGCCTGGGCAGAGGGCAAAGGGGAGCTTGCAATGCGTCACCATCGGGCGGACTGCGGATAGTTGCACATCGTCATGATCTATCTCCTGGACGGCCAAGTACATGAAACAATCTCTCATGCATTAGTGCGTACATTAGTGTTTACTTCAATTACTAATCCAGTCGAGTGATATCAAAGGCATACCACCGAGTCCAGCATTTTCCTCCCTTTGACCCACACAGCGCTGCTACTGGGTTGCATACAGCACTCAAATTGCGTCAACTTAGGCCTCCGCCTGCCACCCGTGTTGCCCTCTCTAAAGTCAAATCTACGTACAATGCATTCACGCTGCTTGTCATTCTCTCTAATCGGTGCTCTTCAAGATTATGGCTGCTAGCAGCTGCTGTCTGTGCCTGACTACGTTCCCATTCCTCATGCCAATACTTGGAGAATCGAATTTGCCGTGCCTTCTTGACGTGCGTACGACGTATCTTCCCGTTAGACATCTGCGTCCGAAGGAGCTGATTCGCCAAAACGCGACGAAATCGAACGGTGTAATAGTATCGGACTGTTGGCTGCGAGCTAGTTCGATAAGAAGGTGTGCATTAACAAGGGTAATGTCAAGCAAGAAGAAGAGGCAAGGCCAATTGCGTCGTGTACGTTGGTGTCGTATAGGTTGAACGCCTTTGATTCGCGAGATCGACACCATTCATATGGTGTTTGCAGTCACCGACAACAGTCGGAATGAAAAGGGTCTTGCACTCGCTCACTCCGAACACCCTTCTGACGTTGTCGGCATTCGAGCTTGTCGTCGCTTCAGCGATATGCTCCAGTTTGCGGTGATGAAGAGGGAAGAACGTCTCTGGACTCGAAGTCAAGCCGATCCTGTGGTACATTTCTGTTTCTTCGCAGCGTTGCCAGAGATCTCGGTGAGAGGCTTTCAGGACATGATTGGACAACTTGTTTGGCGACATTGAGGATTTTCTGAATGGGCACGACAAGTACGCGACGCGATGAGGTTGCGGCGCCAAGTCATGATAGACCCATAAAGGTATAGTTTGTTCACGCTAATGCATGAGAGATTGTTTCATGTATACTTGGCCGTCCAGGAGATGCAGTCGATGACTAAAATAAAAAATCTTTGAGTCCGGCTTGGCAGTCAGCGGGGAGAACAGGGGTGCTTGGAACGGCAACACAGCTCCGACGAACCCAACACTAACTTCATATCAATTCCTGTCCACCAACAGACCTGCTCCATCCATCTCCTTCCCGCTGGGTCTGTCTACGCCTCAACACCACTACCATGGCAAGCTTCCCCAGCTCTTGCAGACCCATCCAATCACCACTCATTATAGCTAATCCCCGTAGCTTCTCCTCGAATACCACAACCTCCTGCTCAAGTCGATCCTCACGGAGCGGTTCACCGAAGGCGCAAACCCGGTCTCAATCGACCAGGTGATCTCCGATTTCGATGGCGTAACCTTCCATGTATCCACGCCGGAGGCAAAAACCAAGATCCTCATCAGCATCAGCATAAAGTGCTATGCGGAACTGTTGCAGCACGGGGCGGAAGATGTTCTCCGGCGCGAATATGGACAGTACATTACCACCACCGAGTCGGGTTATGACTTCAGTCTGCTCATTGATCTGGAGGACCTGCCGGCCGAGGCTGGTATGTTCCCCTGCCTGTGAGAGGAATGACTTGTGTACGTGTGTGTGTGTGTGTGTGTGTGGGATGCTGATGTGGTGAGTAGGAACACGAGATGATCTGATTCGCCGCGTCTCCCTACTTCGCCGCAACACCATGGCCGCGCCCTTCGAAAAAGCGATCGACACGCACCATGCTCTTGCCGAACAAGCCAAGGCCTCTCTCGACGAGAGCGCACCTGCGGCCACGCAAAGCGAAGTAATGGTGATCCGCTACCGCGACGAGGAAGCGATGTACATCCAGGCGTCGCACGACCGAGTGACCGTCATCTTCTCTACTGTCTTCCGCGAGGAGACCGACCGCATCTTCGGAAAGGTGTTCTTGTCCGAGTTCGTAGATGCCCGGCGCCGCGCGCTACAGACGGCTCCGCAGGTCCTGTACATGAATGAGCCGCCTCTCGAGATCCGTGGGGTTCCCGGGGTTCTCGATGCGCACGGTCAGGGCGCGGGCGATGTAGGCTACGTGACGTTCGTGCTCTCGCCGAGACATCTTACCCAGCAGCGGAGGGAGGAGAGCATCAGCCACATCCAGACGTTTAGGGACTACTTCCACTACCACATCAAGGCTGCTAAGGTGAGTGGATTTTGGGATTCTGTTCTGGCAAAGACTGGGGAACTGATGAGGAGCAGGCTTATATGCACTCAAGGATGCGCAGGAGGGTCGCAGACTTCCTGAAGGTGCTGAACCGTGCGAAGCCCGAGGCGGATGAGGGCGAGAGGAAGGAGAGGAAGACAGCGACTGGGAGAAGCTTTCAAGTGCAGAGTTAGAGACCATAACAGCAGACGGTGCGAAAGGGAGCGATGGTTTAGATGGTGCATTGCATTCAGCATGGCGAGCATCTGTCGATGCTTGGGTAGCAGAGGCTTACGGTTCAAAAAGAATGGATATGGAAAATGTGGACGATCATCGCTCTTCATTCATCAGATTTTGGTTGTGACGTGCTATTGTTGCTAGTTGTTCTGTACCACAAATTCGAAACGATCAATAGCCAGCACTACGGCCAGCCGCTTCCACCGTATGGCGTGGCCTGACCAAAGCCGCCAGAGCCTCCATACGGGGTCCTATTATCACCCATAGCTCCGCCAACTCCAAAAGGCGTCTCATATCCACCACCGCCCATACCACCCATGGCGTAGTCCTGTCCTGGGCTCCTAACACCATCGTCACCCTCCTCGCGGAAAGTCTTAATGAC
>Ga0307512_10006786_pt1 | contig 11497 bp, 13 predicted proteins | sample 14_EM_MG_FD_200267 | JGI IMG/M metagenome (GOLD analysis project Ga0307512, IMG submission 200267) | Populus trichocarpa ectomycorrhiza microbial communities from riparian zone in the Pacific Northwest, United States - 14_EM | ecosystem: Host-associated > Plants > Roots > Unclassified | place... | reverse complement strand
TACACATTCACCAATCTCATCTTTCTACCCGACGGGTATCTTATATCAAACACCTGTACATCTCCATCTCCCCCCTTATCCACTTCCGAAAACTCCAGGTGTGTATCTCTTCTTATTGCGGTCATAGTTCTTCCACCTCTAACCAACCTATATCCTGGGTGACTGATATTGTATCCTTCTCTCTCCACATACGGTTCTTGCATCATCACAACATCAGCCCCCCAAACAATTCCTGTTTCCAACGCCACCATAGTCGCCTCATACCCCCTTCCACAGTTATGCATTACGCATTTCACCATGACTTCATGGGGGTTTCTTGGGTCCCTGCGTTAGAAGATTGTCCTTCGGTCTCTTGTGTCACTGCGACTTGGACTTCCGGCTCCTTTTCGGTCTGCTCGTTATCCTGAGCCTTCTTTTCCGCATCCGCAGTTGAGGGTCCCCCGTCCTCTACCTGATCCGGTTTCTCCTGTTGATCTGTCGTAATATTTTGACGTTCCCCCTCTCTTTCTTTCCAGGTACGTCTTTCTTCTCTCGCTGTCTTTATGGCCTCCTGTTTTTTAGTACAACAATTGGCCTTCGCGATATGATTCCCCTTGCAGTTGACGCACTTATCAACATTATGGGTGCAGTTCTGTCCTGCATTAGCTTTGCAACCTACCACGTTGCACTTATGGTCTTTCGTTAAATGCCTTCCCGCACACAACATACACGCCGGCATTTTCAACGACCCACACTTTGCCTCAACATGTCCCCATCTGCTGCATACTCCACAAAAGGAATCTGGTCCAGCCTTAATGAACTTCTCCACATCGAACTTCATTCCTGCTGCCCTCAAACCTCCCTTCAAAACTTTTTCGGCCATCTTACTTCCCTTGACCGCAAACACAACCGAAGATGCTTTCTTTCCTTCCGCCTTCTTCTTCTGCACATCTTTCGGTCCTCCAATCCAACTGATGGCGAGGGGCAACACCACCCCCTCGTTCTCAGCCTGTAACTCCTGCCTCAATTTTTCAAGACCACCTCCTGTCTTTTTCCCCAAATATCTATCAAAATTGACGCCGTGCATTTTAACTTTCTCCCAAAGTTCAACCGTCTCAATGTCCACAATTCCTGCGTCCACCTTCCTCGCTGCTTTGATCACAATCTCCCTATACCGAATCAACATTTCGGCCGTTGCTGCGGGAGTCGTAATTGTCCACAAGCATCCTCGGGTGTTCTTCGTAACTCCCTGAATGCGAACAAAATGTGGAACCTTCGCCTCAAAAAGTGCTCTATTCACCTCTGACGAAATGTCCAAATCTTTCTTCTGAGAAAGGGGGAGGCCGTTATCCCTTTTAAAGGTAACTCTCCTCTTCTCCATCGAATTTTGTCCTGGGGGGACCGGCTTTATCTCCTCCTTCTTCTGCTGTCTTTTCACCTCAACAAAGCCATCTCCCTTCTTCTTTTGCTGCTGTCCCGATTGTTGTTGCTGTTGTCGCTGTTCGGGTTGCTTCTTTGGTGGTGGTGCTGCCGCTCTCTGCGCCCACGTATCCTTCTTCTTTTCTTCCGGTTTCTTTGCCGGCTGCTGTTGTGTCGGTTTCTTAACCTCCGGCTTCTTAGTCCCAGCCTTCGGTCCCTTTGGTACCTCCTTTACCTCTGGTTTTTTCACCTCTTTCTTTTTCTGTTGTGGCACCGCTGGCACCACCGGTTTTTTCTTCAGGATTGTTACCTGTCCCATCTCCAGACGTGGAAACTCCTGTCTAACTCCTCCGGGTGGTATAACCGGTGCGTGCTTGGATTGCTCCAACCGCTGCTCATCCACCTCCATCTCAGCCCTGATCGCTTTTTCCACCTTCTCATTTTCCTCCCCAGAAAAAGTCGCTCCTGGCTCAAACTCAATATCGCTCATCTCTTCCTCCTCCGGGGTGGCTTCTACCTGTTTCCCCCTTCGGATTTCATCCTTCTTCCGGCTTTCTTCCGCCGCATCCTCAAACCTCTTAACCACCCTATCGGTCAATTGGTCCACCAACTTATCCATGCAAGCACTCATTGCATTTTCGATTGTTTTAGCCATGTTAACCGGAGCTAGCTTGGCCACCTTTCTTTCAATCTTCTCCAACCTCTGATCAAGTTTTTCTGCCCTCTTTTCCTCATACTCCCTGCTCAACTCAACCTCGGTCAAAATCTTTTCCGACGTCCTACGATTGGAGGTGACCCCCGCATCCGTATGATTCTGTCTTGCTGCCATAAACTCTGCCTGCTTTAGGCACCACTCATCATATCGCTCATCATGCAGCTGACTTGTGGCCATATAATCCCTCAGCCCATTAGTGTTCCGAAGATACTCACTAATAAAAACTTCCAGATTAACTGGCCCACTCTCATTCGTCAACGACTCTGCAGGCTTGGCCCAATCAGCCTCCAACCTTCTCCTGCTTGGCGTTTGCGGTATATTCGGGATTGGTTGTTCGGGCGTTGCCGGCCTCTTTACCCCCTTCCCCTTATTGCGCTTTTTTCCCTTCTTCGTTGGCGTCATGTAGGGCGACTCATCCCTCCACTCCACCTCCGTCATCGCGTCGTCTTCGTTGTCACTACTATCGCTGACTTCGAATTTTCTCGGAATGGGTGTGTAGACTCTCTGGGTCTTTTCCATTCCCCCCTCCTCTTCCGCGTCTTGACTGGCATTTTCCTCCGACTGAATATACCTGCGCGCGATTATTCCAGCACTCGCCCTGGGAGTCGAAAAAGGATCGCCCGAAAGGGCATTTAGAGCGCTGAGAGGTAGCCCCCTAAGGCTTCCCTCATAATTCGTAGATGATGGGGAGGACTGAACCCTCTCCCTCGGTGTTTGCGATGGGAAAGAAATCTCACTTCCCCCGTAATCGGTCGTAGGTGGTGGTGTCGACAGTTCAGAAGAACCATCGTCCGCGTATCTCGTAACTCCAGTAACTCCAGTTTTTCCCGTCAGGTCGGAGTACGCTCTCATATCGTCGAGGTCACTGGGAAGTTGTCCCGTTTCCGCTCTGGAGGTCGCTTGACTATTCTCGCGTCTCCTCAAATCATCTTCAACACGGGCATAACGTAGTCCCGCCTCAAACTCTTCCTTCTTCTCTTCGTCCCTGAGTCTTTCGTACTCAGAATCTCCGTGAAGATCTCTCTCCATTCTTTCGAGGTCGCTCCTCTCACTCTGCATTACCGACTCCGCGACTGGTCCGGTAATCTTATCAAATTGTTGCTCGAGGATGGCCCCGATGCCGCTGCTGGTGGTAACTGTCGACTGCGCGCTCGACATTTTTTCCTCCAAATTCTCCTTCGCCTTCTTAAGTGACTCCTTAAGGTTAAGCTGTCTTTTGGCTCCGAAGAGACTCATTTTGGCTCCTAGGTAACTGAATTCAAAGAAGACAGCTGAAAACCGAAGCGAAAGTTTTCTAACGATAATAGAATTGATTGGACGATAAGGGTCTTGGCAAAACTAGAAGGTGGTGGGGTGTGTTGTCGGAGGTGTGTGTTTGTGGAGGGGTGCGGCCGGCAAAAGCTTAAAGCTAGTACATAGGAAAGCTCCAGCACTTATGTATGTACATACAAACAAAAATCTCTCCAACGTACAACCATTTCTATCGACGCCCCCAACCGGAACTGTCACACAACCTTCACATAACTTTCACTTTGTTCGTAGAAACTGCAGAGCCGGGATTGCTCGATCTTTGTAGCTCTCCTATTGTTAAGACCCCACTCTGAGCCTTGTACAATAATACTCATTTCTTCTTGATCTTCAATTCTTCGCAAGATTTCCATTCTTTTCACCGTCTCCGCCCTTCGAATTTCACCGACTTCATTAAAGCTAAAATTATCGAAGTTCCAACATTCACCATATTATTATGAGACCAAAATCATGTTCACTCACACCAACAACTAAGTAGAACTTTTACACTTGTGAGTGATCGTGACTGTATAATTGGTTGGGGTAAATCTACGCCATATAGACGTGTCTGGCTGACAAACTGGTGGGCACAACGCGTGTGCAGTTGCCAGTATTTTTTACTGAGGTTTGGATGAACTGCATAAGCCACCGCCATGTATCCCTTCGTAGTATGTACCCACCTACGGTGCTGCCCTGTCTGGAAAATGACGCAGCAACCCTCGCAGCGCGCAGTTCATTTGAGGACTGAGTGACGAAAACGCCAACTTGGCCGGTTCGCCTTGACGGATTCAAGGCTGCCTGTTGGTTACTTGAATCTGAGACATACACCGCCATAACACCTAGATATCTCTCAGGCGTTCCAGTACGTGGCTCTATTTCCAAGTCAGCCTTCACCCAGGAAGTCAACTCCTTACGATACTTTGGCATTACTCAGTTATCTAGGGCTAATCGGCGACCTGGGGAACTGCAGTTTGCTAAGTGTCATGCCATTTCTAATACCAGGGAGCGGGGCCTAGATTGCAATTCAGATGCCGCTAATCAAGTATCTTTCGGTCGTTCATACAGTGGAGGGGAACTTTGATCGTTCGCTGCTATTTCTTCAAGCCCCAGTAGCCAGTATATTGCGCAGTATAGGAGTAAGATTTTCGAGCAACACAATATTGTTGGACGCCCCAGCCGTTGCGCGGAGTGCGCATTGGACACGACTAGTGAGAATAAACAATTATGGGGGCGCACAAAAATATTTACCAATTGGCGATGGCGCCCCAGCGGCAAAAGTATACTCTCACATGCAAACCCCCGCAACAAACTACATTCCTCTTAACTTATGAATGGGGCTTTCTGGATTTCACGGTGGGTTGGTACTCGGTTTCTTGATTTTTGGTCATGTTGTATCGGGCTGCTTGAGACCACGATATCAACCTTACAGTCGCTCGTCCAGCCACAAGGTTGACTCAGGGTCTCCCCACCTTATCCCCTGGACTGATTTGTTTGGCTTAGCCGAAACTTGGACGGCTGAGTTAGCCAAGAGCGCAAATCTGGGGCATGCAGATACCTTCTGCAATGTACCGTTCTGAAACCGTAGTATGTTATAAACTCACCGATGCGAACTCTAACATAGAGATTCTCCAAACATGCTAGCATGGTGCCAAAGACGAAACCACAGTATATCACCCGACTCTCACTCTTCGTCCTCAGCCTAGGGTTGATGAAAACGACAACAGCAGCCCCTTTTCAAACACCGCAATGGCTGAAGGAAATAACTCCAATCAAAGGCAACAACATGCACGACGAGATACGCTGCTATGCACTTCCTTACGGCGTCATCGGCCTCATATCACACCTATTGACCTACTACACAATCGCCTTACTCTCGGTGGGGCGGTCCCCAATCGCTCCCTGGCGAAAGCTCAGCTCTCCACGAATAGATCTTTGCCTAGGTATCTTAGGACTACTGGGTGGAAGCTCCGTTACGATCTTCACCATGATTAGATGCCAGCAGCGATGGCAGTTTATATTGATCGCGGCGTGGAAGGCAGCGCTTAGCATAACACTCGGTTTTCTGAGCGTCCACGTCGCATTTCTCGCACACTCGGGCAGGAAAAGAAACAAGCAGTGGTACACCGACATGCCCGGGATGTCCGACTTGGACAGGGAAGCGTTTAGGAGTGCCCTGTGGTGGCTGGTTCTTTACGTTTTGGGAACTATTGTCGGGCTGGTCGGGCTCATCGACCTTGTGATCCAGTCCTGGGGTGAACCGGTTATTGTACTATCCAGCAAGATTTTTGGAGGTATTGCGGCAGGGGTGATAGGGTTGACCTTTCTAGTCCTTCTCTGTACGAAGTTCAACGGCTTTGTCTTCGCGGCATGTATTGTGACCTTGGGCGCTTTATCGGCATTGTACAGCGATTGGGTGCTTGCTGGTTTGGCTGGAACCTTGATTGGAGTGCCTAGCAGCGATAACACGATTTTGTACTTTGCATATTTTGCGGCTAAGAGGTTGCCTTTCTTTTCGTTTTGAGATTTTTTCTCGGTTGCTTATACGGATTTTTCTGGGAGTTTATGTTGGGTTGTGGAGCCTTGGTGTGTGTCTCTTTGGGATAGACGGGTTTCTTTGGTTTTCTTGTACATTTTCATCTCCTTTGTTCTGCTCTTCATCGATCCGCGTGTACATATATAGACCAGACTCAGCTCACAGTAAGACGATTGGGTTTCGTCTTGTCGAGATAGGTGCAGCAAGTTCTCATTCCATAGCGCTTGAATATTGTGCTATTTCTCGTGCATTTTTTCCTCGAGTCCATTCCCCGCTGCGCAATTCCAGTGCCATTTCCGTAATGCCGATGCTCATACTGCGCGTTTATTACCATGAGTAAATGCACAAAAGAAAATCTAACCTGGTTTTGACACTCAGATACATTCACTTTGACGGTGAGTATCTTTATAAGATACCTTACTGTTGTATGGCGAGCTAGCAAAAGAGACTATAGTATTGTCATCAGATTCAGAGAGTGAGATAAGATGGACTGATTAGATTAGTGGAGATTAGATAATAATTTAGGGGCTAGCCGTTTTAGCTTAACCACAATAGTAAACATAGTATCTTGTTTCTCTAGAGTACCCCGTTTTACATATCCCCCCTACTTTTCTCCGAAGTGAGCACTATTGGCCAGTCACCATGCGTGTAGGGTAGGTACAGCGTGGCGAGGTTTGTGCTATCCCCGCGATAGGAGTATCCGCGCGATTGCTGTAGTGAAGGAACGTTGTGCTCCCGTAAAACCAGCCGTCTGTTTACCGTGTAATTAAATTTGAAGATCCAGAATGAACTTACGGGTAGAAATATCTCAAAGCGAGAGCAGTATAAGCAGCAGCCTTTAACATGAATACCCCATTAAGCAGCACAAAATCGCACTTTCCTATTTTATGATACCTTTCCACCACACAAGTGCCTTATTACTTTCGGCTTGTACTCAAAAGGCACAAAAAAGCGCATTTATGACACCCAACCGAAAATCCCCAACCAAGCCCCCAGAACGACCATCCCAGCAGCCGAGGCGCAGAAGCAGAGCTGAGATATAATCGATTGCTCAAAGAATACTCAAACGTAAAACATTGTCTCCTTCAACCGTGCATGCACACTTACCTCCCTTATGGTCCGATCATCAGAAGCGGCACAGGCACTGGCATAAAGAGCTCCGCGCCTACTCATCAGCTCGGCATAGCGCACTGGCGCGCAGACAGCGATAGACTTTGTTGCACGACAGTAAAGGTAGCAAAGATTGTAGGTCTATACTTATCAGCAATTAGCGTTGCATTTGCATATATGAGTTGCAGTGACAGCTGACCAATTTCTGGATATCGTTTGCACCAAATTTGTTGTCGTCGTGAATTACCTCATAATAGGTTGGCCTGGCAGTCCCAGTCCCTCTAACTGCAGCATGAGAACACCTCCGACAACACACCACACCACCTTTTAGTTTTGCCAAGACCAATTTTATCCAATCAAGTTTGACATGGCGAGAAAATTTTTGCTTCGGTTTTCAGTTGAACGAACTTCAACCGCTTAGAAGCTAACTTCGATGAGTCTCTTTGGAGCAACCAACAAGAAATCTACCTTCCAAAAGGCCAAGGAAAGGATGGATAAGTTACTAAGTGAAACCAGCGCTGCAGGCACTAATGAAAGCAGCCACATTGGTGAGCTGATCAAACATCGCGAGGGACCTCTACCTACGGACCCAGATGGAACAGCAATGACCACCAAAATCGCTCGAGAGGAGTTAGGAGATTATCTGGGGGGACCTGTGGTCCTTCCCAGGAATGTTTTCAACAATACAGTACGAATGCAAAACGATGAGGCAAGGGAGAAGGGACACCCCAGTCATCTCGTGTCGACAGTTCACAGCGGCAGCAGTATGGACGAAGAAGGAAATTTGGTATACAAGCAACTGCGAGTGTACACGATCCCGAGCGACGGTTCAGAACTGTCCTCAGTACCAGCTACGAGCTATGGAGGAAGCGAGATTTCCTTCCTGACTCATACACCGGGGGATGTTCAATCTCCACGACCAACTACGGATTACAGTTTGATTTCGTTCCCGTCTCAGACGCCGCAACAATTGACAGAATATGAGAGAAGCATCGCAGGCTTCCCACCAAGTGCCGCCCCTCAGGACCCGTTCGAGACACCTAGGGCCAGCGGACAATCAATATTGGTGAAGAGATATATTCAGTTGGAAGAAAATGTCAGTATGCATGCAGCCATGGAGGAAGAAGAAAAGGAGGGGGGAGTGCCAAATACCCTGAGAAGAAGCGGCACACCCACTTTTGAAAATAGCGACGGAGACGACGCAATGACAGAGGTGGAGTGGAGAGATGAGGAAGTTTATCTCACACCTACCAAGAAGGGAAAGAAGCGCAATAAGCGGAAGGGAGTTAAGAGGCCAGTAACGCCCGAACGACCAATCCCGAATATGCCGCAGACACCTAGCAGGAGATAGTTGGAGGCCGATTGGGCCAAGCCTGCAGATGAGGTGACCAATGAGAAGAAGGAAGTTAATCTTGAGGCGTTTATTGGTGAGTATCTTAGGAACACTAATGGGCTGAGGGATTTTATGATCAATAAAGCGAAATATGATGATAGTTATTCGGAGTGGTGTGGTGAACAGGCGGGCCACATAGCTGCGAGACAGAATCATACGGATGCGGCAGTGCTGTCGGTACGAACAATTGCCCAGAATATACAGGTGGAGGTAGAGATGGGAAGGGAGTATGATGAGGAAAGGGCGGACAAGCTCAATGAAAGATTGAGCAAGATTGAAAAGAGGTTGGCCAAGATCGCACCAGTGAATATGGCCAAGACAATAGAAAATGCAATGAGGGATTGTATGGAAAAGATGGTGGAGCAGGTAACGGATCAAGTGGTGGGAAAACTTGAGAAGTTGGCTGAGAAGGAGAAGAGAGAGGAGATTCGAAGGGGGAAACAAGTAGAAGCCACCCCTGAGAAGAAGAGATGAGTGATATCGAGTTTGAACTGGGGGCAACTTTTTCAGGGGAGGAAAATGAGAAAGTGGCAAGGGTACTCGAGAAAATGGAGGTGGAGGAACAGGAATTGGAGGCATCAAAACATGCACTGATTATTCCGCCGGGAGAGAAGATACAGGAGTTTCCGAGATTCACCCCGAGTGGACAGGTTACGATTGTGAAGAGACCGGCCATTGTGCCAGCATTAGCAGAACAGGGAAAAAAAGAAGGAGGTGAAAAAACCGGAGGTGAAGGAAATACCGAAGGGACCAAAGGCTGAGGGAAAGAAGCCGGAGGTTAAGAAACCAGCTGAGAAGAAACCGGAAAAGACACTGGAAGAAAAGAAAAACGGTACGTGGGTGCAAACAGCGGCAGCACCACCACCACCACCACCACCATCAGAGAAGCAACCCGAGCAGAGACAACAACAACAACAACAACAACAACAATCAGGGCAGCAACAAAGGAAGAGTGTGGACGGCTTCGTGGAAGTTAAGAGCCAGCAGAAGAAGGAGGAAATGAAGCCGGTCTTCCCAGGCCAAAATTCGATGGAGAAGAGGAGATTCACCATTAAGAGGGATAATGGCCTCCCCCTTTCTCAGAGGAAGGATTTGGATATTTCGTCGGAAGTGAATAGGGCACTTTTTGAGGCGAAGGTCCCTCATTCTGTTCGCATTCAGGGAGTCACAAAGAACACCTGAGGATGCCTGTCAACGATCACGACCCCAGGCGCAACAGCCGAAATGTTAATTTGGTATAGGGATATAGTGATAAACGCAGCGAGGAAGGTGGACGCAGGAATTGTGGACATCAAGACGAATGAGCTCTGGGAGAGAGTGAAAATGCATGGCGTCTATTTTAATAGGTATTTGGGAAAGAAGACGGGAGGAGGACTTGAAAAGTTGAGGCAAGAATTACAGGCTGAGAACGAGGGAGTGGTGTTGCCCCTCGCCATCAATTGGATCGGAGGACGAAAAGATGTTCAGAAGTAGAAGGCGCAAGGAAAGAAAGCATCGACGGTTGTGTTTGCAGTCAAGGGTAGTACGATGGCCGAAAAAGTTTTGAAGGGAGGGTTGAGGGTGGCAGGAGTTCAGTATGATGTGGAGAAGTTTATGAATGCCGGACCAGACTCCTTCTGTGGAATATGCAGCAGATGGGGACATGTTGAAGCGAAGTGTGGATCCTTGCAGATGCCGGGGTGCATGTTGTGCACGGGGAGACATCTGACAAAGGATCATAAGTGCAATGTGGTAGGTTGCAAAGCTAATGCAGGACAGAACTGCCCCCATAACGTTGCCAAGTGCGTTAACTGCAAGGGAAATCATATCGCGAAGGCCAACTGTTGCGTTAAGAAACAGGAGGCGATTAAAACGGCGAGAGAAGAAAGACGTACCTGGAAGGAGAGAGAGGGAGAACGTCGGAATGTGACAACAGATCAACAAAAAGACCCGGAACATACAGAGGATGGGGGACCATCGACTGCAGAAGCGGAAAAGAAAGCTCTAGAGGATGGGAAAACAGGAAAGGAGCCGGAAGTCCAAGTTGTTGCAACACAAGAGACGGAAGGAGAATTTTCTAACACAGGGACCAAAGAACCCCCCATGACGCAATGGTGAAATTCATAATGCATAATTGTGGGAGGGGTTACGATGCGATTATGATGGTGTTGGAGAAAGGAATCGTTTGGGGGGCAGATGTTGTGATGATGCAAGAACCGTATGAGGAAAGAGAGGGATACAACATCAGCCACCCAGGATATAGATTGGTTAGGGGAGGACAAACAATGACCGCGATGAGGAGCAATACATATCTGGAGTTTTCGGAAGTAGATAAGGGGGGAGATGGATATGTACTGGTGTTTGATATAAAATACCCGTCAGGTAGAAAAATGAGATTGGTGAATGTGTATAATCAGCTGAGACAAGAGTGTGGAGTGAGAAGTCAAGGCAGACCGGCACAGACAGCAAGATGGAGCAAAATTATGGAGCAGGAAAAGATCTTGTTGGGAAGAGATTGGAATGCTCACAGTGATAGATGGGACCCACAGTGCCCACCAAAGCAAGATGCGACCTTCTTGGAAAATCTTATGGATGAGTACGATTTGATCGATGATATTGATGGGGAAGAAACCCATACGAATACGAGAAATGGTGAAACTTCGGGATCGCTTATTGACTTTTTCATCACTATAGCCTCGATGGCTGATAGATTAGAGACGTCAACAGATTTGGCAACTACTTCAGATCACGCGATTGTGTGTGCCCAGTTAAGTTGGGATGAAGGGGAAGGAGTCAAAGTGTCACGAAAAATAACAGGATGGGATATTGATGGGCTTAAGTCACAAGAGGAGGAAGAAATTTTTAAAAAAGCCCAAAAGAGTGGAGGGATAGGAGCCTAAAGAGACCTGTTTTGAATGAGAGGAGCAGTGAAGAAGATTTACAGATGGAAGCTGAGTGGATACAGCAAAATTTTGTTAATCATCCTAATAGGTGCTGCAAAAAGATTAAGGTTTGCGCAAGATCTAAGAGGTGGTGGATGCAGGAGATCGTGGACAACCGGAAGATTTTGGGATTGATAAAG
>Ga0307512_10006785_pt1 | contig 11498 bp, 9 predicted proteins | sample 14_EM_MG_FD_200267 | JGI IMG/M metagenome (GOLD analysis project Ga0307512, IMG submission 200267) | Populus trichocarpa ectomycorrhiza microbial communities from riparian zone in the Pacific Northwest, United States - 14_EM | ecosystem: Host-associated > Plants > Roots > Unclassified | place... | reverse complement strand
GCTCCGGCTTTGGCAGTCGGCATTGGGTTTTCCTTCTCTCTCTTTTATATATAAGTCCATAGTTTTCCTTCTCTTTGGATAGACAGACAATTGAGCTTCTTCATCCTTTCTCTTTTGCTTTCAACAACGAGAGTCGAATTAGTTAGAACTGACTACTGAAATCATGATAGGATGCATTTTAGTTTCAAGATCCTAACGGAGGTTCTCGCCTCCATTTCCTGCCGATCGTTTCCTTAATTAAATGGTGGATGGTGGGTTTGAAACAGAAAGTGGGATGGTCATCGAGGGATCGGAAAAGATTACCAAACAAATCTCTGGGAAACGTGTCGCATCCTGTTGATGAATTGATGGGAGCGAGCTAGAAGGTAGAGATAGTGATCGACCCCGTGCACTGTCACTTCCGTTCCACGCACTCAAATAGTGAAGCAAACTTAAGTCATTGACAAAACCCAATGGGACAAAGAATCGTCTGGTACTCAGCAGACTGCTTTGAACTAACACTATGCCACTGCCCCCAAAACATATCCAACTGCTAATCTCTACCCATACATACTTCAAATGAAAAACATAGTAATGAACTGTTCCATATCTTGTGCTAATCTCGCCGCCGTGTTTCTGTACTTCCGAATTGCGATAATATCGCTCAATACTAGCAACACTGCTGGGTAGCGAGAGTAAGCGATTCGCCGATATCAGAGTGTTTTCACGAGACTTACAAGATCGCTAGTTGTTCATCTCTCCACACTCTATACAAGCCGGATGCAGATTCTCGTCGTGGGGTCCAAAACCACAATTTTTCTTGAGGCTTGCTTTAGCAACGGCTTCGTTCGATAAAGATTGTAGGTCGGCTTACACAATACCAACTCATTTTAGAGTATGTGTACAATTTTATTACTTATAAGTGGGAGTAATACGACGTAGGAGTAGCAGTAATAGGAAGGCGTAGAAGTGATGGGAAGAAGATGGCGTGATTCAAGCGAAGGACGGTACTACACGTTTATATATTGCATAACCCACAGAAGGTCATACCTGTAGTTGAGACGCTGTGCAGGATGTGAGGACTAATGTCCAAAAACATGTTATTTCCGACTTGAAGGAAGATGCATGTGCCGCTGAATCTGTCTGTCTCTCCGATCAATACTGTCTAGAAGCACAATGCAGGTGTCGTTGAGTGGTGTGTCAGTTTCTTCCATACTTTCATTCTCAGCCCCTAAGACTAGTTTTCTTCCTTCCTTCCACTAGAATCACAATACAGGTATTGTCTAGTGTCAGTTTGTTTCCTAGTTTCGTCTTCATCCCAGTACAATATCTCGTTTCTTGCTTCCTACTAGGAGCACAATGCAGGCGTCTCTTCACGGTCAGTCTACTCTTATGTCATTCGCCAGCAGTTCTATCTTGTCTCATGTTCCTTATCGGCGCAGCATTTGAACTTTGTAAGGGCTTTACGTAACAAGTTACCCTAGCTTCTCTAACAAAATATGTTAGTTACAAAAAGCTAACCCCTACCTGGATGGCAACAGGAAGGAGGGCGGGACAGTGTCGGCATGTATAGATATCGGAGCTGTTTGCCATTGAGAAGTATGATCAGGCAGTGATAGACTTCCTTGAGCCCACAGAGGTGGGAAAGTCCCCACACCGCTGAGATTGCAGAAGTATCTTTGGAATGTGTCTTTTCTTTTGTGCGTGGCCACTTGTTTTACTTTCGCTTGCTAAGAGGGGACGAGGGGTAGAGGGAGGGAGTCTCCCACACCTTGCCGGCCATTCGGAGGGGAAGGGGAAGCGTGCATTGTTATACTCTAGATAGAGTGAATGTAGAATGATTAAAACAAATACATAAAACCCCCTACCCGGATAATCCTAGCCCGCTGGCGGCCGCACTGCAGCGCACAAGAATCACGGGTTATCAACAAATAAGACTATTCGCAGCGCTTCGGGACGGAATCCAGAAAGTAAACTAGTTCCGAAACACATCATCCTACCCAGCAGTAAACTCCCCTCGTTCAAACATATGAGATGATTTAAGAGCGAGACAATATTCGGGTGATTACCATGCAGGACAGTAGGGTGATTTATGGGGGCGTAGTCTCTGTGCCTTTGCACTAACGCATTGACTGAACTTAAAGATGGGCTTTGAATGTTTGATCAGCTCAAAAGATGGGGTAATACCCCACATTGCTAAATATTGGTTAGCCTGATTACCGATTCAGCAAGGATAAGCTTGAAATGACAGGTATGGAAACACGGCTTTGACATACCTCCCTGCCACGGTTCTATTGTTAAAACGCACCCAGCAGTTAGGTAGGGGAAGCGGACGCGACTATAGAGTGGGTCAGCATGATGAGGACAACCGGTCAAGAACTTGCCAGCAAGTGTTGTACAGCACCAAAATAGTGTTGTCTCAGTCGCCACAGACAGGAAAAAGAAATAATAAGGTTTGATGGAAGCGCTGATCGCATATAAACCCTTAACGAGAAAAACGCATTGTGTTTCAACATTGGCTGTACTTATACTGTGTCACACCACTCTAATTGCCCAAAGCTTCGCTTACCGAGTACCCCGCTCTTTTTGACTTTGATGCATATCCCAGTCGCCCTGTTCTTATTGGAAGGCGACGTAACAATCAATATCACTTCTTACAAGAAGATACCGAGCCCCACAGAAATAACAGAATGCTCCCGGCAGCCGGAAATCATCGTGATCGGCCGGCGGCCCCGTGATGGATACGGGTGCGATTAGCTTTTGTGTATAGATAGAGAATCCATACTTCCATTACCCATGCACATTGTGAATAGAGATATGCTGCGAACGAGACACAATAAAGCGACAGGAGAAACGCTGCCAAAGCTAAGTTTCGAACGTCGCAAGCGCTTGCGGCCATTTACGCGATGTACAAAGTGGCGGGAGTTCTATGATGGAAACTGACCGAAGCTTTGTTCAACGAAAAGGTGGTGCTGGTGAATGCCGCAGCGTATGTCATCCGTCATGGGCGGACATTCTTGCAAAGCATGTTGTGCACATCCGTTGGTTTCCGTGCAAGCCGACTTGTTTTGGTCACACATCCCTGCTGTGTGAAGTACACGCGGCTCCGTCATTTGCCGAGATCGGGTATTTCCGCCGGGTGGACAAGGCCCGCCAAAGAAATGAAATACAGTCCATACATAAAGAACTCACTGTTTCTATGTAAACGCACGTAACTACCTTGCATACCTGGTGACAGAGATACGCTCAATACTTATTACTGACCACTTTGTAACAAATGGCGAATGAAGTGGGAGTTAAGATGCAGATAGATAAGATAAGCTCCGACCAACGTAAATGCGACTTTCTTCGGTATGAGTGCTGCACATAACAACCTGTATTACACGCTGCGTAGACAAGGGTGTACGGTTCGCCCTGGAAAAGTAATGGGATAAGTCGGTGCATAGAGAACTCACTATTCTGTATCGATGTAACAAATTTCCATACCAGGCGACTTAAATGCGCCGAGTACTTACGTCCTCCCTCTTTTGTAACAAATGGTTGAGGTTGAGTTCGTAACGGAGAACAAGATGATACGATAAGCTGAGGCTGACTTACAAGTGCTGTGCACAGATGCCGACACGTGCAGGTCTCGGAGCTGTTTTCCATGGAAGAGTGTGATCAAGCGGTGGTAGACTTCCTGGCGGCTACTGAAGTCGGGAAGTTCCCGCCCAGGTGAACGGCGGTACGGAGCAGGCGCAGAGGCTGACTCAGGTACGGGGGGCGGCGGCAGTGGGCTTATATCCGTTCTTTTCTTTTCGTTTCTTTTGTTCTCTGTTCTATCCTTTAACTTTCATTTGTCAGCGGGGACGAAGGGTAGCGGAGGGGAGCTCCGCCATCTAGCCGGCTAGCCCGGAGGCGGAGGGGATATCCGGTCCTGTCATACTCTAGTAAGAGTGAATACACTATGAATAAACAACAACAACAACAAGTGCTGTGCAATATTCTTCCCCTCCACAGTAACTATTCCCGACAGCGCAGACGACATAGAACCACAATATCCCAGCTGATCTGCATCAAGCTAATATACTCCCTTACCCCGCAGTCGCACACGCGCCGTATCATCTCGCTGCAGAACATGTGGGCAATGTAGACAACTGAGCTTGGACAACATCAGCAGGATATAAACAGACTTCGTTGGCCATCCTTTAAGAACTGATTGTCAACCACAAAGCATCCGATGAACTTCTAAACAGTTAGATGTTCATTGTAAGAGTATTTTTAAGTTCATATGGTTACGAGAAATATTTAATGGTTCTGACAAAGTTGTTGTGCCGTAGAAATTCTAATCTGCACGTAATTTCGTGTTCCTAGACGGTTGCTACACACATACAAGCCTGATGCTAGAACTTAGCTACCGCCATAACATCGTCACGCCTCGTGGAACTAACATTCAATATTACAATTCTGGCCTGCACAGGTCATATATGGGTACTTCATTCTCCCATATGTAATGTCGCGACTGTACAGCGACATGTTTTGTTACAGCGGCGCCCTTTCGTACCCTGTTGTTGTTGTTTAATCATACTGTATTGACTCTAATTAGAGTATGACAGGACCCTGATATCCCCTCCGCCTCCGGGCGGGCCGGCTGGGTGGCGGAGCTCCCCCCCCGCTACCCTTCGTCCCCGCTGACAAATGAAAGATAAGAGAAAGACAAAAAGGAAAAGGAAGAAAGAAAGAATAGTATAACCCCGTTGCCGCCAGCGCCGCCCCCGAGCCCCAAGCCCTGAGCCCGCTCCCTACCGCTCCTTCATTTGGGCGGAAACTTCCCGACCTCAGTGGCCGCCAAGAAGTCCATCACCGCCTGGTCGCACTCTTCTATGGTGAAAAGCTCAGAGATCTGCACGTGCCGGCATCTGCCCGCTTTCCAGCCTGTTGCCTGTCCCACTGTCTTCCAGAGTGTCTTCTGCTGGTCTTTCCATCTGCCGCAGTGGCGGAAGAGGTGCTCCCGCGTCTGGGGCACAGTCCCACCACACCACCAGCATTTGTCGTCATCTCGGTGGCCGAACCGCTTTAGGTAGACTCCAGTGGGCGCATGCCCGGACTTCAGTCGGTAGAACCTGGCGGCCAGCGATTTTACTTTCGTACCCTTGCGACTCTACTGCTGGACCTATAATCTCAAAATGTCTACTTAATTAAGTCTAGAAGTTTTACTTACTTACACCAATGTATTATATACGTAAACTGTGCATAACTCCCTGGATTTTCATCTCCTGGCCTCCAGTTTTCAATAGCTCCAATTTCAACCGAGCGGCTGTGGGAAAACCGTGATATTTCCGCTTTTTCGGAGTTTTCTACGTCTGCTCGACACATACCACAGCTGTTCGAAATTAGTAGCCGCAAAAGTGAATCTATATAGAGTCAACTACATTTTTCGTAAACAATATTTCGTGATCGGAGTAAAACTCAGTGACTTCATTGAGCTTGCAAACTTCGTTCCAAGACCCTATTGTACTGCGCCAAGCCAAACTGACGGCCCCTGGTATACTTGATGAGCTGTTCTCAGAGGCGGCTCTGTTTCCCTCATCATACTCCAGAACCTCACCCTTCGACACAAACCCATCGACATCAGCTACTAGCTTGCGAACAATATAACATAAGCCATGGAAGCGGCAGGTAGTATGTTTTCGCAACCCTAGTTAGTTCTTCGCCAATAGCTAATGCTGGTTAATCACTCAAGGTCTTGGATTAGCCGTTGCAAGTCTCGCTGGCCAGCTCTTTCGCGCAAGCTTGGAGGGCTACAACTTGCTGTCGACCGCACGATCACTCGGTCGAGACTACCAAGTTCTTTCTTTCAAGCTCGATGCGGAGAAGCGCTACCTAGAGAAGTGGGCAGAAGTCTGGATACATGGCGAGACGATCGATCCTAGCCACCGCGATTATCGATTCGCTGTAGCCGCGCTGGCCCAAATCTCAGGTGTCTTTGCCGAACTCACCGAATACAGTTCTAGGTACGGCATTACCTGCGACAGTAGCCCAACGATACGCGATGCCATCCGCAATATCGTACCCATGCGACTCCGTCAGCTCTCCGTGTCACCACATCGTCATACAGAAAGCTCTCCGCCTCCTCAGGCCGGGCTGGATCGGAATAGTATTGAGCTTCTTACCAACCGTGGCCTGTTGAGTTCAGATGATATAAGGCCAGATTTGGAGGATGAAGTGAACCGATTGAAAAGGAGCGCGGAAATCCTTCAGAAGATTCTTCCAGCTAAGAAAAAGTTACGATGGACAGTGATCGATAAGGACAAGTTCGAAAATCTGATTGGCCGTTTGAAAGAATATAATAATACTCTACATAAGATGTTCTAGTCCAGTCACGGAGGATGTCCCTCCGCGGAGAGACCGGTCCAGTCACGGAGTCCCACCATCAGTGACTGGACTGGTTCATTCGCGGAGTGTACCCCTGCACCCCACCTCCGTGAGTGGACCGGTCCGTTCACGGAGTGTACACTCCGTGAATACTCTGCACGCATATATGCCCACGCATGTATGCGCACTCAGCTGGCCATAGCCCAGCGCAACTACGCGCATTCAGCCCAGCGCAACTACGTGCATTCAGCCCAGCGCAAATGCGTGCATTCAGACCAGCACAACTATGGACATTCAGCCCAGCGGAACAGAAGATTGTATGCCTAGCCAAATATATCCGTGATGATGCTCATGATCTAAATACACTCTCTGTTGGTATATATGTCGCTGATTCCGCCTTCGGAGCTGTCTCCATCTACATTCTTTATTAGTATCTTCCAAATACTGACACTCACATTACCTTTGCCAATCAACAACAACCACTACGTCCTCTATCTTCATAGTCATGGGTTTATTTGTTCAAACCGCAACTTCCCAAGTGCCCTTCAGCACTGAAGCTCATGATGCCTTCATGCAGCATATTAATTCTTCTGGGCACAAGAATCGATACAGCTTGGATGGATGCAAGCAACTCCAAATTATGGTCAGTAAACTCGTGCATACTAGAATCTAGCTTGTGAATCTTTCTGAGACCCAGTAAAACATAGCTCTATGCAGACAATCCTCAGCACCCAGCAGAAACAGTTGAGCAGCAACGCGTTCCATATACAGCCTTGCTCGATTATCTGGTTATCAGTCGTAAACTATACCGTCAGACAGAAGAAAAGCATAAGACTCCGCATGTCCGTCCTTGTTAACGTGAAGTTTTAACTTAATAGTCAGAGAACATGCCAGTGAACTCATGCGTCCTGGGCGAGACAAAACATTGCCTGAAATTCATCGCAAGCACTATGGTACTACAAAGAAGGAGGTCTGTTGACTAGGGATTTGGCCCGGTGGCTTCTCTAGTGTTCGGTGCTGGCGGGCCCGGGCATGTGGCCGGTGGCTTGCGGCCCCCATTGGCCTCGCCTGCCCCCAGTAGCCTCGCCTGCCCCCATCTGCCTCGCCTGCCCCCATGCTGAGGGCTCGGCACTGGTACTCGGCATTGGGCTCCGGCTTTGGCAGTCGGCATTGAGTTTTCCTTCTCTCTCTTTTCGTATATAACTCCATAGTTTTTCTTCTCTTTGGATAGACAGACAATTCATCATCTTCTCGTGTCAACAAGGTCGCCTTCCTACTCGATCACTGCACGACCTCTGCAAAAACATGATCTGTGCAAACTGGTGCTCCCATCGAGGCAATAGTTGTCGAAGAACTCGGGGAATAACTTCCAATTGATCTGCTTGATTTCCGTCATTTGGGCCACAAATTCAAATTGTTCTTGCATGTACAGGATCACTTCAGTAAATGCGCAGCTGCCTAACCATTGGAGTCGAAAAGAAGCGAGAATGTTGCATTACACATGGGAGGAGTTATTGGATTCTTTGAAATTCCCGGAATGCTGCAATGTTACAATGGAACTGAGTTTAAAGGAGCATGCGACCGCCTGGCAAAACACTGTGGTATACTGGTAGTCCACAGCAAGCCCTGTACACCACAGACTAATGGACTTATTGGGTCGGCAAAGGGAGTTCTGAAGGGTAAGATCCTCGCATGGGTGACCGAAATAGAATCAATGGAATTGCGCCTTGCTCTGCCGGAGGCTATGCTCTCAATGAGTCGGCAGGTTCATTCAACTACAGGAAAGAGTCCATAGGAGGCTGTCTTCAAGCAGCTTATGCCCAACGGTCCACAAATTTCTCCTGCCCAACGATCAACAGCAGTCGTTGTAGACAATGCAGAAACAAACGAACCAAATGAACCATCCATCAATCCACAGCTGCAGGTAACAAGCACCATACCAGAGGACAATCAACACCAGACTGCATTGGAAATGCTGTCTGAAGCGATTCAGCATGTGAATAAAGACGTCATTGCAAATAGTCAGCAAAAGGTCAGTGCAATGGAAAAGAGATATAACCAAGTCAATAAAGTGGATGTATTTGAGAAGGGTGACCTTGTACGCCTAAAGATCCCAGTCAAGGATAGATGTTCAACAGATAACAAACGGATCTTCCTCCGGGTGGTTGAAGTCAAGCATGGCAATTGTTAAGGCTTGCAGTGGCAATATGCTATTCTGCAGGGTTTCTATTAAACGAAAATATGGACCCCCTTGCAGTGACTATTCCCCATGAGATTCCACCATTCATGAAGGGCAGGCATTGTATGCTTTCTTTGCAGGAGGCTTTACGCCTGCAATCCCCTGCTGAGCTGATTCAAGTACGTTGTGGATGTAAAGGACACTGCAATACAATTCGCTGCAAGTGTTTCAAAGCAACGGTTGAGTGCACACTTCATTGCCTTGGCCAAAATGATGAAGTTCAATGCACAAACAATGGTGTTTTGGCAGCACCATCTGCTACATTTAATCTTAAACGGAAGACAACAGCAAGGCCCAGTCACAATTCCAAGCGGCTTCAAGCAAATACACCAGGCGAGGCAACAGCACAATCATACTCCACTTGTATTGATAATGTCAACCAGTGTGCAGAGGAAAACGTTGACAGTGATTTGACAGAACAGGATATTGAGGAAGGACAGCGTCTTGAGGAGTTTAACGATGTGGACGAGGATGAGGAGGAGGAGAAGGAAGAGGACAAGGAGGAGCACGAGCAGGAAGATGATGATGTAGAGGAAGAGGACAAGTAGGTGCAAGAGCAGGAAGAGGACGATGTAGAGGAAGAAGAAAACAATGAAAGTAATCTGACAGAACTAGATATTGAGGAAGGAAAGGGTCTCGAGGAGTACAAGAGTGTCGATGCAGAGGAGGAGGATGAGCAGAACAAGGAAGAGCTGGTTTCACATTAGGATATGGAGCACAGTGTAATTGTAGCTGCACCACGACGTTGAGTGTAATTAGCTTTGTGTATGTATGCTCTGCGAATGAACCAATCCAGTCACAGAGGTGGGGTGCAGGGGTACACTACGCGAGTTAACCAGTCGAGTCACTGAGGGTGGATCTCCGTGCCTGGACCGGTCTCTCCGCGGAGGGACATCCTCCGTGACTGGACTAGAACATAAGATACTTCCAATGAGCTCTACCTTGCCATTCCAAAGAGGTCAGTTTGCTTCACTTGAGGCTCTGTCAGGTGGGGTTGGGCAGCTGATAGTTTATGCTAACACTATTCACGTATATCTCAAAGACAGCGCAGCGTCTGAATTTGGGGAGAAGCACGACCAATGACAAGCAAAATTGCGGTTCTTCACGGGCTTGGAGGCATTGGAAAATCATCCATTGCGCTGGAATATTCGTTTCGATATCCCAAGTCACATAAGGCCATGTTTTGGGTTGCTGTGACTAGCGGGACCTTGCTATCTCGAAGTGTGCGAGGCATCGCTGAAAACCTTGTTGCAAACTATGCCAGACAGGGGGTCTCATATGACAGTATTGCCTCAACGCTAGGACTCAGTGGTTTGCTAAATCCTGATGAAGAAATTGCTTCCAATGAGGCCCAGAAGTTCGAGTTGACATATACCGTATCCTGCCAACTTGCGATAACGGAAACGTGATCATAACGTCGCGGAAGAGTAATCTTCAAGCGCTTGGGAAGAAGGTGTTAGTTGATGAGATTAACGAACAGTCAGGCATCATGCTACTTCTGAAGATTACCGACAAAGCCGACGACAGTGCAGAAGGCAAGCACCAGTGCAAATCATGTTAGATTAATTATCGACTGATTTTCGCCCGCAGAAAGTTATGATTTGGCAAGACAAGTAGCTGCAAAACTAGGATTCCTGCCGTTGGCATTAACCCAAGCAGGGTCATATATTTCGCAGATGCAATGATTCCACCAGTCCGGGGGTGGACCGGTCCAGACTGGACCCGTCCGGGTTTAGTCCAGTCCAGTCCAAGAGGTTTTTGGACCGGGATCGGACCAGTCCTCAATTCTGTTGGACCAGGACTGGACTGGACTGGACTGGTGTGGATCAGTCCAGCGCTGTGTCCAGGGTTAGGGTGTATTTCTCACTGTATCGGTCTTTTAATGGGAGAAATATATCTTAATGGTACCGAATATACAGACAGAACTGTCATAATTTCGCCCAGAGCGGGTATTCAGAGGTGAGTGGTTATCAAATGTGAGGATGAGTCATGTTTTCAGTGATACTGGACTATGAAACAATGTCGAAATTGTAAGTGTGTGGACTGGTCCAGACCAAGCCCGTCTAGTCCAAGACTGGCAGTCTGTGGTCTAGTCTAGTCCAACCTTCCATTTGTACTGGACTAGACTGAGCCCTACCGCAGACTGGGTCCGTCCGGACTGGTGGAATCATTGGCAGATGCAGATATCGTTTCATAAATACTTGACTTTGCTGGATGAAAAATTCCGCACAGTTGCGACACGAGGGACTTCCGAGTGGCCTTCTGACCCAGGAACTAGGAGCCTGAGCCGAACCATTTTTACGACATGGGAAATTTCTTTTGCCTCGCTTTCACCTCCCACCTAGGAACTGCTCTTGCTATGCGGGTTTCTGACAAATGAAGATATACCGGATGTCTTATTTGTGCAAGAGTTCAAAGTACCGCTTGACTGGGTAGGAGAAGGTAATCGTAATCCGCCACATCTAGGGTACTTCGTCTGACTTCAGATAGGGGATGAATGGCTTATAAACTCGCTTGGTGAACTCGTTTCATTATCTCTGGCAAGACGAAAGGCGTCGGAAGATGTGTTTTGGATCCATCCGCTGGTGCACACTTGGGCACGTGAACAGCTCGATGCCCATTCGAAGATCCGGAAAGCTGAGGAAGCAGTAATTCTCAGTGTTCCTAAGCGGCCAGGCCGCCCTTAGCGGCGGCTTTTATATGAGGGCCGGGCCTGCAGGCTTTTTCGTGGCGGCCGGGCGGCCGATCTGCAGGCTTTTTCTTGGCGGCCGGGGGGGCCGATCTGTCGGCCCAGGCCCAGGCCGGCCTGCAGGCTTTATTTGCCAACGTATAAGTTCAATCGAACAAGCATAAACATATTTTGTTTAAATGACACCCATTGCTGCTGCCTAAAGTCTTAAACTCAGAAAGCCACCAAAGTAAACTC
>Ga0307512_10006784_pt1 | contig 11499 bp, 6 predicted proteins | sample 14_EM_MG_FD_200267 | JGI IMG/M metagenome (GOLD analysis project Ga0307512, IMG submission 200267) | Populus trichocarpa ectomycorrhiza microbial communities from riparian zone in the Pacific Northwest, United States - 14_EM | ecosystem: Host-associated > Plants > Roots > Unclassified | place... | reverse complement strand
ATAAAATTTTAGTTCTCCAAGCCCCATATGATGGTGAAAAAAACAGTAAAAAAAAAAGAATGGTGTTTCAGTATTTTTTATATACCAAAGGGTTAAAAAAATGTTTGGATTAATATGCTTAAGAAGAAAAGATTGTGTCTGTCTTACACTTACCAATTACAAATTCCCAAAAAATGAAAAAACATGGAACCTAACAACCAGTGTACCAAAGAAAATGAATTAAAACCCGAATTCGTGATTCTCACTGCCGCCAAATTCAATTGTAACGCTACCAATTCACAAGCAATCATCTGCAAGGAGAGAGGCCAAAACATATATTCAAATTCAATGATGATAAATGCTAACAGTAGTAGCAATTTGCAGGAATGCTTAGAAACTAACAGGGTGTTTAGAAGTATGATTGCGGTTGCTTTTCAAAGTGTTTTTTACTTGGAAATGCTTCACAATAATATTTTTTTATTTTTAATATCACTACATCAAAACGCTCCAAAAACATTAAAAAAATTAATTTGAAGCAAAAGAAAAATTCAAATTTTGCTGAAACTTCGGAGCAGACAGCCCCAAACAGGGTCTTTAAATATAAAAGCATAAAACGGCTACCACTGCAAGATTTTAGACGAATAACATATTTCAACCAAAAAGTCATGCACGAATTGTAATACAGCATGCCTGAAGTTCTTTGATATTTACTAGGATGGAAATTAAAACAAGCAACTATGTAATGTTATCTCTGAGGTGACAGAACACATTTGCTATATTACAATATCCAGCTCTAATATGTTCATCAATCAAACTTGCATTTGATCAGAATGGAAAAAAAGCTACAGATCAGTGAATTCAGTCCCAAACGGCTAACCCAGGTAGCACTCTGAAGGATTCAGTTTCAAGCGGGTTTTATATGGATGAAAGTCCATAGGAATTATAGCTGATGGGGAACAGTTATTCTAGAGGATTTAAGTCTTTCTGCATGCTCATGCACACACACATAAATAACACTCGTCCAATAGTCTTGAACAACTATTGAAAGACTAAATCACATTATATGCAACAGTGTTCATAACTAAAAGACTATGAAATAAACAAGAAAAGTTGGCACAAGCACATACCAAGAGTTAAACACGCGAGATTTCTAGCAAAGCACATCTTCTAGACAATGAGTTCATCTTCAAGATAGTTATACTCAAAAGTGAACTCTGTCTTGATTCTTTGACACCTGAACATACAAAAACAGAGATCATAAGAACCACAAGCACAGTCAAATTATATTGAAATTAACTCAATTTTTATTGAAGATGAGCTGCAATGTATAAAAAGATATGAGGGATTGATTTGAAATAGATTGAAAATCAAACTGATAACAAATTCTTGGCTACATTGCCCTAATTTGAGGATTTAGACAAAAACATGCAGTAAATTCACACATGCAACCATGTCTGTTCATGTGTGCAAGCTTCTGAATATTGAAATCATTCTAATATGTAAAGGAAAATAATATAGAATAACTTTAACTGACATGCCAAGGTAGTTCCACAACATTTCACCCATGTTACCCACCAGCCTAATGAAGTGAAAACCCCCTTTGAAAATCTAATATGATCGACCATTCATCCTCTTATATCATTAAACAATTTTATCTCATCCTTATACACAAGCAAATATAACTTGACCACACATGCAATACAAGAGTAAAGACCACATACAAAGAAAAAATTATACCGAAAAATCTTACTAACAAAAAGAACATTCAATGCAATGATTTTATAAGTCACTTATATGCAGTAAATCACTTGTACAATACCATCACTTGTCAAATCAGTTAAGAAGATTTTTATGTACAACTTTCTGTTTGTATAGAGTTTTCCATAACACAAAGTTCAGCAGCAATGCAAAACAGGTGGAGAGTTAAATCAAAATCAGCATACCATCCTTGTTTGTCCTCATTGCCAACATGGAAATCAAAATACACATATGTCCCCTGTTCATATTCATCAGTGGTAACTTTTGGCTCCTCATGCCGTTGAAACCAGGTGTTGTATTTTCTGTGGTATCTCCAAGATTGCTTCTTTAGCTCTTTCGCAGCCAGATACTGCTGATAGGTATTCTGCACATGATAATTGGCTTGATAAGAAACTTGCAGTCATTGTATGACAGAAACAAAAACTGCATAGTAATGAAACAACATAGCATGCCACATCACCTGTTGATAGTAAAAAGCAAAGAACAAGGTATCAGTTCCATAACTATGCATGCTTAGTCGTTCCCAGAATGCAGGGTTACTTGCCATTGGTAACTGAACTTGAGGATAGCTAGGAGGGGTGGTTGCCGGGTGCCTCTGTCCAGACAAACAAGAGAGATTACCATAAACAATATTTGCCCATAGTTTAAAAGGTGCTATAATAGGAAGATAATTGCACATCCATACTGGAATATAGCTCCTAGCTCGTTCTGAGTCTTTAGGTTGAGGAAGCTTGTGATATGCAGCCTCAAGCATCTGTAAATTGTATAACTGATTGTGCATTGCCCCAGAATTTACAGCAGATCCAGTGAGATTATCGCCAATGGCACCAAGGTCCGAAACACTTCTCCGGCCAATAACACCTAGGCCACTAGATGGTTGACTGGATTGTAGGAGTTGCCCTGGAGAGAGATCAATATCTCTTGGCACTTGTAAAGGCTCTGTCAAGGAACCAGATGCCCCAGCCTGCAGTAAAGACATTATAAAACAACTTCAGTCACCCTAACTAGACCATCAAGTTGCACGCACTACCAAATTGTCAACCACAATAAAGTGCTTACAAGGCAATTGGTGGCATAGAATTTCAAAACAAAAAAATGCAATGGCTTCATAAAAAGAAACCTGGCCCAGCACACTGACTTTACTGAGTAGATCCATGGTAAACGTAGAATCTACATGTTAATTCATAAAAGCTGTATATGGGATAACTCATCTCAACACATGAATCTCTTTACTGGCAAAAGATATGAAAAAGGTAAACCTTGGATGGGATAAACACAACCACCAAAATTTAAAGGTATGGATATGCTTCTTGTGTGTGCGCGTGCACATATGTGCATGAGAGAGAGAGCGCATCAGTTTGCAAGATAAAATGAACTCATGACAAATTATTTGCATGTTACAGTGAATTACACATTCAAAAATTAAAAGGTGTACTAGTTATGAAATTATGATAACAGCTTGCAAGTTGCAACCAAGTCTATTTGTAATTGGAGGGGTCACCCAATCATTACCTCACAGAGAATCCCTCCCATCCCCGTCCCCACTTTAAAACAAATTTGGGAGAGGACATGCTGAGGATACACTATCAAAAAATAGAGGGGCTCTCAAAATTCAGCAGACTGAATCATTATTTCATTGTGCTGGTAACAGTTAAGCCACCGCTGTGATGGATATCAAACTCAAATAACAAAGCCCATAAGAATACTAATAAAAAATATCAGGAAAGGTCCTGTGGGTAGGTGGTGCTGTGACAGCCACAAACTTGAAACTATATCTGGGTAAGCAATTAATTTCAATTTTTCCAGTCAGGGAAATTTAAAATCTAGCCCTAGTAGAGCAGGATGGGTTTGATGCATGTGGAATACTTAAAACAAAAAAATCTACACAGCAGGCAAGATTACGAACTATTCTACATACAGAAGTATCCATTGCATATGGAGATGTGAGTTCATCCTCATTCACAAGACTTTTTCCAAGCCCAGATGTAAGAGCAGATTTGGTGGTTGAATCCTCAGGTAAATTCTGCTTTAGCTGCTGCTCATCAACTGTTGAATGGCCAAGTTCTGCATCATTTGCTCATGGAATCAATGCAAGCCCATTTATGATAGTGTTTCCAAATTCCAATCATGACACGTTAATTGAAGAATGAAGAGTACCAGCATCTTTTGCACCACTTGACATCACAACTTGCTGACTAGACTGCTGATGGATGGAATTTGGCTGCTGTAAAGCAGCAGATGTAACAGTATTGAAACCTGATGCCTGCACTCCAAGTCCTAAACTAGCTTGAGAGACAGATGAACTTTGAGAATTAAACTGCAAATGTAATCAGATGGCATGCCAAAAAAGCAACAGCTGTCAAACTAAGCTTTTATGCATGGAAGCTGGAAATGCAGAAGGAATAGGATTATCAACAGAATGTAAACAAAAACAAAAGCTTCTGTGAACAGAATATAATTCATCAACATTGGCGATTAAGACCATGATCAAAACATTATTTCAAGCATGTGTATAGCTTCTTCTACACCTATAGTTATATTGAATTTAAAGAATCCAAATGCAAAGCCAAAATACTCACATAAAACCTTGTTATCAACTAACCAGGTAAATATAGAGAAGAGCGATACTAAAAGAAATATGGATATTTCTCCTATAAAGCTCAATGGTACTCACATAAAACCTTGTTATCAACTAACCAGGTAAATATAGAAAAGAGCGATACTAAAAGAAATATGGATATTTCTCCTATAACGCTCAATGGAAAGGTCAAGTGATCAAGCAACAAATGAATGGAAATGGTATCAGCTGCTATAAAAAAAAGGTTTGTATTAGTTACATCTGATTGCTAATAAATTTCTTCTCACAAATCTACAAGAGATTTATATTGAATGAAATAATGCACAACTCCACAAAATAGCACAATATAATTACAATTCACAACTAGGCTAAACTGACATTGAAATCATGAAACAGCACCCTACAAAATCTTTCACTAAACTTATTTTTCCAAGCTGACTTGTTCAAACAAAGGAAATGACAGGGAATGAAAAATCTTAAAGAAGAAAAAGCACCTGCTGCAAAAGGGGGTTTTGTTGGGCAGAATACTGCTTATGATTCCCACCAGTAAGAGGCGGCATGCCAAGAATGTTACTGTGACCTTGCTGCTGGACTTGCTGAAGACGCTGCAAAAATTTCTCTCTCTGATCAGGAGCTATTTCAGTTCTTGCACGAAATTGGCCCTGCAGCAGCAATACCGTTTAAAACAGCATTTCTAAACATTTAGACATGGACAATTCATGTCATGAAGCTAAATTCTAAACATTTGGCATGAAAAATTACTGTCATTTGTCCATTACAAAAAAGCAAATGAAGTTGATATTAAAAAAAGCCAGTGAGCTATCAAAATATTTCTCAGTGAAGTTTACTCATCCAGCTTTCCTCACTCTTCCCCTCTAATTTTGCTCTTTATTTTCAGTTCTTTAGCTTTACCACCAGCAGTTATGCATGGTATTAAGTTTCTTCCCTCCCTCTTTCGATCTTTCCACCCTCTTCTTAAAAAAAAATCCCGTCTCTAGGCTATTTGGCAAAATAAAGTATTTGCAAAATGCATGACAGTGAGGACACCATAAAAACTAAGTTGCATAGGAAAGATTTGTTTTGTTTTGTTTTGTTCATTTATTTTCTTCAGATGATTAAGCATCTTATACATACAGCACTCATATCCTGGTCTGTTATCAATACCCTCACTAGAAAGGACCAAATTAACATTGGAGGAAGAATTTCGGGTGAATCTGAATCTTATAGCATTTTCCATTGGTTGGCAATCTTATCATGCACATATTATTTTAGTTGACTAGCCACACATCAAATTAGTTCCGGCTTGCATGAAAAAAATATAAAACACCCATTCAACAATAAAAGTTATAATATACTATAAATGCTGGTGGTTATTAACAGAGATGTTCATTTTCAAATGAATTAGAACTTAGATAGATATATAATCCAATGATTGTAAAAAAGTCAACATTATCAGCTTCCAAAAAGGATGGGTGTACAAAGAACATTTCAGTCACTAACTAAACTAAAAATTGCATCAAATATGCTACGCATATAGGCTCTGCAAATTGAAATTTCAATGTTTTCAACAGCATTTCCAATATCCCATTTCTTGGTCCATCCATGAAACACAGTTTAATTAACACCTTGAGCATCCATTGCAGTAGGATGGTGGTGACCACCCATTGCACCAAGGAGGCAGCTAGGATCAAGACCAGATAAAAGCAATTGGCATTTATGCTAATAGGTTAATTGCAGTCACTAAGCTAATAAATGGATCTAATAAGCTAATCCATGTATGCTAAAAAACCGAAGTTTAAATATTTTCAATTATGTTTCCAAATGTCCCATTATTTGGCCCACCCAATAAACACAGCTTAGTTACACCTTGAGCCTTCATTCCACTAGAAGGATGGTGACGATCACAGATAAAAGCCATTGACATTAATGCCAATGCTCCCCAAGGTTTGATTAGGGTGAAAGGGAGGCAGCTGGGTGGGGTAGTTTGCAGTTGGACTTGTCCTTGACAAATGAGGGATTATCCAGTGAAAAAAATAGACACCTTGCACCAATATCCTCTTAAATAAATTTGCACACAAACTCACACTTGCACCCCTATGCTATTATAAACACCAGGACAACAGACAGTGTTAAAACAAGTGGCATACCGGTTCATTCTGATTTTGAAAGGAACTCCCAGGTCTCCATTGCATGCCAGTGACCAAAGGAGAGAAAACTCTGCCACCCATAGTAGCAGCTTCACCAGCACTACTAGTATCAACTGCACTGGTTCCATCACCAGCCTGAGGCAAGATCATTCGGTTACTTAGTGGGGAAGCCAGAGGCTGCACCATTCCAGCACTCCCAATTCTATCATCATTTCCCAAAATATTTCTCTTTGCAATGTCAGAAGCTAAAGGTACTGAACCATGAGCCCCGTTGCTAGGAATAACAACAGGACTGAGGGGGATACTAGACGAGGGCTGGCTAGAGAGGCCACCTCTACCAATGCCCCTTGCTAATCCAGCATCAGCAAGAGAAGGTGATGATCTACGGCCAGGGAAGCCTGCAATTTCTTCCTCCTTCATAGAATTGCCAAGTGTTGCGGGAGAAGAAGGATTAGAAGGAGCTGCATTTTCCAAGACACCTCGAACAGAAGTTGAACCAGGAAGAGTTGGTGAAGCTGCTGACAAATCATGCAATGTTTGAGCCTGAACATTCACAGAAATAGGTGCATGGTTCCCAGTTGGTGTTGCTGCAGCAGAAGAACCAACCATGCTACTTTTGGCAGGAGGAGTTCTTGCAACAATATCAGAATTACTATCCTGTGAAGTAGTATCATCGGCTTGATCTTGAACAACAGCACCCTCATGATGAGTAGAAGCAACAGTGGCCTGAAAAAGAATTTTCATTCCATAGACATAGCAACAATGTTAGGACAAAGCACAAAATTGAAATGGAATTAGGGAATTAATAAGTGCAGATAGTAGAAGTGGTAAAGTTCTGGTTTTCTAAGATATAAATGAAAATAAAATACCAGTGATACACAACATGAGAAAAAGTTGTGATTCCAGAACACTTCTCTAGACACTGAATAAGCTATTCAATCCAAGTATGGCTTAAAATCAACTATAAAAAGTGGAGAACGTAATAACAATTAGCTAGTGTGAATATATGGTATATATAGACCCAAGATAAAGCAAATGTAAGTTATTCTGAAAGAAAAAAGCAACTATTTGCCATTAATCCAGAGTTTAACACAGTTAATAACAGCCTACACCAAACAAACTAATATAAAACATTATTAAACCCAAGAAATATAAACCTCCAGCTATATTATGTCAAATAAAAGGGTTAGAAGAGCCAAAAGCAAAAGCAATGTACATTACATATAACTTTCACATTTCTTTCTTCCCTTCAAAATAAAGAAGGAATCGAACGTGTCATAGTCACAAGCCCTAGTATCACAGGTCCAACTAAATCTTAAGGCAAAATATAATGAAAACTCCCTTGGCAACTAATTAAAGCCAAACAAATATCCATTGGCCCATGCATGTCACTGAATCACCAAGGTACATCTGATTCAGGCCTTGCAGCTTGCTACATCAACACAAGAAGAAGAACACAACCTCTCTAATAATAAATAGGTAAAAGGAAGGCTTAATCAAAACCACTAATGTATCTTGAGATCCTTCATAATTCAAAGCTAAAGATATAATAGGATAACAATCCTAGATAGAGTATAGACATACAGGCATTTGAGGAGCAGATGTCACCAAGGAAGTCTTTAAGCTGTGAACGGGGGCACCCTGCAGAGGAAAAAAGAAATTTATTACAAAACTGAGTAAAAGAAACACCCCTACCCACCCACCAACCAACACCAAAAAAATAACGGAAAAAAAAAATGTGTTAACAAAACATTTTGAAAAAAGCTGAGATTATTCTTCCATTGAATGTTAGAAGAGAAAGAGAAAACAAGCACAACCACACATCCAAAAGATGACTGCATTCCCATCTCTAAAATGGCAAAGTAGTTAGAAGCACAGGCTGCCACCCATTAAAGTTTACCTTCACAAGACCAGGAGGACCAATTGTAACCAGGTCTTCAAGAGATTCAACCTTGTCTAATGGTAATGAGTTGTAAAGATCATCAACATCACTAAAATCATCAAAATCTTCCTACAAAAAAGATAACATATAAAAAGAGAATTGAAGTGACATAAAAAGAAAGAATATTAATGTGATGTCCCATCAAGAATGTTGAAGTGAAGTGAAAATATACAGTTTAACATGGGAAAATCCACAAGAGAATGCATGATGCCTCTTACAATAAGTATGATAAAAAATTTGTGTGCTGTTAGAAAAGGTTAAAAAACACAAACCTGATTACGTTCCACATAGTCATCCAGGAAGTCTTTAACATCATTAACCTGCTCAGGACTCAACTCATCGTTGTCTAGTAGCCTCAGGATCAACTCTAACTTCTTTATATGAAGCTTGTGCCGTGTAATGGATGCCTCTAAATGTGTCTGTCAAACAAAAGGAAGAAAAAAAAAATTATAACAGGAAGAATATATAAATTCTAAAAACTACATTTTCCTTTTCTGTCCTACCAGTCTGGGTGGCCTTGTCTTTCCTTTCTTAACAGTAAGCCCCTCAATCTCAGCTTCAAAGCTATCAATCTGAGATTCCAGTTCCCCAACCTATTCAAGGAAGAACAAGTTAAAACACCACTAATGAAATAAGAATTCATAAAACAGAAAAGGACTTCAATTTAAGACTCGATGATGTCAAACTAAAAATAAGTTTTATTCATTTCAAACCACATTTTCCAGACCAAATTGACATATAATGGAGTAATTTTAATTGCTTGAAAATTGGTCCAGTTCTTGTTCTCAAGATACAAAGTTTCAGATTCGGTATGAATGACGAGGTTCTCATGTGACTTGCAGGCATTCATTTTGGACGAGTTTAAGACAATTAAAAGTTTATAAACATAGTTGGCAAAACAAAAGGAAAAAAATGTTTTAGTATTGAATAAGGAATTATCTCGAAGGGAAAAGCTTTACTATTTTAAATGCTATCAGGCGGATCACAGATCTCTAAGCCATAAACCATTTATAACTTCAATAGTTCGTCTATATCATTGATTTTTTTCTGGGATAAGTATAAAGCTTTGGACATTAATTAGCAAGCAAAATCAACTGGCTGCACATGCCACATGCAGTAGGACCAGAGAGGGGCAGGTCAATTACAAGTCATAATGAAAGATTTTATAATACCAGCTCAAAGAAATGAAATTTGAAAAGTCAGAATTGTTTTATTTTATATACACTTTCAGAAATAAAGATAAGAAGAAAGCAAATCAAACAGCTTACTTACATACCACATTATTCAACCAATCCCTTGTCTCTGATTTAGCCTTCTCCTTTGGATCCTAATAATAAAAAAGATAAGCATACTAAGCGATTCTGATTGCAAAAGCTATGACATCTTGGAAAAAAGAACTATTTTACTTTTTAATAATAGTTTTTGTGAACTTATAAAGATTAAAGACATGGAACACATACAAAACCCAAAAGACAATTTTAAGATTGGAAATAAAACTTCTAATTACAGGGAGATGGAATCAAGTCCAATGATGAACACTAACAGCAGCAGCAGCAGCAACAACAACAACAAGGCCTCAAATCCAAAAGACAACTAATTAGCATTCCTCCAAAAAAAACCACAAAGAGCAAAAAATGAATAAGAAAATTCATTTAACGAAGACCTCAAATCTATGCTGTCAATGATGTCCACTAATAGCTCAAAAACTTTTAAATTGAGCTACTTCTGCAAGTCTGCACATGTAAACACTGAAGTGGGAAAGAAAAACATATTTAAGCACAAAACAAACAATAAAAAGCACCAAATATGTAAGCCAGATAATAGAGGTGAATTAGAAACCCTTTAACAGGCTTCATCAGATTGAGAAAGTACTAGCAGTCATGGCACATTACATCACCCTAAGAAGGGATTGCCTCACAGAGTAATGTGGTTCCAAGTAACCACATCAATTGCTCCCAAGGTACCAATCTGATGGTTTACTCAGCCTCAAATTTACTACCCATTTGACCGATTCGATTCAAGGTCCGGCATAAAACAAGGCAGTGTTAGTATGCAATGCTTACAGTTTTGGGTTGCTGGCCCAGCCCTTCTTTGGAAAATGCTTTTGTCTTAGTTTCCTTTTCGCAGATCTTAAATCTTTCCATTTCTTTCTCGATAGTCTTGCGAGCATCCACCAGAGCCTGCTCGTAAGATGCGCTAACCTACAACATGATTCAAAAGAAAGCAAGATCAACCTCAGCTTCAACAACAGTGTCAAATATACATAATAAGGAAGAAAATGCCACGACGCGTCACAGAAATGAATAACCATTTTATCATGGAAAATGACTGCACTATCAAATATCCTCAAAGCTTTAGATAAGAGTGGTGCATGATAACACAAAAAATAACCAGATAAGAAGCGAACACATGTGCTGGAAGGTGAAGGTTACATCTATTCAGGAAAAGCTGAATGAACATGAAGATGGTTTAAGATAATTTGGACAGACCAGTTGTAAAATGATTAAAGCCTAGAGAGGGGTGGGGTGCGATAAACCAAACATGGCATATGACTAAAGTAATAAAGAACATAATCTCATAACAGCTAGCAGAAAGTTTAGCACAAAATGTAACTAAATAGACAAGGTAGATACATGTAGCCATCCAGGCTTAGCTGCATTGAATTGATTTATTCAAAAATGTAAACCAATCAAATAAATAAAAAGTGTCCCTTCATCTATAACCAACTTGATGACTCAAAATAACCCAAACTTACATACTTTTTGATATCTAAACTTGGATTAAATAATTGATTAAGAGCAAACTAAAAGGCTGGGTAACTTTTCTCGTTTTAGCAACTAGAATTCATAATAGGAACTCAAATCTGCAAGGCTGAAATGATTCAAGCACAGTAACCAGAAAAAAAAAATGAAGAGGGGTGACCTTCTTATCCTTTATTTCACTGGATTGAATCCATGTTTTGATCTGGTCCCTGTATCTCTGCAGTTTCTTGATTTCCTTCTTCAAGTCTGCCTCAAACTTTTCTTTTTGATTCACGTTGTCCGTATCATAAACCTACAAACAGCAATAACCCATTCATAAACAACCAAATTAGA
>Ga0307512_10006783_pt1 | contig 11499 bp, 11 predicted proteins | sample 14_EM_MG_FD_200267 | JGI IMG/M metagenome (GOLD analysis project Ga0307512, IMG submission 200267) | Populus trichocarpa ectomycorrhiza microbial communities from riparian zone in the Pacific Northwest, United States - 14_EM | ecosystem: Host-associated > Plants > Roots > Unclassified | place... | reverse complement strand
GGCGCACCCACCGGTTGGTGGGGGTGGGGGTGCGGGGGGCGATGAACCAGTTGCTGCGGCATTGGGGGTGGGATGGGGGTGAGGTGAGGTGGAACTGGGAGTTTGCGGGCGTGGTGGAGGCGCTGGTGCAAATGTCCGATGAGCAGGAGGAGAGTGATGGGGAAAGCGGGTACACGGGATCTAGCGAATCGCAGGGGGGGAAGGAGGGTGGGTGTTGGGGTTGGTATGATGACGGGGACGACGATGCGGTATACACGCCATTCCCACCGCGGCTAAGGGAGGGGATTGGGGATGAAGAGACGTCCGAACTTACGATGGGTTCGGAAGAGGAGGAGGATGGGGAGCGGTACGTATATCTTCAGGACGGATCGAGAACTCCCGGCTTGAGGCCAGTACTGTCTAGTCCGCCCGGGAATTGGGGGTTTGCGACGGTTGCGCAGATAGAAAGAGAGCATGATGGGTATAGGAGCGCGCTGGGTCGGGAGGTGGTTTATCATGACCGTAGGTACCAGAGTGAGTCGGGTTTGTTTGGGCTGCAGAGAGACCGGGGGAGGAATTGAGTGTTCGATGACTAGGTCGGATATGGAGCCAATATTGTGAACGGAATCTGGAGATAGCTAACATGCGAGGGGGTTACAGCTTGCACTACAATATTATGCTGTGATAGACGGTTAATATCAAATTCTAAGCAGGAGTATCACTTATCTTTTCTATTCCTAGGGTCCTTAAAAATTAAAGCTGTTCCAAGCAGATAAACTATTAACATCGTTGCTGTTATGAGCCTTCTATTTAAAAGTGAACTCCTATATCCAAACGCCCCGAAAACGTGAAATCCTAAAATAAAAGAAGAGCAATTGCCACGCAGGTTGATCGTCGTGACACTCCGGAGTAACCATCTGTGATCAATGTCGCCCTATCTCTAACTATACGCAACAAACCCTCCAATGTATGCGAGAAATGCAGAACTTTTGCTTCCTCTCTTCAAGCCATGGGGAATGACAGGGAAATGGACCAATTAAAATTATAGCCAAAGCAAATACCATAACCTCTATTCTAGGGCTGACTACTACTAGCCACCGATTTTCTATAGCGGGAGCATCTTGGAATATCCATAAATTTCCCTCTTTGACGTGGGTGAGCGTATAGCTACTGGTGGAGGTGGTGGAGGTGGAGGCGGTGTTGCGTGCTAATGTGGAGTGGCTGGCAGTTACACATGAATTATCACTTAGAATAAGCCAGGAATAGAAGAATTCGTCTACTGTTCATATATGGAGTGGAGGCTCGGAATCGGTGGAGAAAGCCTGGCGATGATATCTGGTGATTAGTGGCCGACGACGTAGTAAGGTCGTGAGCGACAACATGGGGTGGGCTCTAGTGTTGGGCACGAGCGTGCTCGAGCAGTACTCGTAGTCCTCAGATGTTTTAAACTAGAGTAGCTCCGAGTACAGTACCGTTCTTCGTAGTTGGTACACTTTTGTGCGGAAAGTTTTTCCGATCTCGGAATAGTCAAGAGTTGACCAAATATGCAAAAAAAGAAAAAAATCACTCCTGACTACTGACGTACGAAGACCGGTACAGTATACTCGAGCGTGTGTTTATCATACTACGGGGTAGTTTTGCTGGTAGAGTGGTTGAAGTCAATGTTGACGGCGGCACAATATATGGAGAGTGTTTTGGGCACCTGAAGGTGGTGATGGTGTGGTGAATGCGATTTTGAATGAGACCGTACCGATTGTTCGAATTCATGATGGAATTAGAACTGTCCTCCCTATGTATAATCTGCAAGAATTGATTACATTTTCCGACAAAGCTCTCAACGACCAAAAAAGTCTCCGTTTTGTAGATATTCCAGTAGCTATCATCGATAATTCTCCGACTCAGCTAGTATCTCCTACACGTTGGATTTTCTCGGATTTGTTGCAGTTTTCAGTCCTGCAAGCTCATTAGTTCGGCTGAACCACCTCAAGCCGCTTGAATCTAATGATCGGCATCCTAAAGAGGAAGTGCAACAAATCTGAGAAAAGCTGGCATATATCTAGAGGATAAGATCGCAGCACAAGTGCAAAGAACAACCTGAAAACACCTCCGACAACACACCACACCACCTTTTAGTTTTGCCAAGACCGATTTTATCCAATTAAGTTTGACATCGCGAGAAAATTTTTGCTTCGGTTTTCAGCTGAACGAACATCAGTCACCCAGAAGCAGCAACGATGAGTCTCTTCAGAGCCAAAAAACAAACCCCTCCCCTTAAGGGACTCCTCGGGAGAGCTAAAGAGAATTTTGAGAAGAGGATGGCCGGGGAGAGTAGCCCTGTTCCGTCCGATGTTTCCAGCAGCCACATTGGTGCGCAACTCGATAAGATCACCGGAGCACTTACGGAATCGGGGGAATCAGTTATGCCTTCGGAGTCAAAGCAGGAGGAATGAGAGTTTTTCGGAACGGCAGAGTACGACAGACTCAAGGCTGAAGAGAAACAGGATGAGTTCGAATACAGCCTTCATAAGGCCAAGATTGCAGATTATTTGAGAAGACGCGAGAACAGCCAGGCGACTTCTAGAGTTGAGTCCAGACAGCTTCCGAGGGACATGGACGAAGTGAGAGTATACTCCGACCTGATGGGAAAAACTGGAGTTACGGGAATTACACGTTTTGGGAGGGATGACTCTTCGGAGTTGTGGCCACCACCAATTAGTAGCTATGGGCGAAGCCAAATTTCCTTTCCATCGCAAACACCAAGAGAGAGGATTTTGTCTCCTCTGCCATCTACGAATTATAGTAAGGGAAGCCTTTTGGGCCTACCTCTGAGTGCTCTTCCTCAGGATCCTTTTTCAACTCCTAGGGCGAGTGCTGGAATTATTGCGCCGAGGTATATTCAGTTGGAGGAAAACGCCAGCCAACATGTGGAAAAAGAATAGGGGATGAAAGAGACCTGGAAAGTCTACACACCCATTCCGAGAAAATTTGAAATCAGCGACAGCAGCGATGATGCGATGACGGAGGTGGAGTGGAGGGACGAGTCGCCCTATATGACGCCAACAAAGAGGGGAAAAAAGCGCAATGAGGGGAAGGGAGTGAAGAAGCCGGAAACGCCCGAACAACCAATCAGGAATATGCTGCAGACACCAAGCAGGCGAAAGTTGGAGGCTGATTGGGCCAGGCCTGCAGAGGAGGTAACCAATGAGAATAAGGAGATTGATCTCGAGGCATTTATTGGTGAGTATCTTAAGAACACTACTGGGCAGAGGGATTTTATGATCAACAAGGCGAAATATGATGATAGTTATTCAGAGTGGTGTGGTGAACAGGCGCGCCACATAGCTGCGAGGCAGAATCATATGGATGCGGCGGGTGGGTCGACACAACAAATTGCCCAGAACATACTTACGGAAATGGAGTTGGAAAGGGAGTATGCGGGAGAAAGGGCGGAAACGCTCGATGAGAGGTTGAGCAAAATTGAGGAAAGATTAGCCAAGATCGCACCGATGAATATGGCTAAGATGATTGAAAATGCGATGAAAGATTGCATAGAAAGAATGGTGGAACAGGTAACGGATCAAGTGGTTGGAAGACTTGGGAAGTTGAATGAGAGTCAGAAGAGAGAGGAAATTCGAAGGGGGAAACAGGTAGAGGTTACCCCTGGGAATTTGGGTATGAGTGATATCGAGTTTGAACCAACAGCGACTTTTTCGGAGGAGGACAATGTGAAAGTGGCGAAGGTACTTGAGAGCATGGAGGTGGAGGAACAGGAACTGGAGGCATCAAAGCATGCTCCAGTTATTCCGCCAGGAGAGAAAAGGCAGGAGTTTCCAAGGTTCGCCCCGAGCGGACAGGTTACGATCGCGAAGGGACTGGCTATTGCGCAAGCAGTACCGGAACAAAGGAAGAAGGAGGTGAAAAAACCGGAGGTAAAAGAAATACCAAAGGGACCAAAGGCAGGAGAGAAGAAGAAGCTGGAGGTTGAAAAACCCGTACAACTGGCAAAGAAGCCAGATCAAAAGAAGAAGGAGTCGTGGGCGCAGAAGGTGGCAGCACCACCACCATCAAAGGAACAACCCAAGCAAAGGCAACATCAATCGCAGGGACAGCAGCCAAAGAAGAAGGGGGACGGCTTTGTTGAAGTTGAGAGGCAGCAGAAGAAAGAGGAGATGAAGCCGGTCTTCCCAGGCCAACATTTGATGGAGAAGAGGAGGGTCACCTTTAAGAGGGATAATGGCCTCCCCCTTTCTCAGAAGAAGGATTTGGATATTTCGTCAGAAGTGAATGGAGCACTTTTCGACACAAAGGTCCCACACCTTATTCGCATCCAGGGAGTTACAAAGGACAGCCAAGGATGCCTTTCAACAATCATAACTCCAGGAGCAACGGCCAAAATGTTGATTCGGTATGGGGAGATTGTGATTCAGGCGGCAAGGAAGGTGGACGCAGGAATTGCGGACATCGAGACAAATGAACTCTGGGAGACAGTGAAAATGCATGGCGTCAATTTTGATAGGTATTTGGGAAAGAAGACAGGAGGTGGACTTGAAAAATTGAGGCAAGAATTGCAGGCTGAGAATGAGGGGGTGGTGTTACCCCTTGCCAACAACTGGATTGGAGGACCGAAAGATGTGCAGAAGAAGAAGGCGGAAGGAAAGACAGCATCGACGGTTGTGTTTGCGGTCAAGGGTAGTAAGATGGCCGAAAAAGTTTACAAGAGAGGTTTGAGGGCGGCAGGAGCGAAGTATGATGTGGAGAAGTTCATGAATGCCGGACCAGACTTCTTTTGCGGAGTATGCAGCACATGGGGACATGTTGAGGCGAAGTGTGGATCCTTGAAGATGCCGGCATGCATGTTGTGTGCGGGGAGACATCTGACAAAGGATCATAAGTGCAACATGGTAGGTTGCAAAGCTAACGCAGGACAGAACTGCACCCATAACGTCGACAAGTGCGTCAACTGCAAGGGAAATCACATCATGAAAGCCAACCATTGTGTTAAGAAACCAGAGGCTATTAAGATGGCGTGAGAAGAAGGACGTACCTGGAAGGAGAGAGAAGGGGAACATCGAAATATGACAACCGATCAACAGAAGAAGCCGGATTACGTAGAGGATGGGGGACCATCAACTCCCGAAGCACAAAAGAAAGCTCAGGATGATGAGCATACAGGAAAGAAGGCGGAAGTCCAGGTCGAAGCAACACAAGAGACTGAAGGAGAATCTTCTAACGCAGGGATCAAAGAACCCCCCGTGAAGCAATGGTGAAGTGCATAATGCATAATTGTGGGAGGGGGTATGATGCGACTATGATGGCATTGGAAGAAGGAATTGTTTGGGGGGCAGATGTTGTGATGATGCAAGAACCGCATGAGGAAAGAGAGGGATACAACATCAGCTACCCAGGATATAGATTGGTCAGAGGAGGACGAACTATGACCGCATTAAGGAGAGATACACATCTGGAGTTTTTGGAAGTGGATAAGGGGGGAGACAGAGATATACAGGTGTTTGATATAAAGTACCCGACGGGTAGAAAGATGAGATTGGTGAAAGTGTACGATCAGCTGAGACAAGAGGGGGGAGTGAGAAGTCAAGGCACACCGGCACAGACAGCAAGATGGAGAGAGATTATGGAACAGGACAAGATCGTTTTAGGAGGAGATTGGAATGCTCACAGTGATGGATGGGATCCGCAATGCCCACCAAAAAATGATGCGACCTTTTTGGAACATCTTATGGATGAGTACGATTTGATTGATGTAATGGATGGGGAAGAGACCCATACCAATACGAGAAATGGCAAAACTTCAGGATAGCTTATTGACTTTTTTATTAGCAAAGCCTCGATGGCTGATGGATCAGGGACGTCAATAGATTTGGCAACTACTTCGGATCACGCGATTGGGTGTGCCCGGTTGAAATGGGACGAAGGGGAAGGAGTCAAAGTTTCACTAAAAGTTACGGGATGGGATATTGATGGGCTCAAGTTGAAGGAGGAGGAAGAACATTATAAAAAAGCACAAACAGAGTGGAAGGATAAGAGCTCAAAGAGATTGGTTCTGGATGAGAAAAGCAGCGAGCATGATTTACAGATGGAAGCTGAGTGGATACAGCAAAATTTCGTTAATTATCTTAATAGGTGCTGCAAAGGAATTAAGGTTTGCGCGAGATTCAAGAGGTGGTGGACAGCGGAGATCTCGGAAAATCAGAAGATTTTGGGATCGATAAAAAGAGCTAGAAAGAAAGGGGAAGCGACGCAGCAACAAGTTAAGAAGCAGCGAAGCAACCTCAGAAGAGTGATCTGACAGTCGAAAACGGAAATGTGGAGGAAGTTTCTGACTTCAGCAACAAGAGACCAGGTCTGGCAGGCGTTGAGAAATATGAAACCTAGTGGATAACAAACGACAAAAGCTTTGAGATCGAGGAGTGGGGAGGTGGTGGAGTCCTGGGAGGAAAAAGCTGAATTAATAAAAGAAGAAGCGTTTCCGAAACCTTTGAAGGGTGTGGAGAGAAAGGCCCAAGAAGAGGGAGGAGAAATGTGGAAAAAGATAACTGTTGAAGACATCCGAGAGGCTCTGTTTAATCAGTCAGTTCAAAAAGCACCTGGCCCAGATAGGTTGGGATTTAAGGCGATACGATTATTATGGGATTGGGATTCTCAGAGCATAATTAATATCGTTAAAGTGGCTTTTAGGTAAGGAATACACCCGCGAGTTTGGAAGGAAGTGAAGGGGGTTGTTATACCGAAACTGAATAAGCCAGATTACGGCGTTGCCAAGGTGTCTAGGGTGGTAATGATGTTAAATTGTTTGGGAAAAGTGGTCAAGAAGGTGGCAGCCAACGTAATCGCAGAGGAGTGTGAGCGAATGAGGTTACCTCACGACGGACAGTTTGGATACAGAAAGAGAAGGTCAGCAATAGATCCGGTTGGAAGGTTGATGAAGAGAGTTGAAGAAGCATGGGGGAGGGGGAATACCGCTGCAGTGCTGTTGATGGATGTTAAGGGAGCCTTTCCACATGTGGCAAAGGGGAACTTAATAAAAAGAATGGAAGAAATGGGATTTGAAGCCAACCTGGTGAGGTGGGTGGAAAGTTTTATGGAAGAGAGAAAAGTAATTATGTCGGTGGACGGAAAGGAGGGAGACAGTATGGATGTGGAGACGGGAGTTCCACAGGGGTCGCCAGTGTGGCCAGTACTGATTGTTATATACATCTCGCGGTTGTTCAGCCAAGTTGAGGATACAGAAAAAGAGAGTGGAAGTGAGGGTATATCTTTTGTCGATGATGTGGTATGGGTGGTGGAAGGCGAGGATGTGGGGGAATGCACACAATGACTGGAGAGATGCGCCACGGAAACAACAATTTTGGCAAAGAAGAATGCCTGTCAGTTCGACATCGAAAAAACAGAAGCGATGTTGTTCACTTGACGAAGAACGAACAAGGAACGAAAGATGAATGCCCGAGTAAGGGTGGGAAACCATGAGGGTTTGTAAAATAAAGAAGTGACAAGGTGGTTAGGGGTATGGTTGGATGATATGCTTACCCTGAATGACCATATGAAAAAGACCTTAGCAAAGGCAAGGAAAGCGCAGAATAGGGTGAGGTCCTTGATGATGAAGAAAGGACTAAGCTCGGAAGAATGCAAAAGAATTCAAGTTGCGGCGGTTCAGGTAGTTGCGTTGTATGGGTCTGAATTGTGGTGGCATGGACAAAAGAATGAGGCTCAAGAGATTCAAGTGTTGTTAAATGAACAAGGCAGAAGGGTAACAGGATGCTTTAGGACAACACCTCAAGGAGCATTAATGAATGACGTGGGTTTACAACCGGCGGTGGCTCTTCATAATAACTGGGTAGGACGGTATAAGTTGAGACAGATGATGATGCCTGATGCTCAAGGCGGAGGGAGAATGTTAGAAGTACAAAGGAATGTCTTACAAAGGGTGGAGGGGATTGAGCAGTTGATCATGGAGGATAAACCTTTCGAAAGAAGGAGATACCAGAGGACGACATTACCAATTGGAAAATGCCGCCTGAAAGGCAAAGTGATAATTAAGGATGAGAAACAAGGGATGAAAGAGGCGAAGTTAGAAAGGGAGGGACTTGTTTTTTGGACTGATGGATCGAGAAAAGAAGATGAGTGGGTTGGGTGTGCAGTGGTATGGGAAGAGGATGGTAGGTGGAAGAAGAGAAGGGTGCACCTAGGCCGACAGAAGGAAGAGTTCGATGCAGAAATGTATGTGATGTCGGAAGCAATAAAGGTTGTGGATGAGATGGCAGAAGAAAAAGACATTACCAGGGTTACAGTTTTTACGGATTCCCAGGCAACTCCAAGACGAATACAATTGGACAAGCCAGGACCAGGGCAGGTGCTAGTGCTACGAACGATGAAATGGGCCGATGCATTGGTCACAAAAATTATCCAGGTAGAGTACCGGTGGATACCTGCTCATCAGGGGATAGAAGGCAATGAAGAAGCGGACCAACAAGCGACAAAAGCGGTGTATAAGCATTGCAGCAGTTATACCGAAACGCAAAATCCACTACCGTTTCTAGATTATGTGTCTTTTTCCCATATTAGCCAAAGGTTGACTGAAGTGAAATGGGAAGAAAGTAAGAAAGAAATAAAAGAGATGGGGAAGAAGTCAAAGCATAGTTACTGGTATGATTTGGTGAAGAGGGGAGGTCACAGTGCAGTGATGGGAGCCAAAAAGACGATTGCGGCGAGGTTTTATCAGCTTAAGTCAGGACATGCACTGATAGTGAAATACCTATTGCGAATCAGAAAAAGAAGAGATATGAAATGCTGGTGGTGTGGGCATGAATATCAGACAAGAGACCACCTTTTTAAGTGGTGTAAGAGATGGAAACGAGAACAAAAAAGGGTTTGGGTTGATGGGCAAGAGGGGGATGATGGGTATGAGGGTGTCGAAAAGGTTTTGAAAAAGCCAAAGATTTCATTGCCAATGTCTTTCATTTTTGCAGAAGAAAAATGTTCGCAGGCTCTGGTGGATTTTTGATCTTGTACAGCTGTTGGCAGAATTAGCGGAGTGGTGGAGGAGGCGGAGAACTCAGATCACGAGGAGTCAAGTGATGGGGGGGTGTAAAAGTATGATGTTGTTTTTTTTGGCAATTTTTTCTTTTTGTTTTGGGAGATGAGGACTCGCGACTTTGCTTTTGTTTCTTTATGTTACGGAAGACGCGGGGAGGAAATATGTACCGGATATGACATGGCCGCCAGCGGCCGAATGCAATATGATTACAAACAAACAAGCACAAGTGCAAGCGCACATATTTATGCAACGTGCAGAACAGTGCTCTTGTCCAGCACAACGTCGAACCCCACCAAAGATAGGCGTGCGATTGGCCGCATGTCCCTAGACATGGTTCTAGTTCTCTTCGGCTGCAGCAGAGACCTGCGACAGCTGCCCGCATCTTCCAATGGTTCTCCGCACTGCTACGTCTGTGCTCTTTGTGTCACCGGTAATTAACTATTATGCCTGAGGTAATGTTATAACTACTTATTCTAGGTAACTTGGTTAAGCAAGAAGTTAAAATTGATTCTTGAAGTTGTGATTATCGGTATTACACTTCCAGTTGTGCCAACTATCCTGCTATTAGTCTTGGGTGGTTACTTGGCTTTGGGTTTGAAAGTTAGCTTCTCACTGGTTATCTGGACACCTACAGTGTTCTAGCTTGTCAAAAGGCTGCTTCAGTTTCGGAATCACGAAGACTTTTGACGTATCTCGTAAGCGATGGTGACGTATCAACTCGAGCTCTAACTCCGGAGGTAGCTGAAGAGGAAATTGCTGGAGTGCTCGCCGGTGTCTACACGGGCCTGGAGGCTTCTGAAGTAGTTCGGTCTGTTGATGTCTGATTGACAGACCCCAAAAATACTTACGTACTAGCTTCTAAGGACATAGCTTGGGATGGAGCATCAGTCGCGCTCGACGAAACCTTCATAGTCGCTTGCTGGAGTGGGTGAAGTTGTTTGTTTGTTTGTTTGTTTATTCATACTGTATGCACTCTTATTAGAGTATGACAGTGAGTGGGTGAAGTTTTTATTAGCGGATTTTAAGGCGTTTATAAACGTGAGTTTATTAAGATCTCTTCCTTCTTTGTTTCTGCTTGTACCCAATTAGGTACCCATGAACCTAATTACTATAAATGTATGACAAGGTGGAGAGAGCTCTAATTATCATTGCTCCGAGTTCACATGAACGGATCTATCTGCCTGCTATGGAATTGAATCTGATCGTATCTAATCTAATCATGATAGAATATCGTCAAATCCTAATGCCGTAATCATTCTCTATCTCCCATCACCTTTTCTCCGAGCAGCGCGCTCTACTCGTCGGACATAACCTACGGCTGGGACCCTCGTCTTTCTCCTGTGAACAATTAACCCACACTGTGCGAACGAATACATGTTGCCTTGGGGAGATATCTCTAAGCACCGGTTAATATCGCTGAGTTTCCCAATATTTGCTACCATTCGTGGTGGTGTTGTGACGATATGACCTGAAAGGAAGTCGCCGATACTGAGATCGCCGAATTGACTCACAGGCTACGGACTCACAGTCGTAGACTCATCTATAAGTTTTCACTTGCTACTATCACTGGTATTTGCAATTGTGAGCTTCTATGGATTCTTATAGAGTTCCAAGCTTTCATGTATATAAAGACAGAGCTTCTCCCTTAGATAGTACAATAGACTTCGACCACTTTACATTTCATAACAGGTTATGAGCCCAGAGGCTGCTTATTGAACTCACTTTCATCTGACGATCTTCGAGAATCTCAACAACAGTAAACCTCATAGAGCCTTAACAACTCTAATTCACAACTGTTGCTGTAGCAATAACTGTATAAACAACACTCATCGGCAAAAGTGCAAATCGACTATAGACTGCGCTACGCGCTCACGCGCACACGCAGCTCCTATCAAGCTTCCCGTGAACCCCTGCGCGATGCGCAGTCTATAGTTATCCATAGTCGGTCTATAGACATCTGCGCGTGGGACTATGGAACTATATACGGCTGGCAGTCGATAAACCTCAACCAGACCTCCCAACGGTGGGAACCAGTTGGGTTTCCGCGGGGAAACTGCACTGCACCAACTACTTAATTGTTCAAACTGCACTGCATGCTAAACCAGTGCAATGAACTGGTTGACAACTGGTTCAACTGTATATATTCGGTTCAACTATCTTAACTGGTTCGAACCAGTATACTGTACTGCCATGGATTTTTCTTCGCCAGCTCTAACCCTTGCCCACGCTGTACATAGCACATTACTTTCAAACATATCTTCCTTACTCAAGGAAAGCCATGAAAATCCTGAACCTTGGGTGAAAATCTTGAGATTCCACAGAGAAACCATTGTGAACATACATTACAAATCGACCAGTGGCTATGCAAGTGGCGAGTGACTAACTATACATGAGTCTACATTGTGACTCAGATCATTAGCAACCTCTCTCCAGTCCATTCTAACAGCTTCGCTGGTCATCTGGAAACT
>Ga0307512_10006782_pt1 | contig 11503 bp, 9 predicted proteins | sample 14_EM_MG_FD_200267 | JGI IMG/M metagenome (GOLD analysis project Ga0307512, IMG submission 200267) | Populus trichocarpa ectomycorrhiza microbial communities from riparian zone in the Pacific Northwest, United States - 14_EM | ecosystem: Host-associated > Plants > Roots > Unclassified | place... | reverse complement strand
CGCCGATCTGTCCAATGTGGCACGCGACATATTCTCTATCATACCTCACGGTGTCGGAGTGGAGGCCAGTTTTTCCCTTGGGCGAGATGTGATAGGGTGGAGGCAGTCGAAAACCACTGGCGAGACTGTTCGCGAAAAAGTTGTAGTAAGGCAGTTTGCTCGAGCCAATAGCGGATTACTGGCTGGCTACAACCCAGTATTGGATCCAGACAGCACTGATGACGACATGGAGATGAAGAGAGAGGCGGAGGAAAAGAAGTTGCACAGAATGGCCAAGGTCCACGACTTTTTGGAGATGTGGCAGGGTAGCCAAACCCTACGAGCCACACAGAAGGAATCTCGCGCTCAAAACAAACAAATGACTGCCGTAGGTTATATTTCAGATACCGAAGAGATCCTCAAAGCATCCTGGTCAAACTTTCATCATGATGGTGCGGCTGCATTCAAATTGTCGGAAAAATCACCTGTGCCACCAGCTTTGTCTGCAAAGGACCTCCCTGGAGGACGAACACAAGTATTGAATGTCCGCCGAATCAAACGAATCGACCGCCATCCTGCTCAAAGTGATCAGGATAGCTCACCTGAAAGCATTTCAGACACCGAAAATTGGCTCAACTGGAATGGGGACTTGGATAATCCAAACGACAGCAAAGATGACTTGGAGGCGGACAAAGAATCAGATACGGAACTGGACAACGGCAGTGAGGTTTCACAAACCCTGGAGGTGCGGAATGTGAGTGCGGCACCAAATGTTCCTGGACTGATTCGGCCTATACGACAATCAAAGAAGAAGATCGAAAAGGCGTTAGTGACGGTTAATATAATGGAAATGAGGAGGAATAAGGGGATCAAAAAAAAGTTGGACAGAATGGGCAATGTATTATCACCAAGTTCATTATGTAGTTTGATGACAAATTTTATTTAGAGAATTATTACGGAAGAATGTTGACCAGTCATGAGAGAATATTCGTTAACAAACAAACCTGTAGCAGGCAATATGCATCATTTGGCATAACATATAAATTTTAACTGGATGAGAGCAACCACTGCTGGAATATTACTGGGCTCGGCTTTGTCATAGATCCAAGTTCTAATCATGCTGAAAGGCATCCACAAAGTTCAAATATTTAAGATTCCAATTATTAATTGCAGCAGATCTTGACTTCACCGTACATTAAAATGAGCGTCAATGGAGCGTCAACGATTTTCAGTCTTGTAAGTACGGTAATTCAATGTTGACATGGTCGGAACTCTCCATAACGTGCATACTGATGGCCTTTCGTGGCAAAAGAGTAAAGGACACGATCACTGTCCCCTTCTGAAAATGAGCTTCAACAGAGTGTCAACGATTTTTGGCTGTGCATCTTGGGTAACCTAACTGCCGATTGGTTGCAGTAATTCATAAACAAAGTATTGCCTGCGTTCCAAATCAAAAATAGTAGGATCAGGCTCCCTGCCCCATCCTGAGAATGAGCGTCAACGGAGCGTCAACGATTATTAGTCTTGTAAGTATGGTAATTGAAGAGTGACCTGGTCACTGCTATTTATAACCGATGTAATGGCTGCCTTCCTTGGCATAACAAAGTGACGTTTGGTTGCAGCCATTCATAAGCGAGGTATTGTCCCATCCTCAAAATGAGCGTCATTGGAGTTTCAAGGATTATTGGTGCTGGATCTGGGGTAATCTAAGTGTAACAATGTGGTAACAATTCATAGACGAAGTTGTGGCAGCCTTTTCAATTGAAATAACGCATGACACATACGTTACCCCATCATGAAACTGAGTGTCAGTGGAGCGTCAACAGTATTTGATCTTGCATATTGGGTAATCAAGGCTTTCTCCGCATAGGTGCGCCCATAACAAAACTATTGACTACCTCTCTAGCCAAAAATGCAATGGGTAGAAGGCAAAACACGTATTCCAAAATAATCAATGTCGCAGATTGCAAAACATCCAAAAAGAGATCATTGGCTGTCAAATACCTAATTTTGATAATGTTCAATTATCCAACTGCAAAGACAAGAACATTATATAAATCTACAGATGGACCCGCTGACAACCCGCCCAATCCAGACGGGTTGGGAGATTTGCATCAAACCGTACCCGAATTGACAGTTCGGGTGTGTTGACAACCCAGACCGCCAATTTGGCAACAGTTCGATTTTGACCCGGACCCGGACCCGACATGACGGTCCGGAACCGTTGCTAACACAACCATCAATGCAAGTCCGAACAGAAGGTTGCTCTGGATCGATACATGCATTTTGGGTATTGGCTTCCGTATCGCTGGAATCATCGTCGGATGTGTGACAAAACGCAGTGCGATGTTGATCATGAATGCATGGCAGTAGAAGACTGTCCCACTGGATAGGAAAGTTATCATCCGGCAGTTGATCAGGTGATGTGTTTACTCTCCTTTCTTTGTGGCTGTGATGGATGTGAGTGATATAAGCTCAGATGTAGGAGTACGTCTTTGAGTAGTAAAGACAGTGTTGACGAATATGCACGTTTCGTTAGCGAAATGATATGTCACAACAACTTTCAGAAGGATCTCGACGGTTCTTTACATACTCACACCATTCCAAGGTGGCTGGACCTCAGGAAATGCTGCACCTCAATGTACTTTGTCCAAAAAGGGGACCTACAACTCTCGTAGGATTTCTCTCATCCTCTTTCACACATTTGGAAAGTGATTAATCGCTCTCTCATTTTCAACATCCCTTTTGATTGCAAAAAGCATACCGTGTCTGCATTCAACTCCCCATGGCAATTGTTTAGCATCCTCACAGGACACTTTTACACCCATTGCATGATTTATGGTTGTCTCTTTTTGTTAAGTTCTTACCTTACATGAACAGTGCATTCTCCTTAGATACCGACCCAGCTACGTCATCGCGGGGTAGAAGAACCAGAGGCAGGACAAATGAGCGAGATATGACTGCAGAGCATGCATTTAATAGTCTTTGTGACAAACGTAAGCATTCAGTTGATGAATCAGGGCACTTGGATAATACTAAGCGAATTGTGTTGTAGCTGAATCGCACCCAAGATGATGTCGCCGGATCAAGAAGACCCCTCAAAGCCCATATATATATTCACCTTGCCTGCCCACCTTACTGACAATCTCCAGAACCTTTGACACTCCCACCTCCCCATTAGTACCGCATCGCATCATCCTTCATGATGTATTCAGCACACCCAAAGCTTCCGTTGAGTAACTAGCATTTGATATCCACCACTCAATCATTGACCACCGTTGAGAACCTGATATGCAATGTGATGCCTTCTGATTGCTTATATCAGTCGTCACAGATGTTATTATAATGCAAATGCCAACTCCACAAGTCCGAGTCTGGGCCGAGAACACCCTGTTGAAGTCAGGCAATGGGCAGCAGAAAACATGAGGATTTGTCAGGAGAACGGTGGCTTGAAATCACAATGGAAAGATAATAAAGTGAGGGAGCGCGTCTGGGAGATTGTCCAGTCCATGAGCATCAGCAATGAGCAAGGCGCCGGCCCCAAGCAATGCGATCTTCTAATCGATTATTGTGTTACTCAAATCCGTGATCTGGCATCTCACAGCCTGCTGTTGAAATAGGTACATGGCAGACAATACTATCGGCAATAGTCAGAAACTGCAGGCAGCACTGGACGAGTTTGCAGGGGTTCGCATTCGCTGAAGGATGAAGAATAGGATCAACGAAACTCCGACTAAGAAGAGCAAATTTGTGCACGTTTGTATGTATTTCATCGCCCTGATGCTTCTTTTGCTCTTTCTGATGATATGTTGATACAGACGATGATGAGGATGAAGCCTAGGGTCACTGTTCTCGGCCGGTAAAGGCGCATTGTGACGCCTTGACTGATTTCCTTGTTGAAGAACTTCTCTTCACCATCACCTATGTTGATCCCAACATTGGTGGGAATAGGGCGGGTGGAAACAATACTCAGTGATTCATGTGGCACTGGCCTGGGGATGATAAATTGATACTTCCAATAGTTACATCAATCATCAATACGAACATTTTGTCAATTGTGAATGCTGCAATTGCCGGTCTGACAGACCCCAGCCGAGAAATCTGAGAGCTGTGGGGATGCCGGGAGGAGCCCAATGGAGATGGTGGTCCACACGCCCTTGATGTTACCCCAATGTTGGATAACAATACTGCTGCCGGATGGGTCAAGGTGGCGATGAAATTAAACATCTCAAAGCTTGTTGTGTCGTTTATCGTGGCCAACAAGCTTACGACAAATCTGGAGCCCAAAGGCCTATTGGTGGTGGCCGCAGCTACCTGCCTCTGGATGACATCTTGCCACCTCTAGGCAAGGATATGATCAATGATATACGGGAGGCATCGGATAATGATGCTGGGATTCGGCGCCAAATTCCAAGATGCTTCCCAACCATTCCAACTGGCTTCCAAACGTTTGAAATGATGCTTCAACGGATGATTATCAGACACCACTGATACCATTCATTGATCCGAATCCATGCTCTTGGTCTCTTTGCCGATCACCAGCAAAGGGCTGTTGCTGCCGATGATGTGACTTGGGTAACTGAGCACAATCACTTTGTGAATCCTCCCGCCGTGGGCTCTTTGCCCAATAGAATACGTACAAGCACAGGCCTAGCTGCAACCCAGTCGTTGTGAGGATGGACTGCACTGGCTGGATGGTTGTTCAAACATTTTGATTGTAAGAGGGTATTTTTTGGGCACTTTGGAGGTTGGACGGATGGGTGATAATTTGCAGTTTTCCGGTGATGTTTTGGTTCTCTTTCTGGTGTTTGGTTTATTTTATGATTACATTGGTCATAGTCATGCATGATGGGCAGTGTTGAGAGTTCATAATGTTAGGATTAATTGTTGAGATGTTTGTTTTTTGGAAAGGCATAGTGGCAGTGATAGTACTCTGGGTATAGCTACCATGTGATTGGAAGTTCTGTATATTTACCGAGCAGAAGTTGGCCCGAATGATCAGTGTAACACCATTGCTGTAAAGCTGGTTGCAATAATGATTTTCGTCAAAGAAAGCCAATCAACAACCCTGGGGCAAGGGTGTCACCACGTCAGGAAAAACATAATCGGTCATGTGTAATCTACCGTAGGCTATATGGCCTACCGTACCCTCCCGTAACACAGATAACACCACATAATGAAAAACACCCCAGAGCTGTTTTCGGTAATGCACGATAATACACCTGTAATTTACTGGTAACATAACCACATTGTTACTGTAATGCTACTGTAGTGCATGTATTATATACTGCAATTTTACTATATATTCAAGAGTTGTTTATTTACTACTCTGACATGTGTACACTCCGACTCTCATGACTCCAACAAGCTCACTCCCACAACTCTGACATGCTCACTCTAACAACTCTGACATACTCGCTCCCACTCCAACTCTGACATGCTCACTTTCACCACTGATCTGCTCGCTCCCACTCCAACTCTGACATGCTCACTTTCACCACTGATCTGCTCGCTCACACAACTCTGACATATTCACTTTCCAACCTCAGATATGCTTGGTCTCACTGCTCTGACATGCTCACTCTCACCTCTCTGACAATGTGGCTTCGCTGGGAGCAAGGTGGTAGCGGTGGATCTGGCATTGCTGGGAGGAAGCTGGTAGCGGTGGAATGATCGCTCTCACCTCTGACAATCTGGCTTCGCTGGTTGCGGTGGAATGCTCACTCTCACCTCTCTGACAATCTGGCTTCGCTGGGAGCAAGCTGTTGGCGGTGGATCTGGCTTCGCTGGTAGCAGTGGATCTAACTTCGCTGGGAGCAAGCTGTTAGTGGTGGATCTGGTTTCGCTTGTAGCAGTGGATCTGGCTTCGCTGGGAGCAAGCTGTGAGCGGTGGAACTGGCTCCGCTGGGAGCAAGCTGGTAGCAGTGGAATTCTCACTGTCACCTGTCTGACAATCTGGCTTTGCTGGGAGCAAGCTGGTAGCGGTGGATCGGGCTTCGCTGGTAGGGGTGAAAGTAGCTTCGCTGGAAGCAGTGGATCTGGCTTTGCTGGGAGCAAGCTGGTAGCGGTGGATTGGGCTTCGCTGGGAACAAGCTGGTAGCGGTGGATTGGGCTTCGATGGTAGGAGGGTATTACATGATTTCGTGGAAGAATAATCGAGGAGGAAAATACCCGATGCTGGTGATTGTGATGGTGGTGATGGTGATGGTGGTGATGGTGATGGTGGTGATGGTAATGGTGGTGATGGTGATGGTGGTGATGGTGATGGTGGTGATGGTGTTGGTGGTGATGGTGATGGCGGTGATGGTGATGGTGGTGGTGGAGATGACGATTGAATAAAGGGGGTTGATGGAATGCATGCAGTATGAGAAATTTGCATCATTCTGTAATTCGATATTACACCCAGCAACACCCAGATACCATCCTCCTAACTCTGCTCTAATGGCCATAGGACAGGGTAGGCAGTCATAATCTGTAGGAAGCCACCGTAAGACAGTGGTAATAGGGATAATATATGTCAGATAAGGTTGCACCGAAGGTTTTCCCGACGCAGCCATTCTTAGTTCCGAGTTCCCGTCCATCCAAGGAGTTGGAAGTGGGTGTGGGAGGAGAAGCCAAGATCCTAGAATGGTTGACAGAATAAAAAGACGCATCACGAAGATGGTTTTAATCATATAAATGCTTTCTTTGCTTTACACAAACCTTCAATTCATTTACTATACATTGATTCACATTTCCTTTAGTCACTCCTTGAATTTTTTCTTTCTTATCACTCGCCTCCTTTTTAAATCATGATATGAAGGCGCCGCACTTCTCCTCCTCCTCCTCTTCCTTCCAGTACCAGCAGAAGCAGACGATCTATCCACGACAAGGATTACGATGAAGATCTCAGCATGATACCCGCCTAATACAATGATCGTTGAGATGACAATTCAGAATCCGAGGATGAGCCTCTTCGGCGACCATCCAGGAAAGCAATCGGCAAGGGGCCATCTAAAACAACTCTCTCAGTCGTTCCAGTGATGGTCAAGGCACGTGTACAGCGTATTGCTAAATAATGCGATGTTTGTGAATCCCTCGGCCACGAATCCGGTGAAGACCACACAGATTCATAGTTTGTGGTATGAGGAAATCACCAGCAATGTTCCAGCCCAGAGATACTCAGACCCTCCACATGCCAACATTTCAGTGGTAAATGAATCATCGCAACGATTGTTTCCATCACTGACATGGTGCATCAGACTCTCGCAAATATTACTTGCTCCCGTGCAACAATGGTATACTGCTGCAAGCCTTCAATTGACTCCATTTAGGGAATTCGAACCAAGTCGCCTGAACAGATCCAGACAATGGTAGCTTGGCTATTGGCCGAGGAACGGTTTACATTCCCGACAAACGTTCAGGAGGTAAGTTCAATGTTCCCTCCATGTTTAATTGTTTTCTGGACGATCTATTTAGGAGTGCAACGTTCTACTTACAGCGACTGACATTTTGGATCTTATTCACCGTACATACTGCCATGGCATACGACCAATGGGAATGAAACATAGATCATTGATTGATAAAATTAACTTGACATTCATTGCCCTCACTGCAACTGCCATCCACCATGGTCAGTCAGCCTACCAAACAGGTGATTGTTGGGTCCTGCCAGAGTTTCTTCTAGGAGGTGGAGTACAATGTAAGTGCAATACAACACACATTGATCCAGCGGTTGCTGAGACATACGCAGATGTATTTCTTCGTCTCGACACTGATTTTGGTTCTTCTTTGCAACAGGTTCAGGGCACAAGAGAGCCAATATCTGCAGCATGAATCGCCGAAGGATCCACTGCGCTGGTATGGACCCAGTGATGGCACAACTTCACAACGATCAGGGCAGTAGTGATGAGGACTTCCTCGATTTCCTCTAAGATGAGCTGATTGAGCAGACCAACCATTCTTCTAATTGTCTCAGCAGCTTTGTTGTGGCTACTGTAGCTACCATGCGATTGTCAGCTGTTCTGCCTATGGGCAGGTCTGCCATCGCCAGCTGCAGCCAGCCCGTCCCCTGCAGCAACAGCAACACCAACACCAACATCATCAGCAACATCACTAGTATTGAGAATACAGGTTGTGTCGATGGAAGTACGATTGTAGAGAGCGCAATGTTGCTGGGAGGTTAGGAATGGTGTCAGTGATGGGATGTAGAATTTCCTTTGTGTGCTATTTCAATCTAGGTTTCGTCAATATATCATAATAGTAGTAAATGGAATAGATTTGATTATATACTGAACTCTGATCTGAAACTTGTGAAATCATGATTGCGATGATGACTAACCCTCCCATGGCGGTTGAACAAATGCAAGTTACTGAACAATCATGTATCAATACAATCAATATTGTGAATCACTTCTGCATGGTAACTATCATTGGTCAAATTAAGCCATGAGGGTTTTTAAAAACAAGAACTACACACTTCTGTAAATGTATGGAGCGAGAACTATCATCATTGCGAGGACAATTCGAATTTGGGAATGTATCAGTGTTCCAAGAGATGCTTTCTGAGATTGCCAAAGGAAGTGGTAACCGTTCATCAAGTGCTTGTTGTCAGATTCGAAAGAGTGGGTACACAAGTCGTGATGCGTCAAATCAGCATCGCGACAACTCAATGAACACTCTGGAACATTAAAGCAATGCAATAATTCAGGGAAACCTGGATTTCATTTTTTTTGAGTTTATGGGTACAATACACTAAATTAATGTAATGAAGGAAATGTAGTTTTTGCTGATATGCATGTGAGATGTGAATGTCTTACTGATCTGCGTAGGATGACAATCTTATCCTCGGAGAGGCTCATCTCCAGTATCTGTTTCCTCGACATCCTCCTCATCCTCTGGCAATCCAAACATCTCAATCTGAATGCCTCGATGCTCACACAAAGTGTGCCGAAAGCTTTCTTCATCAAAGATGGTTTCTGATTCAGCTTTCGCCTGTGGCAATTTGGGATCCCATATCCTGTTCAACGTCTTTGAATTGTGTGTGTAGCCTACCATCATGCAGGGATTCGCCCTTGGGCCAAACTTGCCCTGGTGGCTTTGAACGGCCAGAATGAGTCCACTGGCATAGCATCCAAATCAAGGTACTTTGCAAAGAGAGGCTTGATGAAGCATTACTTTGCCAGCAGCATCCTGCACATTGTTAGCAACAGATCCCGGTCTCCCAGCTCTGGGCCCTGTTCGAACCAGAATCGGGACCCCATTCTTCTTTGTACACTGCCAAGGAACCACCCAGGCTAACTAGCTCCACGTAGCAACCTGGAGTGGGCCTATAATGGCAAGGTTTTTGCTCAGATTCAAACTGTACTGCACTTTCATTTTCAGCCTCCTACAATTCTGGCTGCAATTAAGTATTCAAATTGTTATCTTATAATGACATTGTATATATGTAAAAGATGCAGTTGTAGGAGCTCTCTCATGCCCTTGTATCGAATATCCAATCCGATTGATATCCGTTGAATCGCTATGAAATAACACTCAAATGACACCCACATAGTGGGTTTTCCACAGCAATTAAACGAATATTGCTCAGATTCAGAATTGGAGCCCAGCATTTGAAAGAGCGACTAAAACTGCCTAATTAACGTATAGATCATGTCGTGATATGATCAGAATTCAAAATCTAATTTGGAAGTAAAATGCCAGGCTTGTCAAGGCCACGATTTCAGGTGGGAACCAGCCCAAAAGCAATGGTCTGGGGTTTTCAGGAGGTGAAACCAGTCGCGAGTGGTTTGTACCATCCAGCAGCGACCGTCACCGCGCTGTACAATTATTGTGACTATTCCCCAGGCTATGAATAAATGCCATCTTCGACTGAGCAGTATAACATTACCTGGCAGACGAAGAGAGTTCTTGAGCATCAACTAACTTGGTGGATATAAGATTCTTATTCACAAATCCTGATATCAATAGACTTTTAGATGAAGTTTATTCCTGTTACTAACTTACTCCACAACCAACTCTGGCACCCACACCTGTAGTCTCAGTCTGTGAATCTCGTGATATCAGTTTGCCATGGTGTTGAGGATCTCAGTTGAGGGTACAGGGTTGAGTGTGTAACTTCGACTCATAGGGAGAGCAGATCTCCTAATCAGATTTGCCAGTGGAACCCGCACTGTAAATGACATGGTAATTGGACTGGTGTGAGTGCGAGCGTGAGTGGGAGTGTTCAGTGCAACTATGAACATAGAGTGATAATTGACACTCTACCAGATCTTCATGAACATGGTGGTAACACTGATGGCCCCAGGGTGGTTAGCAATACCACTGCACTAGGACTCCAACTTGAGATCAGACAAGGAGTTAAGTCCGCATGCTAGGAGGCTGGCCAGTCTGTCAGCTGGAGCTTTCGATGCTGGCTAGATGTTCCACATTGCACAGAGCTGTATGGCTGGCCAAAGCTTGGGATTGAGATGAGGGCCAGAACTTGAGCTTCGGTTGCAGACCAGAGCTTCTGACTATTCGCTGGTGGCCACACCTCAGGGGTACCGTGCCTCATGACCTTGAGTATACTCCGGTAGCCTCATCTGCAAGAAAGTATTGCAGTGTATCTGGGTGAAAGGAAATCTGCAGTGAAAGTCAGCGAAACGCCTTAAAGTTTGCCATATTTTGAAAGTTGGCTCCTGTCTGTGTCCTCACACCATCTGGGTTTGCTTTCATGACAGTGAAATGTTCAAGGAGACTGCAATCAACTCGTGCCGTGTGACAGTGGGGCAGAGCAAAATGACGAATTTGATTTGATAGAACCGGATGTTTCGAGTGGAGAGGGTCTTGAAGAGTACCAGGATGTAGGCAAGAAGGATGAAGACAATGTACAGGAAGAAGGCGTTGAGGAGGAAGAGCGGGTTGCAAGTTAGGATATGGAGCATAATGTCATTGTTGTTGCACGATGGCGTTGAGTGTAAATAGCACTTTGTATGTATGCTCTGCGAATGAATCAGTCCAGTCACAGAGGTGGGGTGTAGGGGTACACTCCTCGAAGGAACCAGTCCAGTCCCTGAGAGTGGAACCTCTTAAAGAGACCGGTCTCTCTTTGGTGGGACATGCTCCGTATCAGGAATCGAACATTGGATCATGTTCCACTCGCCTAATCTGAATATGTCAGGCCTGCATCCTGTGATTGTATTGTGATCACATTTGGTGAGACTACATCAGCAAAATGTAAAATGGTTCGGAAGTCATAACTCAATGACTCAGCTGTTCTGAACAGCCAAACCGATCCTTCCAGAAGCTCCCAGAAGCTCCCGAACAGGCTGAATGCAAAACGATGTGCCTCTCAGATGCTCTGAGAGTACTTTCAGGTGCTCCTCAACGCTCCTGACGTAGCGGAACGGAATACAAGAATATTCTAAAGAGAATGAAGTCGTCTTCAGAATGCTATAAAATCGTGCCTTTAAGGAGGTAAAATTTCGGAGCTGCTGGGACTACGACACTCGTCTCCAAGACGATTCCGGTGCACCTGGAGCCAGACTCTCCGGGAGTGATA
>Ga0307512_10006781_pt1 | contig 11504 bp, 14 predicted proteins | sample 14_EM_MG_FD_200267 | JGI IMG/M metagenome (GOLD analysis project Ga0307512, IMG submission 200267) | Populus trichocarpa ectomycorrhiza microbial communities from riparian zone in the Pacific Northwest, United States - 14_EM | ecosystem: Host-associated > Plants > Roots > Unclassified | place... | reverse complement strand
CAGGACTCCGAGGAGGCCGAATGTCGCGATCAGGGACTTTGGATCCAGGACGTTCACGGCGAGAACCACGGGCCGAGCGTACCGGTAGGTGTGCCCCCGTCTCCGCTGGGCAACGATTTCGAGATACTGGAAGCGAGCCCGCCGGGAGCCACGCCCTAAGGAAGGAACAGTCATGCCCATCGCGACCCCTGAGGTCTACGCGGAGATGCTCGATCGGGCAAAACGTGAGGGCTTCGCCTACCCCGCGATCAACGTCACCTCGAGCCAGACGCTCAACGCCGCGCTGCGCGGCTTCGCCGAGGCCGAGAGCGACGGCATCGTCCAGGTCTCGACCGGCGGGGCCGAGTTCGCCTCCGGCACGAAGGTCAAGGACATGGTCACGGGCGCGACCGCGCTCGCCGAGTACGCGCACGTCATCGCCGCGAAGTACCCGGTGAACGTCGCGCTGCACACCGACCACTGCCCGAAGGACAAGCTCGACGGCTTCGTCCGCCCGCTGATCGCCATCTCGCAGGAACGCGTCGCCGCCGGCAAGGAGCCGCTGTTCCAGTCCCACATGTGGGACGGCTCCGCCATCGACCTCGACGAGAACCTGACCATCGCCGCGGAGCTGCTGGACGCGGCCCACAAGGCAAAGATCATCCTCGAGGTGGAGATCGGCGTAGTAGGCGGCGAAGAAGATGGTGTCGCCCACGAGATCAACGAGAAGCTCTACACGGCCGAGGGCGACTTCGTGAAGACCGTCGACACCCTGGGCTCGGGCGACCGAGGCCGCTACCTGCTCGCGGCGACCTTCGGCAACGTGCACGGCGTGTACAAGCCGGGCAACGTGAAGCTGCGCCCAGACGTGCTGAAGCGTGGCCAGGACGTTGTCGCCGCGAAGCTCGGCCAGCCCGCAGGCTCGAAGCCGTTCGAACTGGTCTTCCACGGCGGCTCGGGTTCACTGTTGGAGGAGATCCACGAGGCCGTGTCCTACGGCGTCGTGAAGATGAACATCGACACGGACACGCAGTACGCGTTCACCCGCCCGGTGGTCTCCCACATGTTCACCAACTACGACGGCGTCCTGAAGATCGACGGCGAGGTCGGCAACAAGAAGGTCTACGACCCCAGGTCGTACCTGAAGGCCGCGGAGCAGGGCATGGCCACCCGCATCACCCAGGCCTGCGAGCAGCTGAAGTCGGCCGGCCGAATGCTGGCGGGCTGACCATGACCTTGCAGGAGAACCTCTTCGGCGGCCCCCCGGCAACCCACCTGCCGGACCGCCCCGAGGCACAGGCAGCCATCGAGTCGGGCACCGACCCGGCAAAGGTGGTCACCGAGTGGCCGGACTTCAGCGAGGGCTGGGCAGCACTGGCCGAACTCTCACTGACGGAGAACAACGCGGTAGCGGCCTACGCCTACGCACGAACCGGCTACCACCGAGGCCTGGACCAACTGAGGCGAGCAGGCTGGAAGGGCCACGGCCCCATCCCGTGGTCACACCGACCGAACCACGGTTTCCTGCGAGCGCTGGCCGCACTGGCACTAGCGGCAAAGGCGATCGGAGAGACAGAGGAATGGGAGCGCTGCTCAACATTCCTGGCCGACTCCGACCCAGAGGCACCGGGACACCTCGGAATAGCGTGACGTTCCCTTCCAGGCCTGTGCAAGCCGTTCGGCAGTGGGCAAGGGAAGACCAGAAGGCCAGAGGGCAGCACCCGATGGCCGAGGCGAGAAAGCCGATCCCAGTGATGGGGTTCGGTGGTGGCGGGCAAGAGGGAGGGGCAGGCGCCAGCCTGCCCCTTAGGGGCCGCCCGTAAAATCCGCCGCCACCACCGAACATAGGATCGCGACCGGACAACCAGCCGACCAGCCAAAACGCGACCGGACAAGCGGCGTCAGACGAGCACCGGAGCAAGCGCCCGCAACACCGAAAGCTTGTCCGAGTTCAACACCTGCACCGCAACCTGATCCGCCCCAGCATCACGATGAGCCTGGATCCGCTCCCGAATAGCGTTCTCATCGCCCCAAGCGACCAGAGCATCGACGAGCCTGTCGCTGCCGTCGTCGGCCAGGTCGGATTCCGTGAAGCCGAGTCGCAGCCAGTTGTTCGTGTAGTTCGGCAGGGCGAAGTAGGGCCCGAGCCTCTTTCGCGCCAGCGCTCGCGCCTCCACCGGGTCCGTCGACAGAACCACCTTCTGCTCGGGCAACAGCAGCTTCCCGGCACCGAGAATCTCCCGAGCCTGAGCAGTATGCGCAGGCGTAGTGAGATAAGGATGCGCCCCAGCGGTCCGATCACGAGCCAACCGCAACACCTTCGGCCCAAGCGCCGCCAGCACTCGCCCGGACTCAGGCACACCACCCTCATCAAGCCCGTCGAGATAAGAGGCCAACTTCTCGTACGGCTTGGTATACCGGTCGCCGACATTGGCCCGATGGCCAGCACCGATACCGAGGACGAACCGGTCGGGATAAGTCGCCACAGCATGGTGATAGCCAGTAGCAGCCACCGAAGGCGATGCTTCCCACACGTTCACGATGCCCGTCGCGACCACGATCGACGTCGACGCGGCCAGGACCGGCTCGACCGTCGACAGGTCGGCGGGCGGTGAGCCGCCGATCCAGGCCGTGCCGTAGCCGAGCCGTTCCAGCTCAGCCAACGCCTCCCGGTCACTGAAACCAGGCCATGACACGTGGTCCCACACGCCGACCGTGCCGATGTCCATACCGCCTCCTGGAGTTGTCTTCGATACTTGTCGAAGACAACTCCAGGGCAAGCACGCTAATTCCCGATCGGCGTCCCCACCGACTGAACTCGTTGCGTGCCGGAGCGGGTGCGGAACGACCTCGCCCAGGTCGCCGCGCTCGCCGGGTCGGCCTTGTTCGCGAGGTAGTACCAGTCCATCTGCGTGCCGGCTGGCGTCACCTCGAGCACCGACGCGCCGTGTGAGTCCAGCTCGACGTACTTGACGTGCCGGTTCAGCGCCTGGATCGCCGCCTCCAGCACCAGCGACGTCGTGCGCGGTGGCGTGCCGAGGATCTCGTCGAAGTTGTCCGAGGTCACCGACGTGCACACGAACTCGGTGGCCACCGACGGCGACAGCGGGTACAGACCCGCGTCGCGGGGCACGTCGTTCGCCCAGGACGAGTGGATGTCGCCGGTCAGGAAGACCGTGTCGCGCACGTGGTTGTTCGCCAGCGTCGTCAGCAGCCTGCGGCGGTCGGCCGCATATCCGTCCCACTGGTCGGGGTTGATCGAGATGCCCTCGGAGGGCAGTCCGAGCAGCTCGGCGAGCGGGCCGAGCAACTCCGGCGACAGCGGCGGCAGCTGGAACGGCGCGATCATCACCGAGTTGCCGACCAGCTTCCACTGCGCGCTGCTCGCCGTCAGGCCGTTCTGCAGCCACGACATCTGCTCGGCGCCGGTCATGGTGCGGTTCGGGTCGTCCGTGCCGCCGTTGCCGACCGCCACCTGCTGCGAGCGGTAGCTCCGCAGGTCGAGCATGAACAGCTCGGCCAGCAGGCCGAAGCGGAGCTTGCGGTAGATCTTGTCGGCCTCGTTGCGGACCGGCATCCACTCGAAGTAGGCCTGGTGGGCCGCCGCCTTGCGGTCCGCGTACGCGCCCTCGGTGTCGGGCTGGTGGTTCTCGGCGCCGCCGGACCACGCGTCGTTCGCGACCTCGTGGTCGTCCCAGGTCGCGATGAACGGGACCGCAGCGTGCAGCCGCCTGAGGTGCTCGTCGGTCTTGTACTGCGCGTGCCGCTGGCGGTAGTCGGCCAGCGTGAGGATCTCGCGTGGCGGGTCATGCGGGCGGACGGCCGCGCCGTTGAAGTCGCCCGCGTACTCGTAGATGTAGTCGCCGAGGTGCAGCACGGCGTCCAGGTCGCCGCGTTCGGCCAGGTAGCGGTAGGCGGCGAAGTAGCCGGCCGGGACGTTCGAGCACGACACCACGCCGAAGCGGAGGCGAGCGATGGCCGCGGTCAGCGCGGGTGCGGTGCGGGTCGTGCCGACGGCGGACACCGCGCCGTCGAGCCGGAAGCGGTAGTAGTAGGTGGTCGCCGGGTCGAGTCCGGTCGCGTCGGCCTTCACGGTGTGGTCGCGGCCAGGGCCGGTGCTCGCCGAGCCGGACCTCACGATCGTCGCGAAGGCCGGGTCGGCGGCGACCTCCCAGGTCACGTCGACCGTGGGGCCCACGCCGGAGCCAGGGGTCGCGTCGGGCGTCGGGGTGACGCGGGTCCACAGCAGGACGGCATCGGGCAACGGGTCACCGGAGGCGACTCCGTGCGCGAAGACAGGTTCGTCGGCGCTGGCAGCAGTCGCGCCCGCGGTCGCCACCCCAGCGACGAGCACCGCTCCCGCGCCGACTCTCAGTACCGACCGACGGTCGTAGGTCTGATCCATGCACCGATCCTGGTGTCACCTGGGGGTGTGACATACAGCCATTCTGCGTAAACATTCCGTGGACAGTTGCCATCTACTGGAAGTAAGTTACTCGTGGTAAGTTGCCGGGCATGCGCAACGTCAAGGGCAAAGTCGTCCTGATCACCGGGGCCGCGCGGGGTATTGGCGCCGGCGTGGCACGAGATCTGGCCGCCAAGGGCGCGAAGGTGGCGCTGGTCGGCCTCGAAGCCGAGGAACTGGCCGAAGTGGCCAAGGACTGCGGACCGGACGCCGGCGCCTGGGAGGCCGATGTCACCAGCTGGACCGACCTGGAGAAGGCGACCGCCGAGATCGTCGCGCGGTACGGCCGGATCGACGTCGTGCTGGCCAACGCGGGCATCGCGGCCACCGGCTTCACCCGTTCGATAGACCCGGCCGCGTTCGAGCGCGTGATCAACGTCGACCTGCTCGGCGTGTGGCGCACGGTCCGCGTGACGCTGCCGCACCTGATCGAGTCCAGGGGCTACGCGCTGCTGGTGTCGTCGGCGGCCGCGATCGTGCACATCCCGGGCAACGCCGCGTACTCGGCGGCCAAGGCCGGGGTGGAAGCGTTCGCGAACTCGCTGCGCGCGGAGGTCCGACACCTCGGTGTGGCCGTCGGTGTCGTACACCCGACCTGGATCGCCACGGACATGGTCAACACGGCCGACGAGCACCCGGTGTTCGGGAAGATGCGGACCAGCCAGGGCGGTCTGACCAGCAGGACCTACCCGCTGTCGGTGGCCGTCGACCTCATCTCCGCCGGTGTCGCGAAGCGGGCCAGGGTCGTGCACGTGCCGGGCTGGGTCGGTGTGCTGAAGCTGTTCCGCGCGCTCATCCCCAGGGTGGTCGAGTGGCAGACGCGCAAGCTCGTGCCGGCCGCGGACAAGGCCGCCATCGAGGACATCGCCGAGCGTGGCGCGGTGGCGTCGAGCCTGGTGGGGCCCGGTGCGGAGGCTGCCGCCCGCCGCGAAGGTGCGCTATAACGGGTGCCATGCCGTCGCGCCGTGACCAGATCCAGATGTCGCCCGAGGAGATCGCCGCCTTCCTCGCGGAGGGGAAGGTCGCCAACATCGCGACCATCGGCCCGAACGGACGGCCGCACCTGGTGGCGCTCTGGTACGTGCCGAACGGCGACGTCATCGAGACGTGGACGTTCGCCAAGTCGCAGAAGGCCGCCAACCTGCGCCGCCTGCCCCAGGCCACGATCCTCGTCGAGACGGGCGACTCCTACGAGAAGCTGCGTGGCGTCTCGATGGAGTGTGACGTCGAGCTGGTGACCGACGTGGAGAAGATCACGTCCATCGGCCAGCAGCTCACGCACCGGTACAGCTCGAACCAGGAGATCGCCACGGCCGGGAGCCAGTTCGTGCGGCTGCAGGCGCCGAAGCGGTTGGGGCTGGTCTGCCGGCCCACGAAGATCGTGAGCTGGGACCACTCGAAGCTAGGCGGCACCTACTGAGCCCAGCACGAGCTTCCACTCGTTGATCCTGCGCGACGCGGCCACGCCGTCGACCGTGTACGGGTCCTCGTCGAGGAGTTTGTCCAGCTCAGCGCGGTCCGCCACCTGGTAGATCGCGAAGCCGGCCGAGTCGTCCACCCACGGGCCGGCCGCGCCGACCTTGCCCTGCTCGACCAGTGCCTGCAGGTAGGCGCGGTGTCGCGGCCGGCTGTCCGCGAGCTTGCCGGCGTCGGATACGTACGTTGTCTCAACCGTGAACCAGGCCATGGCCGAACGTTACAGACGCGCGGAGGTCTGGACCGGTAGGGTGCCGCTGTGCATGGGGATCTCAGCGCGGAACGCAGTGTCGAGCGAACACTCGGCCATTTGCGTGCCATCGACACCGGAACCTTCGCGGTTCCGCAGGCGCAACCGGCACAACAGGCGCCGCTGACGCTCGAAGATCTGTACCGCACCCATCGCATGCGGCTGGTCCGGCTCGCGCTGCTGTTGGTGGACGAACCCGCGACGGCCGAGGACGTCGTTCAGGAGGCGTTCACCGGCCTGCACCGCAACTGGGGCAACCTGCGCGATGCCGCCGCGGCCGTCGGCTACCTGCGGACCGCCGTGGTCAACGGCTCCCGGTCCGTGCTGCGCAGGCGCAAGACCGCCCGCGAGTACACGCCGCCGCACCAGGTCAACGCGCGGTCGGCCGAGAGCCTCGCGATGCTGACGGCCGAGCACCAGTCGGTCGTGCGCGCGCTGTCGCAGCTGCCGCCCCGCCAACGCGAGGTGCTGGTGCTGCGTTACTACGGCGACCTGACCGAGGCGGAGATCGCCGACGCGGCCGGCATCTCGAAGGGCACGGTCAAGTCGACGGCGAGCCGCGCCCTCGACGCGCTGCAGAAGATCATGCGCAGCCCTAACTGACGAACGCATTCACGCGATTCACTACCTAGTCATGCCCACTTGCCGTTAGACAATCACAGGTGCCCGTTGTTACCTTGTGAATGATCCCCAACTGGTCCCGAGGCGCTATGGTATAGACCAATAGCGTCATCGTTCGAGGGGTGGAGCATGGGTGAGCGGCTCATCGCCGGGGGACGGGTGGCCACGCCGGGCGGCGTGCTCGACCCGGGCTGGGTGCTGGTTGACGACGGCGTGATCAGCGCGATCGGCGAGGGCGAGCCCCCGAGGAGCGCCGCGGTGACCGACGCGACCGGCAGCTGGGTGGTCCCCGGTTTCGTCGACATCCACTGCCACGGCGGTGGCGGCGCCGCGTTCACCAGCGCCGACCCGGACCACGTGCGTCAGGTGGTCGACGCGCACACCGCGCACGGCACCACCACCATGCTCGCGAGCCTCGTCACCCGGCCGGTCCCCGAGCTGGTCGAGCAGGTCGCCGCGCTCGCCGACCTCGTGCGTGACGGCCTGGTCGCCGGCATCCACCTCGAGGGCCCGTTCCTGTCCGCGGCTCGCTGCGGTGCGCACGACCCGGCCATCCTGCGCCCACCGGACCCGGTGTCGGTCGACGCGCTGCTGTCCGCGGGCCGGGGCACGATCCGCATGGTGACGATCGCGCCGGAGCTGGAAGGCGCGGTGCCGGCGGTGAAACGCCTGGTGGACGCCGGCGTGATCGCCGCGATCGGCCACACCGACGCGCTGGCCGAGGACGTCGTGCCGGCCGTCGACGCAGGCGCGACCGTGGCGACCCACCTGTTCAACGGCATGCGGCCACTGCACCACCGCGAGCCGGGCCCGATCGGCGTGCTGCTGGACGACGAGCGCGTGACGGTTGAGCTGATCTGCGACCTGGTCCATCTGCACCCGACGGTCGTCCGGCTGGCCGCACGGCACGCGGGAGTCGGCAGGACCGTCCTGATCACCGACGCGATCGCGGCGGCCGCGGCAGGCGACGGCACCTACGACATCGGCGGGCTGGCGGTGGACGTGACCAACGGCGTGCCGACACTCGCGGGCGGCGGCTCGCTGGCCGGCAGCACGCTCACCATGGACGCCGCGTTCCGCAACATGGTGAAGAGCTGCGGAGTGGGCGTGCTCGACGCGGTCGCGGCGGCCTCCACCAGGCCGGCGGAGCTGCTGGGCCTCGGCGACGTGACGGGCCGGCTGGCACCGGGCTACGCGGCAGACGTGGTGCTGCTGGACGACGCGCTGCGCCCGGTGTCCGTCATGCGGCGAGGCGAGTGGGTACCGTCACCCTCGTGAGTGCAGAGGACCCGGAGAAGCTGCTGTCCGAGGCGCTGCGCGCGCAGGCGACGCGAGCCCCGGCCGACACCACCTCGCCAGTGGGCTACGGCCTGCTGTCCGGCAGCGACCTGCCGGCACTGCGCCACGCCAGACCCCCAGTGGAGACGACCCGCCAGATCGCCCTACCGCCCCGCCAGGTGCCGGCGACGCTGATTCTCCTGTTGGCGCTGCTCCTGGGCCTGGCGGCGGGCGCGGTCATAGGGCTGCTCACGCTCATATAAAGCTCGCGTACCCTTTGGTGGCGTGACGCCTGCTGCTGCCGCCGTGCACACAATGTCCATTTTGCCCTCCTGGTTGGACCCGGAGGTCATCCTGCGCGGGATGGGCGGTTGGGCGCTCGCGGTGCTCTGCCTGATCATCTTCGCCGAGTGCGGACTCCTGGTCGGCTTCTTCCTCCCAGGCGACTCCCTGCTCTTCGTGGCAGGCCTCTTCGTCGCCACAGGCGCCATCGAAACCCCGCTGTGGGCGGTATGCGCCCTGGTGACGGTATGCGCGTTCGTAGGCAACGTGTGCGGCTACTGGATCGGCTCCAAGGTGGGACCAACCCTCTTCAACAAGCCGAACTCCAAGCTGTTCAAGCGCGAGCACGTGGAGAAGACACACGAGTTCTTCGACAAGTACGGCGCCCGAGCCATCATCATGGCCCGCTTCGTCCCCATCGTCCGAACCTTCATCACCGCGACCGCCGGCGTGGGCCGCATGGACGCGAAGAAGTTCTTCACCTACTCCGCCATCGGCGCCGTCCTGTGGGCCTCCGGCGTGACAGTCCTCGGCTACTTCCTCGGTGAGGTCGACTTCATCGAGAAGAACATCGACGTGATGGCGATCCTCATCGTCCTGATCTCGGTGATCCCGATCGCCATCGAGGTGGTCAAGGCCCGCCGCGAGAAGAAGCGCACGGCACCCACCGACGACGAGCCGAAGACAGAGATCATCGAGCGCATCTAGCGCATCCCCGAAGTAGACAACACGCCCCCTCGAGTGTATTTCGAGTCCCTCGACCAACACTTGACCTGGGAACGGGCACGACACCGAACCGAGATCAAAGACGTTGAGCAATCGCGCACTCGATCATTTACCGTTGTTGATACGTCAACGATGACGGTTGAGCAGGAGGGCGGGGGTACTGGCGATGACGCTACCGACGCTGCCGGCTGTGCCCACGACCGCGAGTGTCCAGAGCAAGGCCCTCGCGCAACTGCTCATGAGTGGCCTTCGACCGCTCGGCGACCGGATGAGCATCACGAGCTGGCCCCAGCGACGGGTGGTCCGCGAGGTGTTCGACACGGTCGGCCTGACGCCACTGCCGCGCGGCACCCACGTGCGATCGGTCGCGGACGGTGACGTCCGTGGCGTGTGGCTCACCGGCCGGGGCGCCGATCCGGCGAACGGCATCGTGCTCTACCTGCACGGCGGCGGTTTCGTGTTCGGCTCGCGGCGCACGCACCGGCACCTGGCCGCGGCATTGTCGCTGGCCACCGGACGCCCCACCTTCCTCATGGACTACCGGCGCGCACCGGAGCATCCCTTCCCCGCCGCGGCCGACGACGCCCTGGCCGCCTACAAGTTTCTGCTGAGGACCGGCCACGCGCCGGAAAGCATCACGGTCATGGGCGACTCGGCGGGCGGGCACCTGACCGCGGGCCTGCTCGCGGACCTGTCGCGGCGCCGCCTGCCCATGCCGGCCGCCGCGGTGATGTTCTCCCCGTTCCTCGACCTCGGGTGCGTCGGCGTGGCCGACCGCGACGCCGCCCGGCGTGACCCGTTCGTGCCACCCCAACGGGCGATCGAGTGCGGACTCAGTTACGCCGGCACGTATGCGCTGAGTCACCACCGGCTCAACGTGCTCGGCGCCACCAAGCGCCGCTGGCCGCCGGTGCTGATCCAGGTCGGGGACACCGAGTGCCTGCTCGGCGACTCGGAACGGATGGCGGAAAGCATCAGAGCCGCAGGTGGACACTGTGAACTGCAGGTGTGGCCTGGGCAGGTGCACGTCTTCCCGGCCTTCTACCGGCTGATCCCCGAGGGTCGCGCCGCGATCAGGTACGTTGGCGAATTCGTGCGAACCATGACCATGCAGAACGTTACGGAACAGGACGTTGTCGCCACCGCTAGTTGACACGCCGATGGAGATCGGGCGAATTCGGGCACGTTCGGCGTACGCCGGTTCGTGGGACACGTACCCTTCCTGTCGTGAGTTTTATGGCTGAGGCGGGCGCGGTGGCCAGCGGCGTGCTCGAATCCGCCGGACCCGTGATGGTGTGGATCATCGTGCTTGGGTTCGTGTTCACCGAGTGCGCGTTCATCGTCGGGCTGTTCCTGCCGGGCGACTCGCTGCTGTTCGCGGCTGGCGTCGTGCTCGCGGAACACGACGGCGCGGTACACGCGTGGGCGCTGTCGTTCGTCGCGATGGTGACAGCCGTGATCGGGAACATGGTCGGTTACTACATCGGCCACAAGGCGGGACACACGATCATCGCGCGGCGCGGCGGACGCGTGCTCAACCTCGACAACCTCGCCAAGGCCAGGGACTTCCTCGACCGGAGGGGCTTCTGGGCCATCGTGCTCGCGAGGTGGATCCCGTGGATCCGGACGTTCGCCCCACTGATCGCGGGGGCGGCCAAAATGGACACTCGCCGGTTCCTGCTCGCCACCACGATCGGCGGGCTGGCCTGGGTGCCGACGCTGGTGCTGGTCGGCTACTACGGCGCCGGCCTGCTGGAGCAGCTGCCGTGGCTCAAGGCCGTTGCGCTGTGGGGCAGCATCGCGTTCTTCGTGGTCGGCACCGCGTACGGCATCATCCGCTACCGGCAGGAGATGCGCAGGCCGCCGGTGCCGGCGACGGTCTCCGCGAACGACTGATCAGTCCTCGCGGGCCCACAGGACGAGCTGGATGCCGTCCGGGTCGCGCAGCGAGATCACTTCGGTGCCGGGAGCCGTCGGCTCCTCGGTGATCGGCGAGAACGTCACGCCGTGCTCGGTCAGGCGCCGGGTCCACTCGAGCAGGCACGCACGGTTGGGCACCGTGAACGTCAGGTGGTCGAGGCCGGGGCGGCGCTCGTCGAACAGCGAGTACTCCGACACCGGGTGCTGCACCAGGGTCAGCGTGATGCCGAACCCGGGACCACGCAGGAACGCCTTCCGCATGCCGGACGGCGCCTCGTCCTTGCCGATCGACTCGAACCCCAGTACCCGCTCGTACCACGGGACGCTGCGGTCAACGTCCGTGACAGTCAGAGCGACATGGTGAACACCTGTCAGCGTGGGCATCAGAGTCCTTCCCGGTCCGAGCCTTCAGACCGCCTCAGCCATAGTGCACGAGGCAGGTGACAAAACAGCCGCCGTCACCGGATCTTCTCCATGCCGAGACCTGGCTAGTAACCACCACTGATC
>Ga0307512_10006779_pt1 | contig 11505 bp, 12 predicted proteins | sample 14_EM_MG_FD_200267 | JGI IMG/M metagenome (GOLD analysis project Ga0307512, IMG submission 200267) | Populus trichocarpa ectomycorrhiza microbial communities from riparian zone in the Pacific Northwest, United States - 14_EM | ecosystem: Host-associated > Plants > Roots > Unclassified | place... | reverse complement strand
CTGAGCAAGGGGCACTCACCAACTGGAGACCAGAGGGAGGGAAAAGTCAGGACATGGAAAGAAAGCAACCAAGCAAGGGGCACTCACTCCCTGGAGACCCAGAGGGAGGAATGAATCAGGACATGGAAAGAAAGTGACCAAGCAAGGGGCACTCACTCTCTGGAGACCACAGAGGGAAGGACAAGTCAGGACACAGAAAGAAAGTGACCAAACAAGGGGCACTCACTCCCTGGAGACCACAGAGGGAGGGACAAGTCAGGACATGGAAAGAGAGCAACCAAGCAAGGGGCACTCACTCCCTGGAGATCACAGAGGGAGGGACAATGCAGGACATAAAAAGAAAATGGTCAGAAATCACAAAATAGGGGATAAAGAAAGAAAGACTGACCCAAAGCTAGTAGTAAATTCTTTCAGCTGCAAGTGACAATTTAGGTAATGGTATTGCAACTTACCCAGAGCGAAGGAAAGGCCAGTATGCATGTCTTAATTACTGCTTCTGTCCTCCCATTTCCTTGTTCAAAATCACGATGTGTCCTGGAATGTAACTACACTCATCTTGTCCTTGTCCTGCCATGCATAAGAACTTACCATCTAATAATCTTCTTTATGACTGAACTCCCTTTTCGTTGTTCAAAATCATGATGGGTCCTGGAATGGGACTACACTCATCTCATCCTTGTCCTGCCATGCATAATAACTTACTGTGACTGTGTAATGGCCCGCTTTATACTGAGCTCAAGGTTGTCCCTCTGTACAGCCACAAGCATGAGGGCAACCACACTGCCACTGAGTGCATTGGCGGTCATTTCAATGAGACCATCACATCGCTGTCCAAGCTTTTGCATCTCTGCAAGACGGGATATTAATACAGCACCCGTTCATCAGTTAAAAACGTCATGATCCTCACTCTCCAAACGAATAAATGGGGGACGTCCGTTAAGGCTCGCCAGATAATGCTGATTGAAAATGTTTTCCACCTCAGCGTTGAGGTCCATTTCTTGACCACAGCCTTCATCCTCTAGCTTCATCTTAATATCGTGCTTGAATTGATCATATTTTGTAAAAACTGCTACGACAGGAACTTGAAAATCCCACATCATGAGGTCAATCTCTATCCATAGAGTCACATTTCGACGACATAGGCATACCATTCTTGTCCGGGCAAATTGCCCCAAAATACTTTAAGTCCAGCGATGGCCGATCATTGTCCATCGGAATGCAATACCTGAAAAGTAACCATGACCTTGTGAATTTACAACTGTATATACATGAAAGAACAAACCAGATCGCATGCAATCTATCTCTCAATCGCCCCTCTTGCGACTTGCATTTAACAAATTCTTGGACAGTCTTCAACTCGTCTTCACCGCCTGCCTCAAATCCGCGGGAGTCGTGGAATATATAGCCATGATGGTTCGTGAAGATGACTTCGTCGTTGATATCGTGTTGGCCACGCTGCAAGCAGAGTTCCCATGATCTGCTATCCCCAACAATAATAAGCTGGTCAAACCTCTATTGTGGGGTCGAGTTTAACCTGGCTAGATGACGAGATCGGAAGTTTCATCAGGAACGAGAACATACCTGATAGCGAGTTTCTCCTGGACCAAGCCTGTAGACCTCCGGACTCTCCGTCGTATCGCAAACTCTCTGCAAAATGGTTGTCTTCCCCGCATTCGCTCTTCCGATAATGAGCACTCTGAACTGAACTTTTGGGAGTCGGGATCGATGCTGATGTGTAGCCATAGTACCAAAGGGTTGTATGAAGAAAGACTGGCGAAGGTAATGATCAGACGTTGGATTCCGCTGGGACTTTATGTTATAATCATGTGCAAACATCAGCTGACTACTGTGAGAACACGCCGTTACGCTTCACGGATCGATCCGGCCTATCAATGTTGAACGCGCTTACAGCGATGCCCGCAAGGAGTGGTGTGGAGGTGCTGATAGGTACGAGAACTGCAGAAGAACACGATAGATACTGCAAGGAATCTGGCAAGGCTCATGATATGACGGCATGACAATTTACAGGAGGTCCATGACTATGACTGAGACTTGTGAACGCCCGTCGCCACGAGAAATCGCAGCACAGGCTATTGTGGCATCCAGTGACAGTATCGGCCACATGGCTGGGCTCAGGCGAGCACCTGCACGGGACAAGCCCCGATAGGGCTAACTCGCATTACATGAAAAATCGCACCACCCCCAACGCCACTGGCAATAAATGGAAGGACAGTTTAATATATAGATACCATCTCATCAGCTCATGAGTTGAAACAAAGGCCTCAGATGCCGGGCTGCACCTTCAAGTTGTGCCTGTCTGACGATCCCACATCGTTTCCTTTCCTAATCACGCTCCTGCACCAGTACTCTGGCAGTCATCTATGTAAAGTTGTATTCCTCCATTATTGCTGTGATAAAACAAAAATTTGACTGCATATGACGAAGTGTTTTTGCATTCCAAAGTCACTGGAACGGATCGTACCTCCAGCGTTGGGACTCATGGCATGATGCACATCAGCTGCTGCTTGGGGAAGATCGAAGGTGTGCAGTGGGTTTGACGATTGGATTATCGATGTCAAGAGCTCGTCGGCTCCTTGTAGACCATGATAGACACGAGGGCTAGCGCTAACGAAGCCTGCAACACTCCGCTACCATGATGCGAGGGAATTTATCGGAGAGGTGTTAAAATGTTAATATATGAAAAATATCACCGTGACTCGGACAGACCTGGATATCAATCTACTATAACGAGCAAACCGAGCTCAGTGTGGTACGCGTAAGTTTTTCAATCATGATCACGAGGCGTCGTACAGAATGAAAAGGGCTACAGCTGGAGAAACCAAAGTCAAATGCAGGATAGGGCTACGGGGCTGCCTGCGTTCTGGCAGGCATCAACGAACGCGGTGGATGCTTCGCCAGCGCCCCCGCTCGTTGCGGAGTATAAGAGCTCCTTCAGCTCGGGCAAGAGCCCATGGTTGACTCATCATCATCTATTCGTAAAGAACGAGAGATCTCCCAGACAAGCCCGTCGCCCAGTCTGTACCGCTAAAGGACCCAAGAGAATCGCGCCACCGGGCGCGGTCGACTTTGTCGTACCACCTCGATGACGGAAAGTTCGTGTCATGCTCGAGTGTAAGGTGCTCCACCACAGAGCATACCATCCTGAGCGCACCGAAAAATTCCGCTGTGAACGCCACCTGTCAGTCTCGTTGCCAACAGAGAAAACTCATGTAAAAGGCATACGCATTGGCCCTCTGATGGGGATGTACCCACGTGACGACTTCATAGTCAGAGAACCTGAACCTGGCACCGCCAAAACGGAGGTTCTCTGTTGTGCCCATGGTTTGGAGGAGGCATGGGGTAGAGAACGTGAGCTGGTCGAAGAACGAGACCTGGAACTTCTCTAGAAGAGGGGGAGTGATCCGGGGAAGAAGCGCCTCCAAGTAAGCGCTAACATCTCCAAACCCAAACCAGCGAAGCTTAGGAAGCATGACATAGGTGGTGATTGGAGTAAGCAACAATTGCCGTTTGACATCACAGCTAGGAAAAGCGGAGGAAAAAGAAACACGGAGTGTCTCCAGCTGGGGCATGTGTGAGAGCCAATTGAGCAAATAGTTTGGTGAGAAGGATGCAGATGGGGGGACGAGTTGAAGTGAGAGTGTGACAAGGCCCACATGTGTCATGAGTAATGGCGATCCTATTGGAAAGGCGGTATTCATCGTTATGAGGGCGTAGATGTGGCGCTCGAAACGCTTTGGTGAATATCAAGCTTGTATCACGCCTGGACGCGAAGTAGAGGTATTCCAGCATCGGAAATTCTCTATCGATGGCCAAGATGAGCCTCTGAAAATTTGAAGCTGGCAGCTGAAGGCGGATGCGATCGCGGTGCCGCAGTGCTAGGACTACACTCTCTTCGACCTCTACCGAGGCGTGAAAATCGTTGAGGTAAGCGATGACAAGCGGAAGGGGAGGCGAATGTGCCAGCATGTCTGCTACTGGCATACCATAGGTGCAAACAAGGCAAAGATCAAGATGGGATGCAAATGTGAGCACAAGGCGCCGCCATCTTTGGCAAACTTGTGCGATCTTGTACCACCAGCGTTCGCGTGCCCAGTTTTCTCTATCTCCACTGGAGATGGAGAATGGAAGATACGGCCGTCGATCTCGTCTTCATCTAGGAGAGCTAGTTGACAGAGATTGAACAGGTAGAGGAGCGAATCGTTGTCAAGAATGTGGATGCATGGATGAGGTCTGTATCCTGTGGGTCATGTTTTAATCCGAAACTGGAAAATGCAGCTGAACGGTGCATGTCTTCGGAGTTTGGGCTCATGGTGCGACGCACCTCGGCCGCTACATGGGAAGAATTGAGTATGAGCGGTGGGACCGAGAGATGAGACATACTAAGAATTAAACGTTAAGCACTAGTGAAGCTACTAAGTGCCAAGTTCGCCGAAATTCCACCAACTGAACCGCAGAGATGTGACCGTTATGCGTGGGAAACATTATCGGACAGGCGTTAATTTTGAGATTCCGGCTTTCCCGACGACGCCAACTCACAGACGACAACATCGACGATGGCCTCGAGAATCGCTTTCAATTCTCTCCGCGCATCTGGCACGTCTTTTCACTCCTCATACTATCCATTTAACTCACCATTCTCACAGCGTCGCGAGCACGGCCTCATGCGGCCGTCCCGCAAATCCTCTCTGCGTTCGTACATTTGCTCGGACTTTTTACACCCACCCAACCCGCTCGTTCGCTCACTTCCCTGCTCTTCTCTTACACAGCCGTACGATGGCCTCGTCGTCACCTTCAAACCCTCCCCCTCCTGCAGAACGCGCGGCCGAAATTATCGACAAACTGCCGTCGCACCCGAGCTTGATCACCAAGACTGGCACGGCCATCCTCGGCAGCGGCCTCCTAGCGACAGCCATCTCACACGAGCTCTACGTGTTCAACGAGGAGACTGTCATTGCTGTTGGGTACCTTATTCTCTTTACTTATATCGCAAAGGTGCGTCTTTTTGTCCTTGGCCCTCGTACTCTCTCAGTCGCCTATATGCGTATTCCTGAGGATGGGAAATATAAATTATATAAATGGCTACACTAGTCGTTCTATTTGTGATCGCAGAATGGGGAAGACGGAAGGAGTGCTAATCGAAATATGCCCACACACAGACCATCCGCCTCCCGTACAAAGAGTGGGCCGAGAACCACATTGCTCGCATCAAGGGCGTGCTCGACGGTGCCCGCGCAGAACACACGCAGGCCGTGAAGGACCGCATCGATGCAGTAGACCAGATGAAGGACGTCGTCTCGCTCACCAAGGGACTCTTTGCTGTTTCCAAGGTTAGATCTCCCCCTACTCCCCTCGTGTTCAATTCATCACACATATTTTGTGGCTTCCTGTCTACAGGAGGCTGCACAACTTGAGGCGGACGCATTCGTGCAGCGCCAGCGCGTCGCGCTTGCTGCGGAGGTCAAGGCTGTGCTCGACAGCTGGGTGCGCTTTGAGCAGCAAGAGAAGGAAAATGAGCAGGCTCGCCTTGTCAAGGCCATTGTTGACAACGTGATGAAAAACATTTCTGAGGAGAAGACTCAGAAGGACGTGCTCACGTGGGCCGTATCCGAGGTCGAGCGTGAGTTCCTCTACCCTTACCCTTCCCCAAAATTTCCCACGATAGTTCATATTGGTTGTTGATGACTGATTGCGAAAATGGTACAGAACTGGTCAAGAGCAAGGCGATTTAAGTCTTGGGAGGGCGTACGTTGGTCGTTAGATGAAGACACGTAGATAGAACGAGAGTCTTTACCCAAATATACTTTTGTTCGAGCCGGTGCCGTCCGGACGCGTACCCGTACCTGTGCGTGACTTGGCGCCGGACACACACTCCACGATCTTGTAACCCTGTACTTCATCTTCACCTAATATCTTCCTCAACTCTCAAATTCATCATCACAAGAGACTCAGGCGGAAACCATGGACGAGAACCTCATAAAGCTCGTTAACAAACTTCAGGATACATTTAGCAACCTTGGTGCGCGCCCCGCTCTCGCATGGATCGCGTTGCTGTCCACACTTTGCTCAACTTGACCGCTCCACGTCATGGGTGGCTTTTGCAGGTGGGGAGCTGGACATGCCTCAGTTGGTTGTGGTACGCAGGCTTCGTGCTATTGATGCCTTCCGCATGCCTATCGAACTACCCATCCTTTGTAGGTTGGCAGCCAATCTGCAGGCAAATCCAGTGTACTCGAAAAGTGAGCCATTCCATTTCCCTTTACTCTCTTCTCTCTCATGGCCGTCATCTTAAAAAAAACGAAAAATTCCCGCTCATCTAACCAAATTCCCGTCAGCATCGTCGGGCGCGATTTCCTCCCACGCGGCCAAGGCATCGTGACGCGCCGTCCGCTCGTCCTCCAGCTGATCCACACGCCCGGAAATAGCAACGGCGGCGGCGAAGAAGAGTGGGGCCAGTTCCTACACCTCGACAAGCGTTTCGTCGACTTTGCCGAGATCCGGCGCGAGATCGAGCAGGAGACGTTCCGTGTCGCGGGACAGAACAAGGGCGTGTCCAAGCTCCCGATTCACTTGCGGATATACAGTCCCAACGTGCTCGACCTTACCTTGGTCGATTTGCCCGGGCTCACCAAGGTGCGTGTTGGTGTGACCGTCAGACTCCTGGACGCGAGCAGCTGAGATTCACTCCTGCGCGTCTTTTTGTCAAAGATTCCAGTGGGTGACCAACCAAGCGATATCGAAAGGCAAATTCGCAGTCTCGTCCTCGATTACATCTCGAAACCCAACTGGTGCGCCAGCTCCCCTATTCCTCTTCTATACTCCGCACACTGACAGCCTCATACCCCCAAACGGACATGCATCCATCCACACACACACAGCGTCATCCTCGCCGTTTCAGCCGCAAACGTCGACCTTGCCAACTCGGACTCACTAAAGCTCGCGCGGTCCGTCGACCCCCAAGGCCGGCGGACGATCGGCATCCTCACGAAGCTCGACTTGATGGACGCGGGCACACACGCGCTCGATGTGCTCACGGGGCGCGTGTACCCGCTCAGGCTGGGCTTCATCGGCGTCGTCAACCGCTCGCAGCGGGACATCGACGCCGACAAGAGCATGCCAGACGCACTTGAAAGCGAGACCGAGTTCTTCAGGACCCATCCGCAGTATCGGAACATCGCGCCCAAAAATGGGACCAAGCATCTCGCAAAGACTCTCAACCAGGTTCGCGTGTCCTCTTTCTTTCCTCGCGAGTTGGACTCCTGGGACGAATAATGGCCCTTTTGTTTAGGTGCTGATGAATAATATACGCGATAAGCTGCCTGACATGAAAGCGCGGCTTAACACGCTCATGGGCCAGGCACAGCAAGAGCTTGACACGTTCGGTGATGAAGCCATTTATGGCGACACGAATCAGGCTCGTCCTTCTTGTGCCTCAGATCCTGCTTTCACTCTAATCGCACAGCCGCATCGCACAGCAAGGCGCGCTTGTCCTTCGGCTTATGACGCAGTTCGCCCGCGACTTTGTCACGTCCATCGAGGGTACGAACGTCGACATCTCCACCAAAGAGCTCTCCGGCGGCGCACGGATCTACTACATCTTCAACGACGTGTTTGGCCACGCGCTCGCGAGCATCGAGCCCACGCAGTCTCTCGAAAACCAAGACATCCGCACTGCAATTCGCAACTCGACCGGCCCACGCCCGAGCCTCTTCGTACCCGAGGTCGCGTTCGACCTGCTCGTCAAGCCGCAGATCAAGCTCCTCGAGGCGCCGAGCCTGCGGTGTGTCGAGCTTGTATACGAAGAACTCGTCAAGATCTGCCACAATTGCACTAGCATGGTACGGCCATCTCTCGGCGCTTCCTGAAATGATCAGCTCCACCCACGTAGCTCCACTTACACACGACCCCTGTGCTTGTAGGAACTACAACGCTTTCCACGTCTACATGCACAACTTGTCGAGACTGTCTCTGAGCTACTACGTGAACGACTTGGCCCGACGTCGTCCTACGCACAAAGCCTTATCGACATCCAGGTAGCCTATATCAACACAAATCACCCTGCGTTCGCCACAGCAACAAGTCAACATCTGCACACTCCGCCAGCACCTCGGTACGGACATGGTCAGCCTCCAAGGGTAAGGCGCTTAACCATGTTCGCTCCACTTATCTTCGTTGACAATCTTTGCGCCACCCCAGCCACGGTCTGCAGAGCCTACCGGGGGATCGGCGACGATTGCGAATGGTTCCTCGCTGATTGGGGCAAAGGAAGATGATGCGGCTACCGATTCGGCGGACGAGTTCCCACCTGGTGCAGTGGCGTCTACGGCAGTGACAAGCACGACGACCAGGTCTGTCTCCGCGACGTTGCAACACGAGCGAGAACGTTCGCGTGGTGTAGGTGCAAAGGCGTCGCCACGGTCATCAAACGCAAGCGATTCGCGCGTTCCTTCGCATCGTAGTTCGCACGGACATACGAATGCGTCGCAGCAGCAACAGCACACCCCGCACGGGTCATCGCAGACGGCACGCGAGTCGTTCCTCACTTACATCTTCGGACAAAACGGGCCCGGCCCGATCGGCGCGAGCAACGTTGCCTCTGCTGCCGCCTCTGGGTCCACCGGTGGTCCTATCACTCAGCAAGGGGGTGGCGCTGGAGGCGCGGGAAGCATGGACGTGATATCCTCGGGACGCGATACGTCTGGTGGGGCGGATGTCGTGCTGAGGTCGGGGTTGTTGGTGGGGAAGCATGATGGGAACAGCGCGGCTTATGACATGAAAAGCCTGGGCAAGCACATCGAAGCGGTGCGTCCTCTTTCCTCACCCATTCTGTCATACCTGGACAGCCGTAAGACTGAGTCGCGTGGTTCATTACATAAGGTCGCCGTGAACGGGACGCAGCAGATGACGATGAAGGAGGAGATGGAGATCAGCCTGATCCGGTCACTCATCGCGTCGTACTTTTCGATCGTGCGGGAGAGCATCCAGGACCTGATACCCAAGGCGATCATGCACCTGCTCGTGAACCACAGCGCGCACCAGGTGCAGAATCGGCTTGTGAGCGCTCTGTACACGCCCACGCTGTTCGGCGAGCTGCTCAATGAGGATCCGGCGCTCGTCGCGGAGCGTACGCGCGTCAAGACGCTGCTCGAGGCATATCGGGACGCGTTCAAGATCTTGTCCGAGGTCAGCCTCAAGTCCCCATGAACCAGCTCCATTGAGTTATTGTTTTCGCCTTTTCCCCGCGCATGTGCTCGCATATATATACAGCAATAGAACCGTCCGCTCACAATTGTGTCCCATGTTCAACGCTTTCTGTACTATGTCGCCGATCATTCGTACCCTTCGTACCCAACCTCCCCTCATCCCCCCTTCCCCTTTTAAGTACACACGCTGAGACACGCGCGCTCGGATGTACGTACGCATAATTATATTTTCTCGGAGTGCATGACATCGAGGTGGGTCTAGCCGCCATTCTCTCGAGCCCCAGACCCACGTAAAAATGTCCGAGCGACGCGGGCCCGATTCGGCCGAGAGAATATTTTGGTATTGTGGCCAGCGCGCTGGTGATGAGCACCCACGCAGTGCATATCCGCCCCTTGACCCCTTACTCTGGCATGAATGACAGTGTGTGGTGGAAGAGGAGACCGTAGCAACAAGACGGTGTCTTTACCATCCACCCGGAAAGAAACTCTATACGACGGGTCGCCTGAACTCACTGTGCACCCAACAACGCGAGTTATATACCGTTGATAGCGAATCTGTTCAACCGAATCGGAACCCAACTCTAAAACCACGAGGTCTAAAAGCCCACTTTCCTGGATCCTTTGGCGAAGAACAAAGAAAAACGTTTTTGTCCTCGTGCACTACCTTCCAGAAATGTTTGAGAAGACCGGGCGCGTGATTTGACTTTGTTGAAAGTATATTGAGGGGGCGGTTTGGCCAGTAACCCGGGAACGAAGCACGTTCTAGGACCAGGGAGGACACTGGATGTCATTCCTGTCATTCCCGCCAGCTTGCGAATATTGATTTCGAGAGCTACAGGGCGGGATTAGTCCAGCCCAGCCCACAGGCACTTTCTGCGCGCCCCAGTTACCTTACCTTCCCAGCCACCTTCACAGCCTCCTCCATCCAAGCCTCGGCCTCGGCACTCTTCCGACCCGCCAACCACATGGACTCGTGGGAACATTTGTTTTTCCGTTCGGCTCGTTCCATTCCGCCACTCGTTGCGTTCATTCCGATTTTTTTTTTCCCATTCACATATCATGTTCGTGGAGTCCGTCAACGTCAACGACGCCCAACCCCACCAATACGAATATCAGTACAGTCATGTGGCGCATGACGTCTGCTCCATTTTTCGAAATTAAGGAGTGAAGGAATACAAGGGAGAAGGGGAGAAACGAGAGTGGTTAGGGGCATACAATACGTTCCGCGCGCTGACAATTATGGTGGTGGCTGCCCTTCGGCTACTAACAAGGCGAGTTAAAAGGACTACTGTTAGTACAAACAGCACCACTAGAGCGAGCAGCGACTAATGACGCGGACGTCTACGTCCTCCACGTCCAACTAACCATCGACGTGGGCTGTATGGAAGGCATTCCAAGTATGGTACAAAAGTATGCTCAGCTATGAGAGCCGAATCCATGGACGATTGATGCTCGTCATGAAACTTTCGCAGTCCACGGGCGGCCGCACAGGCACCACGGGTACTGTAAGTTATAATGGGCGATGATTCATCGGCCGCCCCGCCCATCTGCAGTGCTACTGTAAGCCCTGACCACGGATTCCCAGCGGTTGTCATCGTCGCCGGCGGCGGCGGCCTTTGTTTACCGAACGGGATCCCTGGGATACAGTATCAATCCACCCCTTGGCTGGCCGGGATCCACCCACCCAAGGACCCGGTGGCTAGACACGATCGCATAGCCCATCGAGGAAAAATTCCTGTGGCATCCCCTCAGCGCGCACCTTGTGACCACCACCTATACCGTGTGATCCTACTAAAAAATACCATCGTTGGAAACGAATGTTTAAGTTGGATGCATCTGGTGACAGGTGAAAATTCTCAGTGGGATAGGGGAAGAAAAATGATAGGTCCATGGAGCAGATCGGACGTGTGGAGCTTAGAGGGCCACAGGGCTCTGAATCCCCGTGAAGAGGCTCGCATCACTTGGATGTGGGTCGCGAAAGTCAATCCGGTCGTACGTGTTCGGGAGTAAGTTGTATTGGTGATCTCAATGTGCATGATGATTGCATCATCGTGAGTGATGCGTTGGGGCGGCGACCCAAATGAGGGATCCCCATGGAGCGCCCACAAGAGATATCAGCTCTGCAATTCATCGATTCGTCTATTTATTACTCGTTGGCCCTACATAGTTACCTCACTAAAAGCTCTAAATGAACGCGAAGGGGTTGGGGGGGTTGGGGAGATTGGGGAACGAAGAAAGGGGTATCACGGGTGTGTGGTTGTCGAGAGTTACCCCCCCCGCCCCA
>Ga0307512_10006777_pt1 | contig 11508 bp, 10 predicted proteins | sample 14_EM_MG_FD_200267 | JGI IMG/M metagenome (GOLD analysis project Ga0307512, IMG submission 200267) | Populus trichocarpa ectomycorrhiza microbial communities from riparian zone in the Pacific Northwest, United States - 14_EM | ecosystem: Host-associated > Plants > Roots > Unclassified | place... | reverse complement strand
TGAATCACAACAAGATTGAGCAGATCCAGAAGCCATTCCGGAGGGGAAAAGATTGTTGCTCGGTATTCTTGCAGGTTTCATGATGGACAATCCTCTATGTTTGGCACAGTATTCACTCTCCACATACTTCAGAAAGGCCTCTTGGTATTGGGTAGTATAGGAAGTCTCGTCCTCAGGATTGATATCCATTCCCTTGTCCCACTTTCTGAACTATCGCATCTTCTGGAAAGGATCGAGGGTATGTACTGAAATCAGAAGCATACCGGTCATTGGAGTAACTTCAACAAAAGATTAGGACAGCTTCTGGGGTGCAACCTTCGCGGCAAAGTATAAGTCATCACTCCATGACATCTTCTTCGTAGCTCAAGCTCACATAACACCATGCATATAATTGAACCTGTCATTGTACACATTGATACCATGATGCGGAGTAACTGTATGCCGTTTCAACATCCACAGGGTCCAGTATCAGTACAGCATCAAAACTAACATGCCGTACTTGATGATGGTCCATTTGTCCCGTGTTGTGAAGAGTGTCTGGCAATGAATGAATTTGGAATTATTGAGCCACTCGCGGGTGAATTCTCGTAATCTGTAGGCACGGTCATGCCACTCCAGTGTCAAAATCCACTTTCTCTTCACATCCATAATTGGCAGTACTGGGATTCGTACTGTGGATTTTTGAGTGTCAATGAACTCGGTTCAACGGCCAGGTGTCAGTGTAATCAATACAGTCAGCATTCGTAGTTATATCAAGGTCAGTTTCAGGACTGTCAAAATATCGTGAAAAATGTACTTTCTCAATTATCTTCCCATACCTGGTCTCATGGCCGAGACCTTGTTGATTCCAGCATTCCCCTCCCTTCATAGTCATTAACTCTTCACATTGTCTGTGCTTTCATTCTCTCCAAATTGTTGATCGCGCTCATGGGCTTCCCAAGACCTTGTGTGGCCTTTTACACGGAGACTGCACATGAAAGCACCAAAAGCAAGCTCAATGACTTGCGCCATACATGGTATATTGTTCATCAATGCAGGCCATTCGATTCCACAGGCCTCAAGGGTTGATTGAAGTTCCCGAGTCGTTGAGTAATTGGAGGAAAGCGTTATCAGTTGTGATTCCAAGAAAACAACCATTGGTATGCTCAAAACGATCAAGAACTTTCTTCATATGTTTGGCTAGCCATGCTCCAGTATGTCGACCCATGACCTATTATCCTCAATTGGCTTTTCAAATAGGGAAACAATATGCGGTCAACCTCATCAAATGCAAGTTGTACTTCTCCCAATGCCAAATTTTGATCCATACAGTAAGCAATGACCGACGTAATGGCTCGTTTGTTTGTTGATGTCCAACCGTCCAACCGTAAACTAACTTGATTCCTTGATAGCAACTGCTTCTTAATTGCATCCACTTTAAGTGAGTATTCCCTCGAGCTAATGTTGCTGAGGGTGCTGGCGGACGGAAGCATCAGCTTGCCGTGTAATGGAGTATGTGACCACTGTTGCCCTAGGTTTGATATTGTGTTGCATGGAATTTGAACCGAAACATATCCTATCATGAGGCAGTGATTCCAGGTGTCTTGGTGAAACTCGGCAGCTACCATGTCCTTAGATTCCAGTTGGGAGCATTTTATCTGTCAATGCAGTTAGTATAGAAAAGATTTAAATGTCGACTATGAATTTCCTTTGCGAACTTACTATTGTAATTCCTTGACTTTCTTGACTCTTCAGTTTGGCCAAAGCTGAATCATCGACTTTTGAAGTGGTCAATTCCATAACTTCTGACCATGTTAATCCACTTAACTTTGTGATGTGTGCTTTTGCCAGCCAGTGTTTCCCCATTGAGCAGGTCCCATGTTCTGATGGATGGCGAAGAACTTGATGACAAATGATACATATGATGCCGGGGATACCAGTCCCCTCAATTCCGCAATGTACATAGAATTGCCCCAAAGGCGTATATCTAGAATTATTCCAAACAACAGAATGCATCAAGCCCACATTCACGGAAGCCCAGCATGCATCGACTCTCATTTACGATATAAGGTCGCTCAAATCACAAATAAAGACACATTCATTTTTGGAATATATCATAACCTATAGCAATGAAGTATTTATACATTTTCAATCTGACATGGTGGTAGGAATTTGAAAACTGTGTAACACGGGTTGTCAGACTGCCATATGATACCCTATTGCACAGTACAATTGGGCTTCTTGAAGATTGACTCTTGAGCTACGAGCATCAAAAACGTCAGACCAGTGAGACATTGCATGCATATTTGTGAAGTTGTATACGAGGACATATTCAAAAGACTGACTGTTACAAACTGCATTTCGGAACGGTGGAGCATTGTCCAGTGCTGTGTAGCATACTGAGTGCCAACAAAAACTGTTGACTTACTGTTGGCACTCATTTGTAGGAGGTGGTATCAATATCGTCACTTGCATGTTTGCCCATACAGGTGGCCGATAGATTGATTATGGATTAACACAGTTGCACAACCCGTTAATTGTTCAAGTCGCAAGACTAAAAATTGTTGACACCCCAATGAGGCTCATTTTTAAGACGTGGCAACGATATCGAAACAAGCCTTTAAGAAAAACGTCACCCCTATTAGTCATTGCATGCATATTTGTAAAGTTGAATACAAGGACATACTGAATAGACTGACCGTTGAAAACTGGATTTAGGAATGATGCAACGCAGTTGATTGCCGTGTAGCTTATAATCACTCACACTAAGTGTTGATGCTACATTGACGCTCATAGTTAGGAGGTGGTAGCAATATTGTCACCTGCATTTTTGCCCATAAACCCAGCCAATACTGTGATTGTGGGTCAATATTATTGCGCGTCACATGGACGATCCAAGATGCAAGACAGAAAATTGTTGACGCTCAGTTGATGCCCATTGTTAAGAGATCGCAGTCGTAGCATTGCTAGCAGTTTTGCCTAGAAGGGAGGCCAATATTCCAATTATGAGGTAATGCCATTGCCCAGCCCTTGGACGATCAATGATACAAGACCAATAATCGTTGACGCTCCATTGACGCAATTTTTCAGGCGATAGTAGAGACATCATCGCTAGCATTTTTGCCAAGAGAGGCAGCCAGTATATTGATTATCGGTTAAGATCATTGCACAACCCATGGAATATCCATGATGCAAGACCAAAAATCATTGATACTCCATTGACACTCATCTCTAGAAGGGGACAATGTGTGTGCCGCATTTCTTTTTACCTATAAAGACTACCAATACTTTCACTTTGGAAAGATACAACTATGCAGCCCTTAGATTGCAGATAGTGTAAGGCTGGAGATCTTGACACTCCGTTGACGCTCACCTTAAACACATCACAACAGTCATTTTACAATCATTAACTGTAGGCCAAAATTCTTACAGTCCTTCTTGCCAGCCAATATATCGTTTCTATGAATACTCATTTGCATCCAAATGCTTCAATGCCTCTCATTGTCTGATCAACCATTACACACACTATCTGCGCGATGGATGACGTAGCCATTCTTCATTTCAGCAGGTTCGGCCAGCAATACACAGCATGAACATCCATTCGATAATTTTTGATCAACATAGCCCGACTTCCTCACCTTGCCTTGTGCAGCTCCTCGTCCTCGATTTCTATGACCTACCATACACAATACCGAAAATCTCAACCATGTGCACCAGGTCTGAGTGGTGAGTTAGGCAGTTGGATGCATGGGTGAATGCAGCATGAGGGTTGTCTTTCATCCCAGTTCGCATTGCGCATTTACAGCACCTTCTATTACTGGTAACACCTCCCTGACTTTAATTTGGTGAGCACATTTCAACACTAATTTAGATTGTTCTTTCTCACTTAACCGTAAGTGGCAGGATGATATCAACTTCATTGGTCGTCCATTAACATGATTTGGTGTCTAGATCTCTCGCATGGCCCATACAACCCTTGCCCATGCACAGATGAATTATCATGTCTCACAATTTGGTCACTGAACTCAGGAACAGGTTGACATGTACCAAAATTGGTACACTTTGCTTTTCGATGAGACACGTCGTCAAAAATTGCAATTGGCCCCTCAATCCATCTAGGGATGCAGGAGCTGTCAGCATTGCTTTGTCCGAATCCGATACCTATCTGGAAATCAGCTAGCGAGATCATATGCAGCAGTAATGGCTTGCAGGCTTAACAGGCTTCGGTTACTTGATTGACTACAAATCGGGCGCCGTGTCGGGCAGGAGAGACACTATGCCTTTGTGTGACTGTTGGTTCCCCGAACCTAGCCTCATATGACTACTTCCTTCTCGAGAGGTCGCTTGCGACATTTGTGATTTTCTTGTGACAGTATCATTTGACTCCACTGCCTCTCAAAGTGTGGTTTGTCCAGGTGCGGTGACAACCTTGTTCATTGGTGGTTTAGCAACTGCCGGAACGTTCAATTCGGCTGTACAATACTTTATATCCCTCTTATGTACGTAGTCGGCCGAGTCCCCCCATCCTAGTTGGGTCTGTTTTGTCAAGCCCCATCTGCTTCTGCCAAATCCTCTCCATGCGGTGCTGCACTGTTTTGGAGATTGTGCGTTTCACGCAGCCAGTTTTATCATCTTCGATGAGTTTGCACAGCTCTGAATCTTCTTCATTGTCATCTGCATCTGCCCCATCCTGCGCAGTGTCGGTACTTGCAAGATCGCTCAGACTGTCTCAGATATCATTCATCATCTCCTCAAATGTTGTTTCGGGCTTTCTGGCTGTCAATCCCGCAATTACATCAGATCTCATATCATCCTGCTGTTGCTGAATCGCTGTCTCTGCATCTTCAACTCGCTTTCTTGCCACAGTGATCTCTCTATCCACATCATCCTCAATCCGTTGCTCTTTCTCATTGTTGCTTGAAATATGTGTTTCCCGTCTTGTCTCAGCCGCAACCTCCTTTTTGGATCACAAACTGGGCACTGCTCGCAAGGCTCGGACCCTTTCCGCCTCTGATCCAGTGTTCCCATCCTTTGCTTGATAACGTTGTTATGCGAATCAGTTGGTCGATTTGCCGTATCTGGACACCTGGAGTTGCGAAAGTCTCCTTTTCGAAGCATTGAACATTGAATTTTGTGATGACTTTGTTGATGGGTGAGATGTTGGATGTTGCAAAATATGGACCACATGGAAGCAAGCTACGTCTTTTATGTGAAGGTTGCTATGCTTCATCACCTTGACCAAAGCAAAACTTGTGTTTTGACTGTCACTTCATTAGGAATAGCAATGCTAACCATACAACATGACCTGATTTTTAGCATGTGTTTCATGTAAGATCCCAGGGATGTCTTGAAACAAATGTCACCCGACATCATTTCCATCAACGAATGACCTTTTTATCTGCATCAACCATGCCATTTCAGCAGTCGTTCACGGCCATGTATCCTGGCAAACACACAGTTAACATCGGACTGACTTACTGCAAATCATGGGACTGTTGGAAACCTCTGCAAGTTGCCACTATATGTAGCAAGTTTCATTTCCAGTAGATTGTGCAAGTTGGCTGTCACTGATTTGATTTTGACTTGAAGCTGCCAATATATTCTTCGGGACTTCCCACTTCTTTTCGTCATCATCTTCTTCTCCTTTTCGAGACCAGCAAATCATGACTCCACAAACACCTCTGCACGGTGCGAGCGGATCCGAATCTAGTCGAATGACAGGCGCCGCATCCAGTGCGCCACCCAGTCAGACACCGCAACAACGCGGACACCAGTGAGTCCACCACGACGCCGCCAATGCAGCCGCCGCAGATATGACCCTGGACGCACATTTGAAAATGGTACGTAACACCGGAAGCAACAGGAACAACATGCAGCATTCCTTCGGATGTGAGTGAATCCATACCAGGGTTGATGGCACTAAACTGACAATATACTGTACGGCTGGTGTACATTGCGAGCTACGTGACCAATTTATCGCTCCCTGCAATCGGAAACCTCCACCGTTGACCGAGGCATTTGTCCGCACAGTCCACTCATTTGAACATCATGATGTTGTCACCACTAGGACTTTCGTTGAATAATCCTGTGATAAGGGTCCCCAAGAGTCAACGAAACAGGCTTTAATCATCTTAACAGAGGCTATGGAAGTGTATATGGTTGAGGTAATACCCAATCTCATATTTAGAAGCAGCAACTCATTTCTTGTAGGTTTTCAACATGTCAGCTAGTATGGCAAAGTAAGGAGGTCGGGTACAGCTAGAACAGTCCGACATGCTCCTTGCTTTGAATATGGCCAAAATGGCCAGAGGAGGGTTTTCACACTCCACAATTGAGGAAATGCAATATCTCATCAAGACACCTCTCACTGAAGTCTGAGAAGAGAAGAGGAGTTGTGTTGTGTTTCCAGGGCACGGAGAGGTGAAGGCTGCGAAAGAGAGACACTGGGCTATGGTTCTTGATAATGTTCCGGACGACTGCCTGCCTTACGAAAAAAGCAAAGGAAAGAATCGACTGACAAGCTGGATTCGCAAAGGTGAGCGTGCACCTCCAATTTAACCGACACCATCTCCGCCCGGAATGCTACCTGCGCCACCCGCACTACCTGTTCAAAATGCGGCAGCTGGAATGTCCGAAATGAAAGGCATGCCACCCGGATATGTGTATATACGTACTCCAGTCCCCAACACTCAGAATTTCAATCTTGATGCCTTTGCCAATGATCACAAGCACAATTAATATTGTATTCCAGACTTGCTGACTGATGAAGGAACAACCACTGGTTATTCCACTATCTGCTGCATGGTAATGCAGCTGACATCAATTTTGCAGACAAGAGCAGCGAATTGAGCGAACCTAAAAGTGAAGACAAGCATCAATTAACAGGTACAGGATTTTTGAGTGTATTATTATCTACAATTAGCGGACACTTTAAAGTATCTTTTAAACGATATATATGTATGTATTATTAAAGAACAAGATCAAACACGCAAAGAGGACAAATGAATATCTCGGTTTCTAAAGATTCCAGGAATGTGGTAACCAGATCCAATCGGGGTGTCAAGCAATGTTGACAATGCATATATTTCCTTAATTCCCTTTCTTATTTTGTCAGCATAATAATTTCTTCCTTTTGGCCTGGAGTTGTGTGTTCATTTAGGGTAAAGGATTGACTGTTCCTTTCCGTGTATGTCTGATGGTATCAGCCTGAAATTCACTTGTGGCTGTACCTTGGACTTCACAAGGTACTGATTGTCGCAGAATATGTCGAGGCATCGAAAATATTTCTCTGTCGAGGTATCCCGTACATGCTGCCTCAGGCACACTTTGATTTCATTTATCCGAGTGGAATATCTGATATTCGAGTAAATATTGTAATGCCAGATCGAACTGAACTAGTGCACCTATCCACCCAATGCACTGAGCGGCAAAATGATATTGTCATTGTTCGAATGTAGCTAATAATTCCGCAAAAGCCCACAGTAATGGATTGGCTTTGTTTTCAAAGGTAATACTCATCCCAGGTGCGGTGCTGCCGCTACAAATGCTAATTATATTTTATAATTATAATACAGGTATAGGTATCATAAAAACGCAATAATGTTTTAGGTTCTTTCTTCGCTGGTCACTATCTGACTGTGCACTGCTAGCACTTGTTCTTCTCATTGCCATCACAACGTGAGTTCTTGATAGAGAGACCCTCGGTTCATCCTTGACTTTGGAATCTCGCTATGACATCATCATTGCCTCATAGCTCAACTCTGAGAACATTGTAAGTGTCTCATTGATAGTGCCATTAGTTCCCATTGAGTATCGCATTCATGCCTGAGTGGTTTCAAGGTGTTACGCCCCCATTATGGGCCATCCCCATGTCATGATATCAAATGCACATAATGACAACTCATAACTTCAACTTTGACATCTTGCTTCCCATTTGTTCAGTGGTTGTAACATCTGATGACTCGTACTCTTATCAGTGCTTATCACGATAGATATTGATCGCTCTTCACTATTTGTTGCCTCGCCTTAATCTGGTTATTTGCCATTGCGTCAGGCACTGAATTGGCGACCAACCGATGCTCTGCGAATGAAGATTATGACACATTAACCATGAATTGTTATACGAGTATGACGTTGCAATGCATAGTAACTCAAACCAATGACCCCGGTTGCTTCTGGCCTCTTAACTTGAGCCAATGTCAATAATCTCTCAGACACCGCATGCGTAAGTCTCGACCTTCCATAGACTGGGGAGTGCCAGAAGGTGTTCACATCACTGAGTGCGTGGCCTTGCAGATCCCTCGTACTTGCATTTTGCATTACATCTGCTGCACAGGTAATCCTGCGTAAGTGCAACTTAACTGTGTGATGTCCCGCTTGAGAAGATATTGTAGAAGTGACCAATAATCAATAGCACTGCTGATGGTTTTTCACTTCCCAGTAATGGCGACATAATTGCATCATGATAAGTGAATCCGCTAGGGGAAGCATCCTGGTCGCTAATTGATCGACATGTGGCCCAAGTGTAATCCTGCAAAAGACCACTTCGCTGTCAAACATGATGTCATTCTAGAGAGGCCGGTGTTTTGCATACAACTACCTTTGTTGTAGCCTCATGTACCCACTACAATCCTTTCATGTGTCATTACCACTGCTAAGGGAAACCGCTAACACTCACTGCTCCAATACCTGAAAGCAAGAAACATCAAGGATCAGTTTGACAATTGATTCACATTGCTATCATGATATCCATATCTCTAGTACGTCACTGAACCGAGCAATTCATTAAATAGTGGCTCCCGGCAAGTTACAGAGATTCGGGGCATGATTTGATCACTGGAAGTCATGTACACTACAACTCTTGTCTGCTTGAAGAATGACAGGGAAACAGCAGTGGAAACAGCCTCTGATGAGATCGTGATGGGAGCAGGGTAGTATCAGCAACGGTTCAGGGCTGTCAGAACAGGTCCGGGTACAGGTTATAACTGATCCGTTACCATACTGGAGATCCAGGATGTCAATACACCAAAGCTGTCAATTTGGATACGGTTCTATGGAAGTTACCCAACCCGTCCGCATTGGGCAGGTTGTCAGTGGGTCCATCAGTAGATTCATATAATGCTCTTGTTTTTGCTGTTTGATAATAGTATCTTATCAAAATCATGAATTCAACAGCCAATAACCTCTAGATGCATATTGTGCATTGTGTGAAATCGATTGTTTTGGAATCCTTGTTTTCCCTGTACTATGTTGTATTTTTGCCTATGAAGGCTGTCAATAGTTCTGTTATGAACTCATATATCCACGCGATGCCATGCGTACTGAATATGCAAAACAAACAATTGTTCATGCTCCGTTGACGCTCAGTTTCATCAAGGGTGAACGTATATGTCATGCGCTGTATCTGTTGAAATGGCCACTGTTATGTGGTATATACATTATTGCCACAAAGCGACACTTAGTTTGGCCAAGATGCAAGACCAAAAATAGTTGACGCTCCATTGATGCTCATTGACAGGATGAGACAGGAAGTGTGTCGCTATCGTTTTTGTCCCTGAAGGCGGCCAATACATCATTTATGTATGTTTACAATCACTCACCATTTAGATCACCCAAGATATAAGATCAAAAATAGTTGACGCTGCATTGACACTCAGTTTCAGGATTTGGCAGGCAGTGCATCGCTATTGTTTTTGCCTCTCAAAGTGGCCAATACCTGACTTATGGGTGTTTGCAACCAATTGCCACTTAGATTACACAAGATGCAAGACCAAAAATCGTTGACACTCCGTTGATGTGCATTTTCAGGATAGGGTAGGGAGCCTGTCACTATTGTTTTTGCATCTGAAGGCAGCCAGTACCTCATTTTTGAATGTTTACAACCAATGGTGAGTTAGGATATCTAAGATGCAAAGCCAAAAATTGTTTACACTCCGTGGTTGCTCATTTTCAGAATGAGTCAGTGCCCATGTCCCTTTCCCTTTTACCTATAAAAGCTGCCAATAGGATGGTTATGCATAATAGCAACCAAATAACTTTTCAATTACCATACTTACACTACCAAAAATCATTGACACTCTGTTGACACTCATTTTACTGTATTGTCCATTCACAATATGGTGTCATCAATAATTGGATTCATAATTATTCGACCTTAATGGTTGCCTTTCTGCCAGATCAAGACATGCCCCTTTGGCAAAGCTGAGCCCAGCAATATTCCAGCACTGGTCGCTCTCATTCAATTGTAATTTACACATCTTCCAAAATGACTTATTTTACCCGCTATAGTTTGGTTTATTAACCATAATTCTCATGTGACTGCTCATTATTCTCCCATAATGTTTCTCTAGATAAAAATCTTGGTCAAAAAACATAAAGAACATGCTGAAAACGCATTGACGCATTCCGCCGTACATTTTCTGTTCTCCTGATTCTTCCTTATTGCCATAGTTTTGACCGTCATCAACACCTTGTCATCCTTGGTGTTTGACATCCGAGTTGGTGCAATTAATCTGGGAACATTCAGTGTGGCACTCACATTGTGCTGCACTGGGGTTTCTGGTAGGTAGATGCCATTGTCTAGCTCTATGTCAGATTCATTCTTTACCTGCCAGTCATCTTCGCTGGCATTTGGATCATCCATGTCCCCATTCCAGTCAAGCCAATTACAGGTGTCCGAAATGATTTCAGCTGCACTATCTTCATCACTTTCCGCTGCATGGCAGTCAATTCTTTTGATTCTGCACAAATTCAATGCTTTTGTCTGTCCTCTAGGGAGGTCCTGTGCGGACAAAGCTGGCACCACAGGTGATCTTTCCAACGAGTTAAATGCAGCCACATGATCGTATTATAAGTTCTACCAGGATGCCTTGACCATCTCTTCAGTATCTGAAATGTATTCTACGGCTGTCTTTTGCTTGTTTTGAGTGCGACATGCCTTGTATGTAGCACGTAGGTTCTGACTGCCCTGCTACATCTCCAAAATGTCGTCGACGTTGGCCATCCTGTACAATTTCCATTCCTCCGTCTTTCTGTTCATGTCCAAGTCATTTTCAGTATTCATTGAATCCAATGCTGGGTCATTGCCTCCCAGTATCTCGTTATTGGCTCAATCAAACTGCCATATGACCACTTTCTCAGGAACACTCTCGTTTGTGGTATTTGACTGCATCCCGCCGATAACGTCTCGCGCAATTGAAAAACTGGCCCCCACTCCGATACCATCTTGGATGATGGAGAATACATTGTGTGCCACATTGGAGAGAGCGGTGTGCTTTGGGTGCGTGACCTCTTGTTGATGCCGCCAGTCAGAGATATCCGGTGTCCAAAATGTACTCATCAGCAAAAAACATTTCCGTCCGGGCGGAATGGCTCCGTCAGAGTGGACGCGCTCCGTCAGAGCTGTCAGAGACACCCCGGTGGCAGATTACTCCGCGCCCAGCGTCAATACCACGCGTCGCGTTGCATATCGCCCTCCGACCGCCGTTTCGCCGTTTCTTCTCGCTCTGTCGGTCTCCTATATTAAACAAA
>Ga0307512_10006776_pt1 | contig 11508 bp, 15 predicted proteins | sample 14_EM_MG_FD_200267 | JGI IMG/M metagenome (GOLD analysis project Ga0307512, IMG submission 200267) | Populus trichocarpa ectomycorrhiza microbial communities from riparian zone in the Pacific Northwest, United States - 14_EM | ecosystem: Host-associated > Plants > Roots > Unclassified | place... | reverse complement strand
AGGGAAGTTCACTAGCAGTGGCTTCTCCATCTTCTTCGAGAGGCACAAGTTGGTAGGAGGTATTGGGGTCCCGTTGTCGCAGTATTCTGCTTGACATTTCTGTTTTTCTGATGCACAAATCTGAGGATTACACCCCGACAAGAACAGTTCTATTTATTACTCCCTCAGTGTCGCAGATTCCCTAGAACTCGCCAGAATCCACCTATAATACAATTAAATCGCTTTACAAATTCTCAAGTTATCATTCCATATTGTAGTTGCACCACCATGGTTTCAGAGTGGGGGGAACCCGTTGCCATGGCCCAAACGGTCCGGTAATTGAAAGTTACGATCCATGAGATACTACCAGCTCCCTTCATCATTTCAAAAAGCATACTTTGCGTGAGTACTTTTTCCTGTAAATTCCGCATCTTAAGCTGTGGGCACACTGACAGGATGGAGACTCACCACTAGTTCTGCAAAAACATTGATCTCAGGATATCGATATTGATTTTAAATGGCGACAAACTCCTCGGCGGCATTTTCAGCAATCACTCGCACAGCTTTTCCAGTTTGTAGGTCCAGAATCAGTCTGTTGTTTCAACTCTGGGTAAGGGCATTAGTGATATTTATACAGGCCACTGAATGAACATTGGGCGCGAAATATGGTGGGAACCACTTGCATAGACGGTAACAAGACAGGGTATTTAGATGTGACGACTCGGGGAACTATACCGTAGTAAAATATCCTCTGAACTCCAGTTTCTTCTATATCGACAGTTATCTAGTTTAAAGTAATTTGGGCTCATATATAATCACTCGTACTTTGCTTAGTTTCGATTATTGCATGATAGGCCTCTGTCATCTGTGGCCAGAGATGAGTCTCGTATGGCCGGAGTTATGCCTCGTATGGACGGAGGTGAGCCTTGTAGTTGTTGTTCAATTATACAGTATTGACTCTAATTACAGTATGACAGGAACCTGATATCCCCTTCGCCTCCGGGCGAGCCGGCTAGATGGCGGAGCTCCCCTCGCTACCCTTTGTCCCCGTGGACAAATGAAAGATATAAGACAGACAAAAAGGAAAGACAGAATGAAAGAATGGTATAACCCTGTTGCCACCAGTGCTGCTCATGAGCCCCAAGCCCTGAGCCTGCTCCATACCACTACTTCATTTGAGTGGAAACTTCCCAACCTCAGTGGCCGCCAGGAGGTCCATCACCAGTTAGTCGTACTCTTCTATCATAAAAAGCTCAGAGATCTGCACGTGCTGGCATCTCCCTGCTTTCCAGCCCATCACCTCTCCCACTGCCTTCCATTGTACTCTCTGGCGGTCTCTCCACTGGCTGCAGTAGCGGAAGATGTGTTCCCGCGTGTGGAACACAGTCCCTCTACACCACCAGCATTTGCCATCATCTCAGTGGCCAAACCGGTTAAGGTAGACTCCAGCCTGTGCATGCCAAGACTTTAGTCAGCAGAACTAGGTGGGCAGTGACTTTACGCTTGTCATCGGAATAGGTCTTTTGGTCCGAGCCTTTCCCTTGATTCTGTACCTGAAGTGTTTGCCGCACTTGTCGGCCTTCCACTCCACCTAAGCTGCTGATCACCCCTCCGAGATTCATCCTGCCCTGTTCAAGGCTGAGGTGTATTGCCGCTCAATCACTGAGCTTCGGCTTTTGTCTCAGGCCAAGTTCGCCTGACGGTCTGCTCTTGGTTTCCAGGGAAGCCTGAGTGTCCTGGAACCCAGTGGATCTTGGTTGCGATGGCGTGGTTGAGGAGACTCTGCGCCCTTCGGTTGATCCGCCTTGCAAATTGCTAGCCTGGGCCCGGCTCCAGGTGTGCCACTCGTCACATTGCGGCCTGTGAGTCGCTGAAGACTCCCACACACTTCGCTCCATGTATCTGCAATGTTGCTCTGTTCTGGATCGTTAGGTCAAGCGCGAGCCCGATCGCCGCCAGTTTGCTGTCGAAGACCTCCATATGTCCGGTTATCACAAAGCTGCAGCGAGACCTCCATTCATATCTGTGTCTACACACTGCTGCGGCTCCCACTCAGCCATCATCTGAGCGCGATCCATCTGTCCACCACATCCCGACTCCTGCTCCTATTGTGGCTTCTTTCTATCTTGCCCAGTGCTGCGCGGCGTGTTTGGCTGTAGTAGTGTCATCCGGTATCGTGGTCCTGAACAGTAGTTCTGTGCCTGGGGCCGGCCAGTTCATGCCTTTGGTTGTCTCGCCATGCTCATGGTCTTTCCTGACTACTCTGCATATCGGTGCACCGAAAGAGGGGTTCTTGTGTAGCTCCTGTAGCTTGCTACTGCATGCATTCTCTAGTCTCACTGCGGATCGCTATTGCCTGGGGTATAAGGTCACCGGCTCCGGTGTACGCCCTGACTCTCTCGTTAGTGAACCCTGTCGGGTAGTTGGCAGCGCACCCAGGATGGGTCTGGCTTGTCAATTGAGGAGGAGTTGGAGGTCGTCTTGCCTGCCTCCTCTTCTGGGGTCCCACCCACACTGACTTCCATATAGTGTGACCGCTTGGATGCACGCCACATGGACGGCCCTTGCACGCACAGGAACAATGCCGTATGTCTTGGTATGTGTTCGGAGTCTGGCTTCTGCTGCCCTGGCTTTCTTCATGAATCAGTTATGGTGCACCTTGAACATCAGATGTGGGTGCATCCAGACGCCCAGCCAGCATGTCGCCTGTGCATTGTACTGTGTGGACCAGTTTGTAACTCATATCGTTCCTCTCAGTTTAGGCCGGACGTGTTTCCTGTGGCCTGGTCAGGACGTGAATAGTGCCGCCTCCGTCTTCGCTGTGTCGAACTGTAGCCCTTGTGTACTTGCCCACTCGATGATCAGTGCTGCGCAACTCTCAAGTATTGAGACAATATGGTGGACATTGTTTCAGGTTGTCACATACCCGAGGTCGTCTACGAAGGATAGCCCCTCAGGTTCTGATACGTACTCTTCAACCCATATGATTAGTCCTGAGGTGTTGATCGCACAGATGATTGGTAACGCAGGTGAGACTTGCAGGACCCCTGCCTTCACTCGGTGTCATTCAATGGTGTTGCCCAGAATTATCATCTCGAGTGTGCTTGCCGACTGAATGCTCTCCGTCAATCGTATATGGTCTCCATCCATTTGCCTGACCTTGATCAAGTTGACAAGTCTTCCTTTTGCCACCCTCGGGAGGGCCACATCATTGTCCATGAGCAGCACGCCTGTTATGTATACGCTTGTCCAGGCTGCATGAGCTCTGTCGAGCATGATGGCAGCTGCATCGATGGCTGACCGTCCTTTTCTGCTTCGAAATTGTCTGTCGCTCAGTAGACCACTTGATTCGGGCTCTTTTAACGGCAGCTCTGCGGCTACTTTCTCGACCACTTTTCCCATCCAGCTATGCAGCGATATGGAGCGGTAGGCCTTCAGCATGGTAGACTTGTCTTTGCCAGGCTTGCGAATCACTACACTGCTAGCCCGTGTCTGTACTGCTGGGTGCCTGCCCATGCCAATTGCCGCCCTCGTCAGACTCACGATCCTCTCTATATCTCACCTCTAGAGCAGCCGTGTGGTGCCAAAAGACAGCTTGTCTGGTACTGGTGCATTCTTGACAGACTGACCATATTCAGCTCGCTCGACTGCTTGCTCAGTGACATGTGTGTGTGCGTATCCCGCTGGAGGTAGTTTGTAGTACTGGTTGCCGTCATTTGGGAGAAACATTTCGCACCTCAGCATCTTCTCGTTCTCCAATGACATGTTTGCTAGTTTGGCCTCTCTGTCTGTTAAGGCCTCCAGAGTGATGCCCGCTCGAGGGTTCACGTATGGTGCCGCCCACTACACCACCGCTCCCCGAAGGGTTTTCAATGAATTGCTCCACATCTTTCTCATGGACTGCCGGATCAACATCAGGAGCGCTGCCTCCGCCCCGCCAGTCTTCTCCTAGTTCTGTCTTCTCCTTCTCACTCTCCCAACCATCCTTGTTCTTTCATTGATGTCGGCGTTCCACCACCTCTTTGATCTGGCACATATCTTGATGTTCTTTGCTGTGGTATCGAGAACACTGCTCATTACTTCCTGCCCCCATGTCGCCTCCTGCTCTACCTCGTCCTCTGTGCACTCTGCATCTGGTTGAGCTCTCTCCTCCGCAAATTCCATCCATAGCTTCTCCGCTTCTTCCGCATTGTTCTCCGTCATTGCAGCCAAAGTCCACAGTACTTCCTTCTCATGATTGGCCTGCTCCAGCCTCTCTTTTCCCACCTCCCATTTCGTAACCTCTAGGTCGCATCCAGTGGCATGGTCATCGGCCAGTATGGTCCACTTTACTATTGATCAATTTGCCAATGTCAGGTCGATGGCCGACTCGCCTTCCTTGTCCTCCCTTGTCCAATGGTGGGTGGGGCGGCCATCATTTCCAATAAGCAGTCCGTTCTCGTCAATCACATCATCCCAGAAGCAGTATTCATCTACACTTGCAATCTTGAGTTACATCGTTTGGTGTGGGCGTTGAAGTCTCCTGCGCGCAGAGTACCACTGAACTAAATGGCTCACTGCCAGTTCAACCTTCGTGCCGGTCTCAGTCACTCTCCTGACAGTGCAATTTTTTGATCCTAGATCTTGATCATCCTCATTATCTTGTCACCTCTTCTCCTGACGTCAGTAGTGATAACATTGTTGGTGGGCCCTCTGGTCACATCCGTCTGCTCATCCACCGCCAGGCCACTCCCGTTCTGTATAGCTGTGCAAACACTTGTTCTTTTTCTTATCTCTTAAGCCGAATGGCTGATCGCAATCTGTCCTCTTTCTCTCTGTGGCTCTTGCAAGCACACTGCGTCCGCCCTGCGTTCGACTCCCATCTCCGGAGCCGCACTGGTCCATCTGTACGATGTTGCGCAGTTGTGCTGGATCGCTCTAATCATTGGTAGCCAGGGCTCCCGTTTCGGTCTCAGTTTCAGACACAGTCGCAGTTCTGGTCGCAGTGTCTGTCTCGGCCAATGTGAAGTATGTTGCCTCCCCAGCTGCCTTCTATTCTTCGTCCAGATCCGCCATCTCCTCTTTATTTCCCCCACCTTCTGCCACCCACTGAGGCCTACAGGCATATACCACTCGGTTCGAGCCCATCGCTATGTCCCAAGCCGCACTCGTCAACGCTTGTCCTGCCAGCCCCCCATGTCTGCTCCGCCCCACCGCTTCGGTTGCTTCCCTCTTCTTCAAGCGCCTGCTGCTGAATGCAACATGAAATCCTTTGCACTGCTGGCACTTCTCCAGAGTGTGCCCAGGGAGTGATCCCTGCTTTGCAGTGCGTGTGGAAGGATGTGTACGCCGGCGTCCGGCCGCGTAGGAGCCTGGATAGTATTTGAAGGATCACGGTTGCGCATGTGGATCTGAGTGAGAGTATATGTTGAAATAAGTGGTAAGATTCTCGATGCTGATCTAAGACTTGTGGCAAGCCGACTATATAAAACGGGTGTTTCCCGTCCCTGGACACGCCATGTACAACCATGCTGTTACATTATCCCCCTCCTAAGGCGCAGATCTCCTGGGCTGCCTATCTTCGTACTCTCAACGGCAATGAAACAAAACAACCTCCTATCGCCCACTACTGACTAGCCCTATAATCGTGACTATTAGGTGGATGCGGCGCACAGGGAAAGCCCACCTCCAAGTGACTGATCCAGAGGTGGTAAAACCCGTGGCAGCACCATTTGTACCGGGCCGGCATCCAATAAGAAAGGCAAGAAACAGAAATGAAATGGCTCCCAATCCCGAGCCTCAATTGCTTCCTATGAACGTGGCATACTCACGCCCTCTCCATGAAACTCGTCGACCAGCTCCTGGGCATTTTCGAGGGTTCCTGCCGGTTTCCAACTCGTGCTTGTATGGCTGTATCCAGCCCACTGCACGAGGTAATGGAGCTTCCGATATCGCTGTCTGGAGTCGAGAATTCGATCGACTTCCCATTCTTCATCTCCCGGTTCGTCGACAATCGTCAGTTGCAGCTCCGATGCCAGCTGACCTACAACCGGGGCGGTGTCCTGAACACGTTGTGACACATGGAAAACGTTGTGGTTCCACATCGTCTTTAGTAAATCTGATACATAAGCGCTCTGATTGATGATCTTACTTCCCGTGTACGGTCCCACGCCCTTGTGATCAAGTTTCTTTGATAGCCTGGTCATGCGGAAGTGCTTCATCGACAGCCACACTCAATCTCCTACTTCGATGGCGATTTCCTTTCGTCCAGCATACTTCGTCTCTAGCTGTTGGGCATCTAGTATATTCTCTCGCAGGATTCGGTGAGTCACTTCCAATGCCTCGATCACAGTATCCACCTGAATCTCTGATTTGAGGTTGGCTGGCGCTTTCGGTGCTCTGAATTGCATCTTGGGATGCCGCTGGTACAGGGCCCAGAATGGAGTCATCCTTGTCGAACCATACACTGAGTTGTTGTATGCGAATTCCGCCAGAGGCAAGAGCTCAACCCAGTTATCCTGCTGATAGTTGCAGAAGTCTCGAAGGTACTGTTCCATGGTCTGATTTTGACATTCCGTTTGCCCATCTGTCTGCGGGTGGAATCCCGTCGATAGTCTGTGGTCGATGCTCATATGGGAGCAAACACGGGTCCAAAATCAGCTGATGAATTGCGTGCCATGATCGATGATATCATCCAGTACACCATGTCTGCATCTCACATGCTCGAAAACATCCAGGACAACTCCGGTGACTCAATATCTTTCCGGCCGGGCAGGTAGGTCGCCATCTTGCTCACTCATTCGACAACCTCAAAAATCCCTGTAAATTGTGATGCCGTCGACTCGGGCAGGTCTGTGACGAAATCCATTGTAACTCCTTCCCAAGGTCTAAAAGGTGGTGGCAACAGCATGTTGATCCCATGGCGTGCATGGCGTGGCGCCATAATTCGGTGGCATACATCGCAGCCAGCAACGTACTTTTGAATTGTGGCGTCCATCGAAGGCCAATAGAAATCTCTAGATTCGAGTTCAGGAGTTCTAACAGCTCCACAATGACTGGATTCCGGGTTGCCATTGAAATGACTTATCACTTTGCTGCGCAGACCATTGTCTCCCGGCATGTATATCCTCCCTTCGTAGGTCAGAGCTCCTGAGATGACACTCCACCGAATGTCCCCTCGCTCCGTAGGTCCATCTTGTCCACCGCTCACCAACTGATCAGGGATACCAACCATTGGTATATCGACTATCTTCTCCTCTACGTTGATGGCCAGTGAGCCAGTAGCCGGGGCTGCCTTGATTGTCAGTAGGAGATCATTGTAAGGTTCCAAAGTGCTCGCTGTCAAAGTAGCCAATAGTCGTGCGGTAGGTCTTTCATATCCGATCTCATAATCAGATCTTCTACAGGGTCAATCGCCCGGGTTCTTGTTGCCTTCCAGGTGCTTGATTACGAAATCGTATAAAGAAAGGATCACCGCCCTCACAGCCTGTCTCCAGGAGAGCACTTTTGACATTTGCAAGTACTCGAGGTTCTTGTGATCGCACTGTATTAATACTTTGTGATTAGCTCCCGATCATATGCATCATAATTCTGTTTGGCAGAAGAGCATTTTCGAGAGTAGAAATTGACTTGTCGCAGAGTCCCAGATCCATCATACTGATTGCGACTGCCAGTAATCTGGAAGCCGCTTGCATCCGTCTGCAGAATTATCGGCATTGCTGGGTCGAAATGCTGTAGGATCGGTGACTCAGTGAAGGCCCTTGTCAGTTTGCAAAATGCAAGTTTGCCCTCTCGAGTCCATTGCCATTTCTGGTTGGAAGGCTGCGATCGAGTTGTAGCCTCCTCCAAAAACCTACTTGACTTCTTCCCGCCAGGTGCTCTTGACTTCAACAATTCGCTAAGCGGCAGTGGAACCTTAGCGTATTTCCTAATGAATCGCCGGTAGAAGTTCGCAAATCCCCAGAGGACCTGCACGTCCTGAACCGATTTGGGAGTAGGCCAGTTTTCGATCGTTGAGATTTGGTCTGATACCCTGCCGACTCCCTAAGAACTGATGATGAACCTTGGGAAACCTACATCTGAGCCTCCGAATTGAAATTCTCGGCCTTGCAATACAGACCGAATTTCGTTTGCCGTTCCAACACTTTTCATACATGATACTAGTGTTCCTTCTCATTGTTCGAGTAAATGAGTATATCGTCAATGTAACACATGGCAAAGTCATCGATGTGAGTTCGCAAGCAATGGTCAATGTAGGACAGGAACATAGCTGGTGCATGTATTAGGCCGAATGGAATAACCTGGTATTCGAACTAACGATACCGAGTTCGGGAAGTAATCTTATATTCGTCGCCATTGTTGATCTGAATGGGATGGAAGGCATTGCGGAGGTCTGGCTTGGTGAAATTCCGAGCTCCGCGTATCCTGTCAAGCCTCTCCGAAATGAAAGGGAAGGGATAACGATTCTTGATTGTTGCCGAATTGAAGGCCCAGTAGTCAACACCAAGTCGTAAGCCCCAGTGCTTCTTCTTCTCCAACAAGATTGGTGCTGCTGCGGATGATGATGACCGCAGCATGAACCCAGTAGCTAGGTTAGTTTCGATGTGTACTTTGAGCATTTACAGTTGGACTTCCGAGAGGTTGTAGATCTGTCCATATGGTATCTTGCAGCCTGGTTCCAGGGCTATTGCATTGTCAATGGACCGGTGTGGTGCAAGTGTGTCAGCCTTGGTCTTGCTGAAGACCTCAACGTATTCCGAGAACTTGTCGGGGATGTAGCTCCTGTCATCTGTACATATCCTTTGCTCTTCTTTCGTAAAGCCATCTGCGCACATTAGCAGTGATTCATCATGAGGGAGGAGCGGTCAGGGGTAATCCAGGAGACACGGTACCGCTGGCCCGACACAATGGAGCATGATGGTGGCGCGCAGAGTTCCTTTCGTGACTCAGCAAGCCAGCAGCAGTTATTTAACTATATCTGAGTTGGGTTCCTCTTCTGCTGCAATTACCGCGGCTGCTCCGTCACGCTCAACTAGCATACGAGGGCATTCACCTGTCTCATGAGTCCGCTCTTCCGTAGCTCCCAGCAATCCAATGCAATCCTCTATTCGTAGAGCGAAAGCCCCAGCAACCGCTTCGCCAGCAAGCAACTTGGCGAATGCAGTGGCGGAAGGCGTCTCGATGTTAACACCATTCCTGTCGGGTTGACCGAGTTGGGAGTCCTCGGTGCCGTGCGATCCTGACCCGCAGTGGTCCGCAACAACAATATCCAGATCCGTGACTAGTCTATCTCCAGGTTCTGACCTCAGAACAATGGTAGTCCTCATACCGAATGGTATGCCTTTATTGGGACAACCAGCACCTCCGGTGCGTCAACCGATGCCAAATGGTCGAAATATTTGGCCAAAATCGTCGTTTTCCGGCTGTCTCTGGCATGTTCCATTACTTCTCCGTTGAGGCTAAGAGTGGTTCTATGTGCAGCTTGGTGTGGTAGCGCAAGTTTTCAATGTAGTCTTGGGGCCATAGAGATGCTCGTTGCACCGCGGTCGATGAGTGCTCGTACACTCTGCATTTCTCCGTGTTGATCTTGTATCTTAACTTCATGGATTATGTGTGCAGAATCGGGGGTCTCTGTGCCGCAGAGATATTGACTAACCATGTGTGCCCTCGGGCTCTCTAGAATAACCCCCGATTTTAGTGCTATTCGATGAGGTTGTATCGCCTCCAGTGTTGCCATCAAGGCCCTTGTGCCTGCCGCCTGCATTCTCAGCTCCATCACATTCAACCTCTCTCACCAAGCCAGGTACCGTGAAAGGTAGACTAGTTTTTTTGCTCCTGGGGGTCGAATGATCGTTGGCGTTTGATTTGGTGATCGTTGGACAAGGTGGATTGGTTTCGATTATTGTTGTCGGGTTGGTTCTGCTCGGGGTTTCGGGCCTGCAAGTATATGGTTTATTCCGAAATGAGATGGCATTTGGCTCCGCACCCCAGCCATACACCGGCCTTTCGCCGTCGTTGTTGTTTCTCTGTGCTCACCCACGGTGCTGGTGGGATTTTAGGTCCCAATCCAAATCTTGATCCTGAGCCTGATCCAGATCTTGATCCCAAGCTTGATCCTGAGCCTGGTCCTCCTCCGGAAGGGATTGATTGTGATGTTTGAAGAAGTCGCTTCTCGCCCCTCTGGCTGGTGCCTCTGCTCTCAGTTTGCTGTTGCTTATCAGATTTCCTCACAGTCTCGATGTCTGCTGCTCAGTCGAAAAGTTCGTCGATGGAGTCGAATCTCCTGTTAACATTGGTACATGGTCTTCACTTCGGCCACAAATACAGTTTCAGCCCCACCCAGACCATTTGGTAGAGCATAATCTTGTGGTGTTCTTCAGCCCAACCGGATTCCCTCCGGTTGCTTTGAAGTCAATTGCCGTATGCGCCTACATTTTCGTCTGGGTTGTGATAACCCTACATTATTTTGTGGTATGCCTGCGTGGATGAATCCTGACTCCGATCCTTATCGCCGTACAACTACAGTATTTCGTTAAGCAACTGGTCCAGATCATGTAGGCATGGGTGGTCGTCAGCGAGTAGATTGTGGCCCCAGGTTGCCGAGTCCGTCATGGTCGTATTTTGCAGGGTGTGGTCGGGGTGGTTAGCCCGGCTGCCAAGGCGGTCGAGTGCATACTGGACTTGGTCTCTATTGCCACCTGGAACTAGGTGATTGTGAGTTCGAATGTTCAAGCGAAGGGAGCTGCGGAATGTCTCCAGTTCCTGAGCTCCTCCGCAGTGGTGTTTAAGGTGGCTGACCTTGACCTTGACTTTTCTGTTCAATGACGTTGGGTCTTTGAACTTCATTTCGGTGTTCTGAAAGAGTAATTCGACGAGCTTTCGCTGCTGCTTAAGCATATCACGTATATCCGCCATGATGACCTCGAATCGTAAGGTGTCACCACGGTCGGTGTTAGCAGCTTGTCTTTTGCCGTCATTGTCTTCGGGCTGCTCCTCTTCCACATCATCCTATCAGAATTGCCTTCTTCTTCTTCATCAATTTCGCCCTCCAGAAAAACATGTCGGCTGGTGCGTTTGATTGCAGTGCTGATTTCGCTGGCTAGACTTGGAGCACCTATGGTAGGCAATTTTATGACCTCATATGGTCCTTGGCATTGGGAAATGCCTCGATAGAACATGGTCTAAAAGTTGCGGGCAGCTGCCCACTCGCTTGGTAGTAATAAATTTGTAATGACTGACCCCACGCAGAGACTGCGACCATTTAATACTAAGCCATACTTATCAGTATTTGTTAGTATTGTACGGCTATCATTTTCTGGTGCGACAGGCAAGAGTCTCGATCCCCGTGCATTTTAGAACTCTCGCGATTTAGCTCTCGTTCTGTCAGTATTTCCAAATATGCGTCAGTACTGACCTGTATGGGTCCATATATGTTTCCATTCGACACCATTCCAATGTCACTCTCACGACGTTCAGTACAAACTTTTACTGCCTAGTATGGGTATGTACTAGCTTGTATCTGTGGCTGAGCCATGTTCATTTCGCGGAACA
>Ga0307512_10006775_pt1 | contig 11508 bp, 13 predicted proteins | sample 14_EM_MG_FD_200267 | JGI IMG/M metagenome (GOLD analysis project Ga0307512, IMG submission 200267) | Populus trichocarpa ectomycorrhiza microbial communities from riparian zone in the Pacific Northwest, United States - 14_EM | ecosystem: Host-associated > Plants > Roots > Unclassified | place... | reverse complement strand
CGTCGACCCAGGCGACGTCAAGTCAAGAGTCGCCAACGCAGTCACCAGGGTCATTCTTCTAAGTAAAGCCTTTTGTCTCCTAGTTACTTTCACACTCGTACTCGATGTGGTCTGACGTTTTTTGAAACTCTTCAGCGCTTCGCCCCACTATACTCCTTAGCTATGGGCGACTATCTCATACCCGTCTCCTCTCCACTTGATACCCTCGTTCGCAAGACGTCATCCCGCCGACGCCCCAACGACATTCAAATACCCTTACCTCAGGAAGCGTCAGGTGAACACGCTCTATACCCCGACCCTCCTGTACTTGATGCACCACCCCCAAGGAGGCCCTTTGGCAACCCTCCGCAATCCCCTCTGTTACACACCCAGTTTAGGACATCCGTTGCAACGCAGTCATCGCTCAACACCTCCGCCGAGCTGTACGGGCATATACACGGACGTATGGCCAGTGGGACCCACGATTTCCCTCATGACGATGATGCCAGCATCTACTCGACCGCCACATCCTCTTATCCAGTTCCTGGCCGTCTGTCGAACGTCCCTCCAGTCGAGCTAGAACATGTCTCTGATCTGATTGGTGGAGTTCAGGGTCAAAGTACGTCTGCTTTGCAGACGAGCGGTTCGAGCTTGATGGACCGTCGCCGTTTTAAAAATCTCCTGATAAACCCAGATTCTATCCACCAGAAACGATCACGGTCAAGGAATGTGGCTCCTCTGCCTACTGTAGTGGTGTCTGAGGAACCAGAAGACGCGGCCAACGCCTACGATCAAGGGCGGGAGAATGTGCTATCTAGTCCGATCAATGGTTCGCGCCCCATGGCCGGGCGTACACCCTCCAGCCTGCCAAATCGTTTGAACTTTTCGAGGCCTGTGAGGCCAGCTGGCACCACAGAAGAGTCGAAACGTCTAGTCCTCGCCCGAAACGCGTTTCGACAGTCGGCATTGTCACACTCCACTCCGCAGTCACCACAGCCTCAGCCACGGGCATCGCCACACCTACTTTCCCCATTACAGAAAGAGCAGCCTGCGCCCGAGGCCCCTTTAATGACCACTCCATCTTCCTTTACACCTTCACCTTCGACCATGCCTCGTGCCACCCCAAACAACCAACCCATACCCCTATTACATGATCCTCCACCGCCCTCATCTTCGCGAAGTAGCATCTACTCTGCATATTCGTACTACCAGCTCGATAGCCCTTCTGGTTCGCCTCCAAGCGACTCCCTTCAAGTTCCGTCATCGCCTCACACACCCCCTCCACGCACCCCATCTCCCCTGGCTACAACCTCGGCGCGCAAGAACGATCTCCGACAACCCGATCTTGCAGATCAATTATTACAAGAAGGCATCCAACACCATGAGGCGAATCGACTCAGGGAAGCTGCGATTGCGTTCGAGAGGAGCGCGAAGACACCAGGAGGCAGCGGCGTCGGCATGCTCATGTGGGGCCTTACTTTGCGACATGGCTGGGGTTGCCCCAAGGACGAGAGCCTTGGCTTCTCTTGGCTACGCCGCGCGGCAGAGGCGGCTGTGGGAGACCTTGAACGAGCTCGTGCGGGGCTCGATGTGAGCGCAGTGCGCGGCGAGCTGGTCCTCGCGATATACGAAGTAGGTCAATGCTTCTTCCACGGTTGGGGCGTAAAGAAGGATCAGCGGATGGCCGTTGTAAGTCTTCCGGGTCGTTAATCCTAGTTCATGGCCGATGCCGACGGGGACTTGTTTTTTTAGTCATATTTCCAAATTGCGGCGAAGCTCGGCGATGCTGATGCACAGCAAGAGCTGGCGTTCTGCTATGCAAATGGCCGTGGGTGCAAGAAAGATCGCAAGGAGGCCGCTAAATGGTATCGTGCGGCGGTAAGATCCAGACGAAATTCCATTGTTTTAGGGGTGCTGAAGCTAGCCTTATGGGTTTCAGGTTGCACAAGGCGTGAGTGACGTTGGTCTTGCATGGATTTACAAGGAGAAGTTCAAATGACGTCTGTCGATCGACGACGCAACACCGTGTACTTGCGTTTTCCATGAGTTATTGTCGATGATACCATATCCCCTTACCGAGCCCTCCGTTGGAGCCAACATGTGATAATGCCTACGGCTTAGTTGATACTACGATACGCACAGAAGATTCGCCGGTTCACGTGGTGGATGATCACAGAGGCTCTCCAACTATTTACCAAAGTGATAGTCATGCCGAGTCATCCATATATCCATCAGGAAGATTCAGGGTCAACTATGTGGCACTTTTATTTTATCTTATTTTTTTCGTCGGAAATTTTTTTTGTCCCAAGGTGTGCTGGCTCACAGGTGTTGTGGCTCGGTGGGGTGGAGATTACCGTCCCCTGAGCCAAGATGGGTACGTACCACCTACATCATTGTCATACGGGGATGGATGAACCCCTATTCCTTTGCTGGATGGGGCTGTCCTGGATGGAAAACGTGTCAACCAGGGTAGGGGGTAGACAGAGTAGGCGTGGGTGAGAGGAGTGGTACGGCGAAGTGTAAGTTAGACTCGGACGAATGCGCTACTTGGGACACCAGCCTAGGGTTTTGTGGGTCCGAGTCCGAAAGGGGAGTATTCAGCAGGAAAAACGGTGCATGACCAGGTCATGTCTCCACCATCAACGGCCGGATCCAAAGAAAACACGAGCGGACGCTGACCGTTCCTTGAGTGTATGTTGTGGCGGAATCGGCGTCCTCTTGTTGTGGAACACAGTTTTCTAGAACCCTGCTTTCTCCGTCGAGAAATGGAGTGTGGATTATTTATTATTCATCGCTGAAGCCTCAGGCTGAGGAGTCAACAAGGCCTAACGCGAGGAGTCAGTACCAGTCAGTACAGTACTAGTCAGCACCTGAGACAAGTTATGGCCTCTCACCCGTGTTGTTAGTGGAGAGAGCTTGGTGATGGAACGTGCCTGAGTGAAATGGAAGATCTAACTGTGTGCTGCCCCTCCACAAAAAAAAAGTACATCGGCAACACCTGCCCCGGTTGGGTTCGAAAAATTTTCTGGCGGCCTAGATGACACTTTGCCATGGTACGTCCATTCTTCAGAACTGGGCTCTGGGCGGGTAACACCCCATTGGGTGGCCCTGATTCCCCCTTCATCCCGCTTTTGTGTACTAATTGTGGATGAGGAGTCAGAGGTTAAAGTTGGTTGGTGCAGCTCTAGTCCCAAAATGTGATATTTCAGAAGGATACTTTCGGGGCATGTTGAAGCTTTTTTGTGTGGCTATTGTTGGTTAGTACATTTTTACAACGGCAGATCGAACGACGAAAAGCGCCAAGGGTCGACCAGTATACAAAGACCGAGGCTGCAACGAGGACAAGAGTCGGCGGCTAGTATTAGCCTCAGCCTAGTAATTTAATCAGACCTATCCGTTCGCGACAAACCTGGACATCCTAGCAAACGCGAATAGTCCAAATATTAGACCCCGACCTGATAGACAAACCATTCTTAGTCCTGGACTCCTGGTGAAACTGTTGTGAGTGATCCTACTGGCTAGAGAAGCACCAAAACCCGCCCCTCAAGCGCCCATAGCCGCTACAGCCACTCTGCTCCCAATCTTAGTAGATGTGAGGTGATAATTTCGCCACTAATTAAGGGACACGAGCCCAGTAATCACCTTATCACCAATACCAACTGCATGATCATCCAGTCGCATAGGTGGCGACGTGTCGAGAACGCCGTCAATTGTAGAGTACTATGCGCCGGCGGAGGTCGAAGTGGACCATGCGCCGTCGCTCTCTGGCGGGATGATCTTCCAGAAATGTGAAGCCACCTCGCGGTAACGTACTGGGCAACACCGGGCACACCGTAATGTGCATAATAACCCGCGATTACCGCTATATGTGACGCCCGGTAATTTACCAGACATTGTAGGCGCGAGCTTATTCTATGAAGGTACGATTCAGAATATATTCACTTAATGGATTTATTTATCAGACCAATTGCGAATACCTCGATTTGTTGAAACATAATGAATTCCCGACAAATAGAACTTTCGGGAAGGAAACCGGAGGGGGTTGATACCCCACGGAGAGACCGATCGATCTCCCCACCGACGGAGCTCCGTTTTATAGGCCCTAGTGGCGGAATAGATCGTAAGCTAGCGTTGGCACAATATTACCAGGGTGCAACCATTCCAAGAGGCGGTTTAGTTGGCTGTAACGGCGACTTTGAAGATAAGATGTTTTCACATGTAATGATCACTTAACTGCACTCACCTAGTACCGAAAGGAGATCGAACAGGTTCTAGGGTTATTACGTGCGCTGCATGTCGCAAAAAGGAGGTAGACAGCCCGGAAGCACGTATCCCCGGGTAGGGTATTTCGTAGTATCAGATGAAAGCAATTTCGGCTTCATAGCCAGGTCCGAGAAATAGATCACTTTAAAGCGGAGAGAAGCACCCTGAGCAGCACAACAGAACATGATCAGGAGACCTGCACGGGTGTGGTTGTTACACATTCATGGTGTTGATCACTGTGATTGTCACAGTAGCAGCTGTGTGTGCTCGCAGGTCAGGCTCACCGTGACTAGAGGTAGACTTAAAGATGAAGTGTACCCCCAATAAGGGAAGAACATGGTACCTTTATTCCGACTGCTTGGCTCAACAATGACGCCCGCGTGCAGGCCTGAGACATGGTCGGGAATGAAACCAACGTGTGACGACCTCATAAGCCTTGCTCAGAGAACCTCCCGAACTGCTGTCACGGTGGGCTGAGGATATCGACGATATTGTCAACAGACTGAGAGTGATGGTAGCAAACTTGAAAGCGTGGGTTCCGAAAGGCGCACAAGCGCTTGACACAACATAAGTTAGTAGTTTGTAGATGCCACTGCGAAGCCTTGTTTATAATCCGAACGGCTTGAAAAAAGGGGGTCTGAGTCACTGTAACTAACCTCGATATCAGTCGTCAGGCCAACCGGAGAACTAGAGTGTAGGCGATTACAATACCGAGAAACTAAATGAGAATACCAGAAAAGAATGTGCATGTAACATTGTAAGTTCGGTCCGCATATTCGATTAATTCCAGTTGCATGAGTATGACTTTCAAATAACATGAATATGAATGCATGAAGGGTAGACTGACCGTGGTCCGGTTCGCGAACATTTTGGACCAGGTTCGGACACGAACCAGACACAATGTTCAGGTTCAGGTTCATGGATCTGGCAGGACCGGACCTCAACTGAGGTCCAGGTTCAACACCTTGGGCGAACCCGAACCTGAGGTCCGAACCCGAACCTTGGGGGTTCTACTATACCGCCTTACCGCCGCACCCATCGATCTCCAATCAGCGATATAACCCTTAAAAGTGCATGGATTCTCCTTTCGTGGCTCAGCTGGGGCCACCTCACACCTGTGCACGTCCACACCCCATGCGGCTTCCTTTTCCATCGGGACCGTGGACATGCCTTTGCTCTCAGACAATCCCTCCGAACCCACGCATCCACACCCCATGTGCCTTTGGTTTCCATCGGGATCACGGGCGCCCCTTTGCTCTCAGACGATCCCCTCCGAACGCGTGCATCCACCATCCCATGCACCTTCGGTTTCCATCGGGATCACAGACCCCCCTTTTCTCTCAGAGGATCCCCCCAAACGCACAACGCCACATGTCCACACCCTATGCACCTCCGTTTTCCATCAGGATCGCGGACCCCCCTTGCTCTTGGACGATGTAGTGGGTCCTACCCGGCAGCAGACGCATTTGTAGAGGCACGCGTCGCCTTCGTGGGCTCGATACGAGAGCCCGGACTTGGGTCGGGATTCGGGAGTTTGAAGAGGAGTCCCTTATCCTGGATGAAGGTAAGGGCGCAAGGACCGCATGCACGTTCGTCTTCCATCGGAATTGCGGGCCCATCCTTTGCTGTCAGACGATCCCCCCGAACTCACGCTGTGAACTTCCCATACACCACAAACTAAGAAAAATTTAGATGCTTTTTGGATCACTCGAACCTTGTTCGGACCTGAACCGGACCCGAACCCAGGTCCAGGTCCGGGTTCGCTGTTCTGCCTGGACCGGACCTCCAGGTCTGGTCCAGGTTCAGGCCTGAGGCTGCCGAACCCGAACCGGACCGGACATCGGCCAGTCTAACATTGAAAGGCGGAGTTGTGCACGAGGACGGACTCGGAGTATCCGATCAAAGCCCGCAACATAAATTGTAAGACCGCTCGGCGGTCATCGTGTCGGTGGGGGCACCGACTCGAACGACTTTGATTGCGATTCGACCCGACCACCGTACGCTTTGCGCCACCATCGAAATTCGCGATCGATCATCACTATGATAATTCTTAATTCACGCAGTACCTGCGAGGCCAGCGCATGTTGAGATCTTGTCTATTGCCACTCAAATTACTACAGTAGTAATGTTACTAACGTACCCATCCAGCTTACGTCCCTTTCTCCAACTGGAATCCCTCTTTGTCACGGTCCCGCTCCCATATCGGAGCCTCATAGTAACCGTTTCCTGTGCCTCAATTTGAAATTTTTTGACCTTTGACAGTGACAAACGTACGGGTATGTCCTGAGAACCCTGAGCGCACCGGAACTACTAGTAGTATGTACTACTAGTACATACATTTGTCTACGGCATGTACACTACTTCGATACCTACATTGGGCAGACGACCATCTCGGCGCCGTCACGGTGTTTTCGCTTTGAGAGCGTGGCGTATTGCCGCCATTCGCTTGTAGGAGGCCTTGAGGCCTTGAGGCCTGAGGACTTACACGGCGCACGGTGACACTTTCCCGAATAACGAATAAGACTAAATTGGTCGTATTTACCGTTCCTCTCCCCCTTAAGGAGTTGTCGCCACTGAAAGTTTCAAGCCCCTGCGGTAGGATGGCCATTGTCTTTCGGGACTCGGACTATCCGTTTCTGTCTATCAATTTTTTTTTTCATCTGTGGAGACATTGCAACTAGCACTTTTTTTTCTAGGACGGCCGGACAGAGATCGCTTTTGGACACGGTACCAAGATATCGGACCTCAGATCTCAGACATCGATTAAAGTCACAGCGCCTTCCATACAACTACAAGCTCCAAATTCCGCTGGCAGCAATTCGTGAATCACTCCATCAGACGTACAGCACGCCTCGATGCCTCCACATCCATCTATGTATGCCTTCACCGCGGAGCGCTCTTTCAGTCACAAGTTCGGTGTTAATATGAACAAAAACTTCCCGGCGTAGTATAAGACAGTGCACTTCTTAGCGCAACATTCCCAGTAGTACCCCAGCAGACAACCATGTCAATCTCTGTTTCCAACACCACGATCCCCGAAAAGAGTAGCGACTCTGTTGAATCCCCCGAACGCCCCCAATGCACCGGGCTTACAGAAAATTTCGGTCATTTCGTCCTTGGCATATGGGATCTGTACATCGAGAAACGCCCAGTCAAGTGGCGCATCCCCTTCTACCCCCTTAATGCGGACAAGACACTCTTAATCAGTGACCTGCAATACTTATGGAAAGCAATCTACGACCTTAGCAGTTGGTTGCTATTTGCTCGTCTTGCCGTTTCTGCGGGTCTTGCCCTGTCTCCCGCGGCGTCGCTTTGGTTAGTGTCAATACTAGTGATCTGATAGCAGGAGCTAAATCAGAATCCAGGTTTACGGGCAATTTTTTGCGATTGGTGAGCCCCTTTCCAGACCTTACTTGGTACCTTCGAGCCCAGAGCAAAGGTACAGGCGACATTCAATGGCCATGAACTGGATAGCAGTATGATGATTCGACTGACATGCGGCCGTGTTGCATGCTCCTTCGTTCAATGCGTGCTCGAAAGGATAGACGGGTGGCTTTACCTTGCCTTCGATGACTTTGTCAAGTACCACTACTCGCGTTATGCTTTCGAGCATGTCGCGCGCATAGATGTGCCTACCTTTATGGATCCCTCGGTGTCTCAACGATTGGACGCGGTCTCGCTCAGATACGGGTTCTGCTCCGTTGGGCGTACTCTTGACAGCCTGTTGCGTAGTGGCTGTAGCATTCTCGTGCTTCTCACACAATTCAGCGTGCTCGTCACCATCCTGCGAGAACAAGGAATCGGCTCATTTTTGAGCCTTCTAACTTGCCTTTGCCATCTGGTCGTCTGTGTCCTGTCACAGATGGAGCTCGCAAACAGTAGCTTGGAGGGTCTCGGTCGGTTTCTGCTCATGATTTGAAGGCCAATTTCTCATTGTCGTGTTGGCTACAGCATATGCGGCCACGACTCGGGATCAGGACTACGTGAAGATGGAAGGACTGAAGCAGCTCGCTAGTGATAGAGAACACCGCCAAGAGATCGTTGCCAATGGCCTTGGTTCATATCTTACCCATCGTGCGTTCCCAATGCATTGACAACGATCCATGCATTAAGTAAGGGTTCCGTTTCTAGACTTCCTAGAACTTAGTCTCCGCCTTGGAAACCGTGCGGGTGAATTCTGGAGCCATTTTCTCATTTATCAACGCAAGGCCAATCATACAATTCATCTACTGAAGTGGTTCTCTGGAGAACTGCCGGAGGTGAGCGTGTAACTTTTGATGGCATGACAATGCTACTCACTTGTTTCCAAAGATCGCCTTTGTATTAATTATGGTTCGGAACTCGGCCAACCTTCCGATGGCCCTAACTGCCTTCACCATCATCCAATCAACGGCCAAGAATCTTCGCTTCAATTTAAACTCGATTTTTCAACAAACCGGAGACCTGGCAAGCCAACTTTCTAGTCTCCGCGCAATATATGCCGTGAGCGAGATCCGGAACCAGGTTGTAGATGGCACCGAAGAGTTGCAAGACGGTCGCGAAGGAATATCCCTGGAATTCGAGTGGGTCTTTGGTGTCACATTTCCTCGAACCCTCCTTGATAGGATTCAAGCAACGTTTCTTTCAAATATCCTGGAAGCAAGACTTATGCACTGCGGCGTGTATCATTCAGAGTTCAGCAAGGAGAAATATGTGTAAGGGAGCGACTACCTTTGATCTCCGTGTCTTATTCCCGACCAGGTGATCGTGGGCTTCAATGGTTCGGGAAAGAGCACGATCCTAAAGCTGGTGGCTCGCATATATGATGTAGCTGAAGGAACTATCCGGATCAATGATCGCGATATCCGGGACTTTAAACTGGATGATTTACGCCGCTCGATCGCAGTTCTATTTCAAGACTACACGTTGTTCCCAGTCTCAGTGAGTCCGAGTCTCACGATCGCGATTGCGTCTTCCTAAAAAGTCTCCGTTAAGATCAAAGACAACATCGCCTTCGGTAACCCCAAGTGCGCCACTGATGAAAAGCTTATCTCCGAGGCTGCACGTCTCGGGGGTGCAGACAGCGTGATCAGACGATTGTCTGACGGTTGGGACACCTATCTCTCCCGTCCCGACTCCGTTCATGACGTGATTCGCATCCAACACGACGATGAAAATGGTTCCGTTGGTCGCGCGCTGCGCGAACTGACAGGAACGCAACCGCCACAAGGGCTCAGTGGTGGACAAGAGCAAAGGATCGCCGTGTGAGTCTGTAAAGCAAGCGTCCTTGAGGGATGAATTACGAGTATAGATAAAGTGCACGCACCTTCATGCACGTCCTTGGACCAGACTCGGCTGTTGGGTTGTTGCTGTTTGATGAGCCAAGTGCCGCCCTCGATCCTGTCGCAGAGCATGGTTGGTTCTTTCCTCAGCTCCCCGCTTCCTCCGTTAATGATCTGCGGCGCATAAACCTAGAACTTTTCTCGCGACTTCACGAAACTCGAGGGAAGAGGACGATGGTCTTCTCGACTCACCGCTTCGGAAACTTGACGAAGTATGCGGACATTATCGTGTACGCACTTTCGAGGTCCTAGATCGAGGGATATCCATTGACGACCCTGCCCTCTAGCTACATGAACGAGACCACGGTCGTAGAGACTGGCACCCACGAGGGGCTGATGAAGTCTGGAGGTGACTACGCTCGCCTGTGGAATTTGCAGGCAGAAGCATTTGCATGATGTGCAGCCCGATGCATCCTTGTGTTTCAAGTGCACTTCCCTAGGCCAGAGTCAGAAACAGGTCGTTGTATGTATCATGCAGGAGAAACGATATCTTCAGTTGGGATCAGGAAAATACACATGTATGGGGCCTTCAGTTTGTGGGAGACGTGTCGGAACATGGTTCCGAGCCGATTGACCACCTCCCGGAAATTGTTTACACATTTGAGGGATAAGAGCGCCATTGTGATCGAGGAATGTTCAAACCTAAGGTAAGGCCGATGTATATTCGATGTCCGATATGAATTTTGCGTAAGTCGTATCTAGTAACTATCCAACAGCTCGCTCAGATATTGTCTTACATTAGGTGATCCATCCCCAAACATCCCAATCATTTGAGTGAGTCACCCCGTGGTATGACCCTCCGACCCGTCGTCTATTTGGAAAGTCGTCAAGGGATGTCAAAATAGATCAACACACCATGTAACGAAACGAACTTTATGGAGTAGGTAAGAGGAAGTCTTGCTAGGGGCAATATTAGCTGAAGAACTTCGAGCCGGAAGGGTGGCAAAACCACCGCTGCTCAGGGTTGAGGTATGGCACGTACATTGTCTCAAGGGCTTCTGCTAACCACAAACATTGGGTGAATAAACGCGAGATAGACCTCGGATAAGAAACTACCACGCGGATGGGGACTACCTGGTGGTTCTATTTTTTTACCTTAGGTGAGCAACAAACGACCCGCCTACACTGGAGCCGGCACGCGTCTAGCATCACTCACCACCCCAGACCCTGAGAAGTCATATGCCTCAGCAAACGGGATTCTCCGTGCCCCATACGACATTTCCTATATTGAGCCCATACGAGTGGGTCTATCGGTAATCAGTTTGATCCTTGAAGGACCTGAAACAGCCTATGTGCGGCAATTAGCTTATGGTTGGAGAGAACTCCGCACGCAGTGGACTGCCATCTGGCTCCTACTATACCTTGCACACGCACTTGAATGCAACCACCTCCTGGCTTCGTCGCCCCCTTAACTCCGGGTCTTGTCCGGAGAAGGCACCCCGTTGCTCTCTGGCAGGACGCCAAGCTTCAGATACAGACATCTCATGACCCCATACTGTTCGCTGTTCATCTCAGCTTACTTTGAGTACATCCCCACCTTCATTTATTCCATGCTGAGAAAACGCAACCGCCTCGTGTCCAGTGATCGAGTCCTGTCGGGTATCGATTGCTGGATGTATGCATTGTGTGTAAGTTATTACCGGTTAATGTTTTACCTGATCATGTTATTCCTAGACGTAATCAAAAGGGTACTCCATTAGAGGAGCAAGACCAGAACAAAAGAGCCTCCAGATAAAGGTGAGCATCTCAGCGAAGGTCCGAAGACGCGATCGAAATTATGACCCACCTAGGGCTTCCCCCTCCCCCCGGATTGTACCAAACCACTCGGAAACTTCATGTCCGATGGTCGCGATCAATATAATGAAAGGTAATGAGAAGCCGAATAGGAAGAAGGAATACCGATAAAACACAAGGGGCTGATGGCCTGTGATGGGCCAGGCGAATG